>Ga0129317_1000047_pt1 | contig 150807 bp, 123 predicted proteins | sample Cm1ome_FD_94430 | JGI IMG/M metagenome (GOLD analysis project Ga0129317, IMG submission 94430) | Eastern black-and-white colobus group fecal microbial communities from Wisconsin, USA - Cm1105 metagenome | ecosystem: Host-associated > Mammals > Digestive system > Large intestine > Fecal...
TACAGATTGTAATTTTCTGCAAAGATAGTCATTTCTAACCCATAGAGTCAATTTTTGCTCGTATTTTTTCTTATATCAACCATTTACAACGATTTTTGCTCGTTTTTAGTGGACACTAGTGATGGAACATATTGTCCATGCGTATGAATAAGAAGTAGATTCTGCCTAAAGTGGCGCAGAACCGTTTATATAAATTATTTGGCTCCGTGATTGAAAATATTTTCCAAAAATAGTGAGTTTCTCAGATTTTATTCTTACCTTTGTGCGCAGAATGCAAGTGTGCAGTAGTTTTGTAGTATACCAATTTTAATAAACAACGATGAAGCAAACATTATTAACGTTAATTATTGTGCTCGGGACCGTGTGCGGCTGGGCAAAAAAGGCGGTGGTGTGGAATAATCCAGCCCTGCTGTCTTCGAGTGAGTCATACTTTCGGGTGCAATCTGTGGCGTTCAGCGACACGGCAACAGTGGTGGAGCTGCTGGTGATAAACCCTCAGTACAACATACGGTTTGAAAGTGAGACTTTCCTGCGGGGCGATGGTGACCGCCGCTACATGATAAAGTATTGCAAGGAATATCCGCTGGACCAATGGATGCCGGTGGAAAAGAAGCCCGAGACTCTGCTGACGCTCGTCTTCGAGCCTATGCCCGCCAGGCAGAAAGCCATAGACCTGCTGGAAGGATATGGAGCGAGAAACTTCAAGTTTTATGGTATTCATGATGCCGGCAAGCCTCTGAAGATAAAGCCTTTCCCTTATGATGAAAATGCGATAAGCGATTTCCGCAAGTCTTTCTTCACCACCGACAGCGTTTGCGTCAGGGGCAGGTTTGAGACGCTGCCGGATGACAAGGCTGGAATCATTTATTATTCAGACGTTCTTGCAAATAAGGCTTGTCCCATTGCGGTGACAGTCAATGACGACGGTACTTTCGAACGCAAATTTAAGGTGGAGCATCCGCTGGCTGATAACATCTGTTTTAAGAACACCATCGTTCCTTTTATTGTCGCTCCCGGTCATACTGTGGATATTACAATCCGCAAGAATGGAAGCATGGAATACACAGACGAGAACGGCAATCCCTCGCCATTTTCCCGTCTGCTTCAGTCGCAGACGTTATCGCATGACACCTACGGCTACAGCTCGTTTGTTGCCGATGTCAATTCGATGAACTTCATTGACTATGGTCAAAAGATGGAACGGGTGGCAGATGATGCCGTAAGGCTCACCGACTATTTTGCTCAGAGATATTCGTTCTCGCAGTTGGAGTATGCCGTGGCAAAGACGTCGGTTTTGATTACGGCGGCACGTTGGTTTATGGAGTATGATATGGAAAAGCGCTTTCAGTTTTCTCAAATAGATTCTATCACGAAGGCTCACATCAATACGCCCGAAAATTTCAGGGTGTTGAGGAATAAGATTTTCGATGAGCGTATGGCCTTAATGCTTGACAACTATGATACTTTCCAGAACCGTTACTCGTTTATGACTCCGATGTTACACACCTGGTATCATATTCTGGAGGATGGAACATACCTGGAAGGTGATCATGCCACGAAGGACAGCCTTGCTCTGGTATTAGACCGCAGGATATTCGGCAAGGATGAACCGTCACTTCTCATGAAGGTTCATTTGCTGAACAAATTGCAGCAGCGGATTGAAACTGGGCAGAATTTCAGCTTATCTTCCGAAATTACTGAAAAGGAAAAGGCGGATAACGAGAAGGATGTGTACAGCGATTATCTTCTCACCAAGTCGGAGCTTACAGATTCCTTCTTTCTGGTAAAGGCAGACAGGATGTACCAGCATTATCTTGACACAAGGGACTTTACATACAAACTGCCGCAAACAAATGCCACACGTGTTCTGCAAAAGATAACCAATCAGTTTAAGGGCAGGTATGTGTTTCTTGATTTCTGGTCAACGGGTTGCGGCTCGTGCCGTTACAATATTGAGGCAACGGAATCTGCCCGTGAGGAGCTGCGCAAAAATCCCGAGCTGGCTTTTGTATTTATCACAAGCGACTATGAGTCGCCTGAAACAGTGTATAATGAATATGTGGAGAAGCATCTGAAGAATGACTATACCTTCCGTCTGCCAAAAGACGAGTATGTGCTGCTCCGTGAACTGTTTCAGTTTAACGGCATTCCCCATTATGAGACTCTTGACAAGCAGGGTGATGTAATACGCATCAACGGGCATTGGTACAACATAGAGAACTTTAACTATATCCTGAACAATATAAAAAAGAAGCTGGAGTAGTCTGAGCGAATATATTCTTTATAAAACAATAAATAAAACAATAAAATAAGCAACTAATGAAAACAATTATCACTTTTATTATGGCGCTGGCATTGGGCATGAGCTGCCATGCTCAGAACTATGAGGTAAAGCCGCAAAAGGCAAATGCGGATGACTACATCCGATTGCTCAACCTCGCAAAGTATGAGGTATTCTCGTTCGACATCAGTTCGCTGTGCGACAGCACACGCATATTCGAATTTGTGCTGCGGGAGTGCGAATGCGGGAAAGTCAAGTCGGAGCTGACACATCTGGGTATCTTCCGCCCTAATAGGCTCATGCTGTCTGACCTTATTAGTGAGGAAATCCGCCAGGAAGTTATTGCGAAGGGAGAGGCATACGATGTGGAGAAAGACATTTACACTGTGTCGAAAAAGATAACCGTGAACTTTACCCCTATAAAGAATGACTCTCTCGGAACGGCATATATTGACATGGAGCATGGCATCAGCATGCCTGTCTTTATGAAACTTCGACCGGTATTCAACCCGAAGACCAACAAAACAACTTATATGGAATACATGACCAAACCATATAAAACAAGTACATTCGAATATGACAAGTTCATTCCGCTCGTCATGTATGGCAGTTTCTGGTATGATGAGGCGTTCAATATATTCCGCTTTTGCGGTGACAACGAGCTGACGCCAGACAAGCTGTCAGAAATCGAGCAGCTGTCTCCCCACTATTACGTGATAGGAATAAAGATACATAAATCAAATTAAATGTTACCATGAGACGGACATTATTGACATTAATCATTGTGCTCGGGGCCGTGTGCGGCTGGGCAAAAAAGGCGGTGGTGTGGAATAATCCTGCCCTGCTGTATTCGAGTGAGTCATATTTTCGGGTGAAATCTGTGGCGTTCAGCGACACGGCAACAGTGGTGGAGCGGCTGGGTATAAACCCTCAGTACAACATACGGTTTGAAAGTGAGACTTTCCTGCGGGGCGATGGTGACCTCCGCTACATGATAAAGTATTGCAAGGAATATCCGCTGGACCAATGGATGCCGGTGGAAAAGAAGCCCGAGACGCTGCTGACGCTCGTCTTCGAGCCTATGCCTGCCAGACAGAAAGCCATAGACCTGCTGGAAGGATATGGAGCGAGAAACTTCAAGTTTTATGGCATTCATGATGCCGGAAAACCTCTGAAGATTAAGCCTTTCCCTTATGATGAAAATGCGATAAGCGATTTCCGCAAGTCCTTTTTTACCACCGACAGCGTTTGTGTCAGGGGCAGGTTTGAGAAGCTGCCGGATGACAGGGTGGGAATCATTTATTACACAGACGTTCTTGCACATAAGGCTTATCCCATTGCGGTGACAGTCAATGACGACGGCACTTTCGAGCGCAAATTTAAGGTGGAGTATCCGCTGGTTAACGACATCAGTTTCAGGAACACCTCTGTTCCTTTTATTGTCGCTCCTGGTCATACTGTAGATATTACAATCCACAAGAATGGAAGCATGGAATACACTGACGAGAACGGCAATCCCTCGCCCTTCTCCCGTCTGCTTCAGTCGCAGACGTTATCGCATGACACCTACGGCTACAGCTCGTTTGTTGCCGATGTCAATTCGATGAACTTCATCGACTATGGTCAAAAGATGGAGCGGGTGGCAGATGATGCCGTAAGGCTCACCGACTATTTTGCCCAGCGGTATTCGTTCTCGCAGTTGGAGTATGCCGTGGCAAAGACGTCAGCTTTGATTACGGCGGCACGTTGGTTTATGGAGTATGATATGGAAAAGCAGGTCTGGTTTTCGCAAACGGATTCTATCACGAAGGCTCATATTAAAACGCCCGAAAACTATCAAGTGCTGAGAAATAAGATTTTCGATGAGCGCATAGCCTTAATGCATGATAGCTATAACACCTTGCAGAACCGCTACTCATTTATGAGCCCGATATTACACATATTGTATCAGATTCGGGAGGACGGAACATACATGGAAGGTGGTCATGCCACTAAGGACAGCCTTGCTCTGGCATTAGACCGCAGGATATTCGGCAAGGATGAACCGTCACTTCTCATGAAGGTTCATTTGCTGAACAAATTGCAGCAGAGGATAGAAACAGGTCAGAATTTCAACTCATCTTCCGAAATTACTGAAAAGGAAAAGGCGGATAACGAGAAGAAAGTATACAGTGATTATCTTCTCGCCAAGTCAGAGCTTACAGATTCCTTCTTTCAGGTAAAGGCAGACAGAATGTACCAGCATTATCTTGACACAAGGGATTTTACATACAAACTGCCGCAAACAAAGGCTACACAGATTCTGCAAAAGATAACCAATCAGTTTAAGGGCAGGTATGTGTTTCTTGATTTCTGGTCAACAAGTTGCGGACCGTGCCGCGCCAATATTGAGGCAACGGAAGCCATCCGTGAGGAACTGCGTAAAAATCCTGAGCTGGCTTTTATCTTTATCACAAGTGACGAAGAGTCGCCTGAAATGGTGTATAACAAATACGTGGAGAAGCATCTGAAGAATGACTATACCTGCCGTCTGCCAAAAGACGAGTATGTGCTGCTCCGTGAACTGTTCCAGTTTAACGGCATTCCTCATTACGAGATTCTTGACAAGCAGGGTGATGTAATCCGCACCGACGGGCATTGGGACGACATGGAGAGCTTTAACTATATTCTGAACAATATAAAAAAGAAGCTGGAGTAAAACTTTTATTGCGCCGATTTCTGCTTGCGTGCAATTATTATTGTCACTCCGGCAAGGATGGAGATGATGCCAAGAGCCAGGCGCAGCGAGAACGACTCGCCGAAGACAAACACGCCGATGGCTACGGCTGTGACAGGTTCGAGTGCTCCCATGATGGCGGCAGGAGTGCTGCCGATGAGGTTGATGGAGACGGTCATGAAAAACAGCGACAGCACGGTGGGCAGCAGTGCCAGCTGTATGGCGCAGAGCCACTGTTTAGGAGTGTGAAGCATCATGACCGGCTCACCCGAAAGCAGCGAGAAGGCGAGCATGGTGAGCAGTCCGAACACCAGTATGTAGAACGTGAACTTGAGGTTTGACATTGCCGTGGTGTGCCCCCTGTTTACGGAGATGATGTATACGGCATAGAGCAGCGATGACATCATCACCAGCGCAAAGCCCGTAGTGCTCAGCTTGCTGTTGCCGTCGCCCTGATAGAGCATTGCCACGCCAGCCACGGCGAGGGCTATTGCCGTGGCTGTGGTCCACGTCACACGCTCGTGGAAGAATGTGGTCATAAGCACGGCGGTCATGATGGGGTAGACAAACAGCAGGGTGCTGGCGATGCCCGCCTCCATGTAGTGGAAGCTCACGTAGAGCGTTATTGACGACAGGGCAAACATCACTCCCAGTGCCGACAGGCGTATGGCGTGCCCCCACTTTATGGCGAAGTGCTCCCTGCGCACCATCATCACCGCGGCAAACATCACCACCGCCAGCAGGTAGCGGTAGGTGAGCACCGATGCTGAGTTGTAGCCGTCGGCATACAGCTCCAGCGTTCCCAGCGGGTTTGTTCCGTAACACACAGCGGCAATGATGCCTGCCGCAAATCCTTTCACCTTGTTGCTAAGATTTATGTTCATCTGTTTTATAATCTTTTGCCGTTTTTGAATAATACCGTTTCCGTATTTTATGAATATTTGTTTTTGACGTGCAAAATTACAGCAAAAAAATGAAATTGGCAAAATATTTGCCAATTTGTGTAGTTTCAGGAGAAAAGATTCTTTTGTTTCGCTTGTTTTTAGTATTTTTGCAGATGACAAATAGAAATTTCATCATGGCAAAGGTGAGAAACTTGAGTGCAACAATAATAAAACAGTTGATATGGATAATACACAAGTAAATATATCTCAGGAGGTTTCATCTGCGGTTAGCCTAATACGAACGGCAATACTGCAGAGCCAAGAACGTGCCGTCAAAGCTGTTAATCAGGAACAGCTTGCGTTATACTTTGGCATAGGTCGCTTTATCTCCGCCAATACACGCAACAAGAATTGGGGTAAGGGTGTGATTGAAGGTATCAGCAATCAGTTGAAGCAGGAATTGCCTGGATTGAGAGGCTTTGGTGTTCGTCAGCTCAAGAATATGCGCAGTTTCTATGAGGCTTGGAGCCAACTGGAAACAAATTCGGCAATTGCAATTGCCAAAACTGACATCAATTCGGCAATTGCAATTGCCGAATTACAAAATATCACCGAAAATGAATGTAATACGATTCACCACTTGCAATTGGTAAATTATCCGGAGTTTCCTTTGGCAGAGTTTCTCAGTATAAGTTTTACTCACCATATTCGCATCATCGAGAATACAAAGGACATAGACGAACGCCTGTTCTATATCCGCTATTGCCACAATTATAAGCCAACGACAGAGGAATTGCCAACCATTATAAAAAAGCAGGATTTGTTTCATAATCAGGGGGCTCTGCCTAACAATTTCATGCAGGCTATCCCTGATTATAAGCAGGCATTCCATGCCATTCAAATGTTCAAGGATGAATATCTGCTTGACTTTATCAATGTAGAAGAACTCGGTATGCGAGACGAGGAAATTGATGAACGTGTCATTGAACAGAATATCGTTCATAAGGTCAAGAACTTCATCATGACCTTCGGCAAGGGCTTCACTTTTGCTGGCAATCAAGTTCATTTCGACAAGTTGGGACATGATCATTGGATAGACCTTCTGTTCTACAATCGTGACCTTCGTCGTACAGTGGTGTTTGAACTCAAGAATGGTAACTTCAAGGTAGCCTATCTTGCCCAGCTTAGCAGTTACCTCCGTATCCTCAATGATGACGATCGTCGTGAGGGAGAAAATCCTCCTGTCGGCATCATTTTGTGTAAAAACATGGACAAGGAATATGTGAATTACATCATGCAGGACTTCCGTCAGCCGATGGGTGTTGCCACTTACAAAACCGCTGACGAAATGGAGCCAGAACTCGTAAAACTATTGCCTCCGAAGGAAGAACTTATGAAACTGCTGGAGGAATCTTAAAACGAAGTCAATTAAAATAAACCTTTAAATTATTATGAGACGAATATTTGTATTTTTGCTTTTTATAGGGTTGTTGTCGGGTTCGGCAGCAGGTCAGGACAGGTGTTGTGAAAAGGGTGAACAACAGTACCATTACAAGCGAAAGGGACATCATCGCCATTCACGATATATAGTGGGAGCCGACAAGGTGTTCTTCGAAGGAAAGGAGGTTAAGGGCGCTTCGGTGCACGGCTTTAAGATTATGCAAGACGGTTACGCCAAGGACGCATGGAGCGTGTATTTCCGTGGCAGCAAGATTGACGGGGCATCAAGCGACTCGTTCAGAGTGCTTGACTATGGCTATGCCAAGGACACATGGAGTGTGTATTTCTTTGGAGCAAAAGTCGAGGGAGCATCTTCCGACAGTTTCACGGTTCTTGGGGACTGGTATGCCAAGGACACGTGGAATATTTACTATGAGGGCGCAAAGACCAGCGCCTCGACAAACAATTTTGAAGTGCTGGGCGACGGTTACGCCAAAGATAGCTGGAACACTTATTATAAAGGGAAGAAAATTTGAAGGAGGTGTGTCAAAACCAACCTTCTACTTTCTTTTAGGCACGGATTACACGGATTTCACTGGATGGCAAAAGAAATTTTTCCGTGAAAATCCGTGTAATCCGTGCCTAATTTATGTCATTATGATTACTTGTTTTCATTTTGACAAACCCTCCTCGTAATTCAAAATTCTACTCCCTCAAACACTCCACGGGATTGCTCCGCGCTGCCTTTACTGCCAGCCCCACGATGGTGAGCACGGCTATCAGCATGGCGGCAATGCCAACAACGGCGTAGCCCCACCATGCCTGCGGCACACGGAAGGAGTAGTCCTCCAGCCACCATTCTATGAGCTTGTAGGCTATCGGGCAGGCTATCACAAACGATATGCCGACGATGATGATGAACGGGCGGAGCAGCTCCACGATTATCTGTTGCGGACGTATGCCGAAGATTCGCTTCACGGCGATGGAGCGGCGGCGCTGACGGATGTAGATGGTCGACATGGCAAGCAGTCCGAGCGATGCCACGATTACGGAGATGACGGCAAACACCAGAACTATGGTGAGCACCTGATGCTGTTGCTTGTAGGCCTCGTCGATGATGTCGTCAAAATATTGTGCGCAGTCTACAAAGGGCATGCCGGGATTTATCTCGGCATAAAGCCCGGCAAGGCGCTTGAGGTTTTCGGCATGGTTGCCCGTGGTCTTTATCAGCGTGTGCCAGGGATAGCTTTTCTCAGTGTCGAGATAGGTAATCCAGATGGGAGGCTGCTCGGCGACGAGCATTGAACCGTAATGGAAATCGGTGAATGTTCCCTTCGACACGATGCGCCCTCCATTCTTGATTATGGCAGGCTGTGTGGAGTTCTCTTTCAAGCCCAGCTTGGCGTATGTAGATTTTGTAAGATATACGAAAAACTCCCCTTTATTGTTGCCGAAGTCCGACTTTGCAATATGGTTGTCGTGTATCATCTTGATGCCGAGAATGTCGAATGCCACGGTGTCGCAGCACAGATGCCTGAACGGAGCAGTCGTGCCGTTCTCCAGCTGCATGGTGTTGTTGTTGAGGAAAGCGTGAGGATGTCCGCACGTCAGTCCCACCTTTTCCACCCACGGCTCCTGCTTCAGCTTGTCCACTAACACCTTTATCTTGTCCGGTCCCATGCCGGAGTTCATATTGCTCATCAGTATCATGTCGGCAGTGTTGTAGCCCAACGGTGCCTCAATCATGCCGCGAATCTGGCGGTAGAACATCATGCAGCCTATGAGCATGACGCACACGATGGTGTATTGCACGCCAATCATCAGATGACCGTAGACGCCGCTGATGCGTGAGTGAAGCTCGCCGCGCATCACGTCGAGCGGCTTGTAGCCCGAGATGACCATGGCAGGCACTATGCCCGACAGCGTGCCGAGCACAACTATCGCCACCACGAATACGGCGATGAACACAGGGGTGATGTTGTGCACTACCGACAGAGGATAATTCACCACCTCGGAGGCGTAGGGCGCAAAACACTCGGCAAGCAGCACCGCCAGCACAAACGACACGGCACAGAGCATTATCGTCTCGCCCACAAGCCTTGCCATCACTGCCCTGCGCTTTGTGCCTAAGAGCTGGCGCGTAGCCATCTCCTTGGCGCGGAACGTAGCCTGTGCGGTGGTGAGGTTGATGTAGTTGAGAATGGCAAAGAACAGCAGCACCAGTGCCACGATGTCAAGCACGCGCATCATCGAGGCATCGCCGCGGTTGAAGTCATTGCCCCATTTCTCGTCGAAGTACAGGCTGCGCAGCGGGTGCAGCTGCATGTCAACATCGTCAGGATAGAACTGCATTAACCAATAAAATCCCGTGAGGAACTTCTTCATGTCGGGCAGCTTTGCCGCAAGGTCGGCATTCTTCTTTGCAAGCAAAAAGGTGTAGGCAGAAGAGGCATTGCTCATACTCTCATCGTTGTACGGGTTGTTGACCATGAGCAGCTCGGCGCGCAATATCACACTGGCATTGGGCAGCACGCTGTTCTCGATATCCTTCACCACCGCCACGATGTTGTGGGGAATGCTGTCGTTGCCGTCGGTAAAGCTGATGGTCTTTCCCACTGCGCTGCGGTCGCCGAACATCTTGCGGGCATAGCTCTGCGAGATCACGCAGTTGTGGTCGGACAAGGCAAACTGCTCCTTGTTGCCCTCCACCACCTCCGCGGTGAAGATGTTGAAGAAAGCTGAGTCGGCGAAGAGTGCCTGCTCCTTGGTGGTCTCCTCGTCAATCTTGATGTTTATTTTCTCGGTCGCCACGCTCACCGCGCTCTCTATCTCGGGATAGCGCGGAGCGATGTGGCGCGGCATCCAGTAGCCGTTGGCATACCCGTTCTTCATGCACGACAGCAGGTATATTCTGTCAGCCTTTTCCTGAAAGGAGTCGGTGCTCATCTGCCGCTCCGTGTACACGGCAATGAGCACCACGAAAGCCAGCGAGATGCTCAGTCCGAACACGTTGATGAAGGTGTAGAGCTTGTTGCGCCCTAAGAATCTTAGAAAGGTGTTCATGACTCTACATCTTATCGTAAAGGTTGTCCACCACCTTGCCGTCGAACAGGTTGATGATGCGGTCGGCATGTGCGGCATCCTTCTGCGAGTGGGTCACCATCACTATGGTTGCGCCGTCCTTGTGCAGCTCGTCGAGCATCTCCATCACCTCCTTGCCGTTCTTTGAGTCGAGGTTACCCGTAGGCTCGTCGGCGAGAATCAGTCCGGGATTGGCAACCACGGCACGCGCTATTGCCACGCGCTGCTGCTGACCTCCCGACAGCTGTGCTGGGAAGTGGCGGTTGCGGTGGCCTATTGCCATGCGCTCCATCACGTCGTGTACGCGGCGGCGCTTCTCTGCCTTGTCCATCTTCAGGTTGTTGAGCGGCAGGAGGATGTTCTCCTCCACGGTCATCTCCTCAATGAGGTTGAATGCCTGGAACACAAAGCCGATTTTGCCCTTGCGGTATTCGGTGCGCTCGCTCTCGCGGAGCTTTGCCACCTCCACGCCGTCGAGCTTGTAGCTGCCCGATGTAGGGTTGTCAAGCAGTCCGAGGATGTTGAGCAGGGTTGACTTGCCGCAGCCCGACGGTCCCATCACGGCAACAAACTCGCCGTCCTCCACTGTTATTGATACACTGTTGAGCGCTACTGTCTCCACACTGTCTGTGCGGAACACCTTTTCCATGTCTTTAATCTCGATTTTCATAATTGTATTTTTTTGTTTGTTATTATTGTTTCTTTTTTATGTTTATGGATGCCTTCAGAGGGTCACGCGTGGGTCGTTTTACGGGTCACTCGTGGGTCGTCTCAGAGGGTCATTCATGGGTCACCTTAGAGGGTCATGCATGGGGTATCTTAACGACCCTTGCAAGGGGTATTTTCTACTCATTTTTAAGATAATCCACGGGATTGCTCATGGCAATTCTGCGGCAGTTGAGTATCACCACAGCCACGAGCACCGCAACGATGGCGGCAATGCACGCCACGGACAGCCACGGGGCAAGCGACACCTGCTCACTGAACTGCGTCAGCCACTTGCGTCCGACAATCGTGGCGGCAATGCCTCCCACGATGAGCGACGGCACCGAAATCATCAGCATGTCCTTGATGAACAGCATCACGATTTCGTTTACACGGGCGCCGTTGACCTTGCGGATAGCTATCTCCTTGCGCCGGCGGTTAACCTCGTCGGCGGTATATCCTATGAGTCCGATGAAGGCGATGACGATGGTGACGATGCCGGCTATCATCACCGAGTCGCGGAAGTTGCGCTGGGTGTCGTACATTCCAGCCAGCTCAGTCTTGAGGCTGTAGACTTTGATGTCGCGCGTCGGGTACAGCCTGTCGATAACCTTCTGCACCTCAGCCATGGTCTCTGCCGAAGCCTCGCTAACCCTTATATACATGTTGCTCATTATGTACGGGGTGTAGAAGATGGCGGCGCCGCGCGGGTCTTCCTCGCAGATGTTGCCGAGGCGGATATGCCTGAACACTCCGCAGATGGTAAACATGCCGTTGGTCTCACTGTGGCCCGTAATCATTACGCTGCGCCCAATGACATCGTCGTCCCAGTCGAAGTGCTTCTTCATCTCACTTACAAACACGTCGTCCACCATCACCTGATTGTCGGTGCTGTCGGTGCGCTCAAAAAACGTTGTTCCCTGTATCACGGGTATGTCGAGCACGCTGAAGAAGTTGGCGTTGCATTCATACATGTCGGCAATGTTGAACTGCTTGTCCTCCTTGCCCTCTTCCCACACGTTGTCGCCACTCACCCAGTTCAGCAGGTTCTGATAGGCTGCTGTCACATCCTTCACGCAGCTGAGCTTCTTCAGCTCGGTCACCGCCTTTGTGCGCTCTTCATAGGGAATGCCCGACAGGCTGACGTGCAGCAGGTTGTTGCAGTCGTAGCCGGGATTGTCGTTGACCATGAGGCTGTACTGGCGGCCTGTGAGAATGAGCAGGCAGAACAGAAAGCCGGCGGCAACAAACTGCACGGCAAGCAGGGACCGCTTCCACACACGGCGGCTCTCGTTGTATTTGCGGAACACCGTTGACACGGGTATCCGGGCATAAATCCAGCCCGGCAGCACGCCTGTGATGAGCAGTATGAAAAGGCATACTGCCGCCAGCAGCCATATCACTCTCTGATTGAGCAACAGCTCTGTGACAGACGTTCCGAGAAGTGTCTCCACCTCGCCCTGAAAGGCATAGAGCAGCACACCGGCAACGCCAAGCGACAGGAACAGATGCACCGTGCCCTCTCTGAGCACCATGCCGATGATGCCGCGGGGCGAGGTGCCGTAGCACTTGCGGATAGCCATCTCCTTGCTGCGCCCCACCATCTGCCCGAACACGATGAGCAGGTAGTTGAGCGCTGCGCAGAGCAGCAGCATTGCGGCAAGAAGTGTCTGTATCCATATCATGGTTTTCGCCGACTGGTCGCTAAGGTGCTCGTCCTTCAGCGGCTTAACCATTATCTTGTAATTGCACATGTCGAGGGATTCCTTGTCCACATGCTCGCGCACCATCTTGTCGAGATATTTGGTGGTCATCTTGGCATCTGCGCCCTTTGCCAGTCGCACGAATGTGCTGTAGCGGTCATTGCCAATCCAGTTTTGCGTACCGTCGTGCATATACTTGCCGATGGTCTTGAGCGACAGGAATATTGCCGACGGAACAGTGCTGTTGAGCGGAAAGTCCTCGTACACGCCGCCGACTACGCAGAAGGCATCCTCTGACACTTCCGGCATGCTGAGCTTCATGCCTGTCACATTGCCGCCAATCTTCTCAGCCAGCGAGCGCGGTATCATGCACTGGTCGGTGACGGCGAGCACCTGCTTGTAGTCGCCGGCGATGATTTCGCGCGGCAGCACGTCGAACAGGCAACTGTCTGCCAGACAAATGGCATCTACCGAGTACTTGCGCTTGTCGTCGGTCTCCACAGTCGTTTCTCCTTCGAGATAGGTATATCGCGTGGCAGCCTCCACCTGCGGAGTGTATTCCTTTACGCCCGGACCTATGGCTCCCGCCGTGTTCTGATATTCATCATATTCCCCGTTCATCACAAAGCTCTCTTTCACCTTGTAAATCCTGTCGGCATCGGGGTAGAAGCAGTCGTAGGTCTGCTCGAAATACACCTTGGCTATAAGCAGCAGTCCCATGGCGAGACCCAGCCCGAGGCATATAATCTTTATGACTGTCTTTTTCATATTCTTTTTAGAAGTTAAAGAAGTTAAGGAAGTTAAAGAAGTTAAGGAAGTTGAAGAAGTTAAAGGACATGTGATTTGAGCGCAGCATCTCCCAACCAATTCTTAATTCCATAATTCTACATCTTGCGGAGCAAGACTAATTCCAAATTCGTAACTCATAATTGACTTCGTCGAACGTTGTTTCATAATTCTATTCGCTCTTCAGCGCCTCCACGGGATTCTCCATTGCCGACTTCACGCAGCGCAGTGTCACGAGCGCCATCGTTATGGCGGCGACGAGCAGCAGCGCCACGGCAAACACCCACCATGACACGGGGATGTGGTTGGCATAGCCTTCGATCCAGCGGTTGATGACGTAGTAGCACAGCGGCACGGACAGCACGAAACTGATTGCCACGATGAGCAGATACTGGACGTTGTACATACGGATGATGTCGGCGACGCGGGTGCCGTGGATTCGCCTCACTGCCACTTCGCGGCGGCGGTACTGGGTGTCGAAGAGCACGAGCCCGAACACTCCGATAAGCGCTATCGTCACGGCTATGGCGGCAAAGATGATGAGGAGCACCGACATGTTTTGCTCGTTCTCATACTGGCGGCTCAGCTGCTCGTCGAAATGCTCCACGGGAATATCCTCGATGTCGGTGTCGGGAGCCACCTCAAGTATCATGTCGGTAACATATTTCTTGACCTCGCGCAGGTCTGCTCCGGGAGTTGTGCGGAAATACATCCTGCTTGTAAACTGTCCCCACGTGTTGTCGCCAAAGACGTAGAAAGCCAGTGGCTCAGAGTTGAATTTCATGGGGCGGAACCTTATGTCCCCGCATATTCCCACTACATTCACAAGGGTGTCGATGCCCCAGAACTGGCCGTCGGTGGTCACCTGAAACTCGCGCTTGGCGGTCATGTTTAATATGGCGGTTCCCTTGGCGTGCTCGTCGTTTTTGTTGAAGTTGCGGCCTTCAACCACGGGAATGCCGAGCATCCTCAGAAAGTTCCACGACACAGGGAACACCGCGAGGTGTATGTTCTTCCGCTCGCCGTTCTGATAGAGGTCGCGCCCCCAGCCCATGCGCTCGGGTGCTACGATGATTCCGCTTGCCCATGCCACGTCGGCAATGAGCGGACTGCGGCGTAGTTTCGACTCAAACGCCGTGCGGCTCTCAAAGTCGTGGCTTATCTTCTGCGGGGCGTTCACGGTCATCAGATGGTCGCGCTTGAAACCGAGGTCGGCATTCATCATGTAGCGGTATTGCAGATATACGAAGAGCGATGAGATGATGAGCGACAGAGCCACCGTGAACTGAAACAGCAGCAGCGCCATGCGGAAGCTCCGGCCGCGGCGGGTGTTGCCAAACGAGCCCTTGAGCGACAGCACGGGAGGCATTGACGTGATGTACCAGGCAGGATAGAGGCTTGCCGCCACCGCCAGCACTAATGCCAGTACGGCTATGCCCGATACCACCGTTACGTTGTGGCTCAGTCTTATGTCGGCATTGAAGAAGCTGGCAACCGATGTCTCTGCAAGCGCGGTGGCAAGCACAGCCGCCAGCAGCAGCGCCACTGCCACGAGCACTGCCGATTCGAGTATGATGCTGCCGCGCAGGCTCCAGTTGGAATAGCCGAACACCTTGTGGATGTTGATGCCACGTATGCGGCGCGGCACTAATGCCATGTAGAAGTTCACATAATTGAAAAACGCCACGAAGAGTATAAGCACGAAGATGGCGCAGCAGGTGTTGAAGAACAGCTGCGACGAATGTTCGGCACCGGTCATCTGGTCGCTGTCGTGCAGATAGAAGCGGCTCATTGGCGTCAGCTCCATCTTCAGGCTCTTGATGGCTCCCATCACCTCGTCGCTGTCAGACACCTTGCCGCCGGAGTTTGCCATAGCCTTCTTCTGCGACGACTCTTTCATTATCTGCTTGGCTATGTCGAGGTTGACGACATCGTCGGCGCTGCGCAGCTTATATACGAAGGTGTAGTTCCAGTTTGCGGTGCTGGTGAGATTTTCCTTTATCGTCAGCTCGCTAATCACCTCGGTGCCTGCCAGGGTGCAGTTGTCGGGCATGTCGCTGAATATGCCCACAATCAGAAAACCGGTTTCCTGGTTTCTGTACACCCTGTCGCCCACCTTCAGCTTCCATTTGTCGGCAAGGCTGCGGCTGATGGCGATTGTGTTGGGCTGGCTTATCTGTCTAAGGTCGCCCTCTTCCGTCGTAAAGCCCATTATCTCCGTTGCCGAGGCGCTCATCTCGCGCCCTTTCACCTTTATCTTCTTTTTGTCTGTGGCATTGTCGTCGGTGTAAAACGCATCGTTATACTCGTCGCTTTTTGCCATGCTGCACACGCCGAACGCCTCCACCGACGGCAGTTTCTCGCCGATGGCGTTGCCTATGGGCATCGACAGTATTGCTTTCTTGGTCTTGTCGTCGCCCTGCTCCAGCACGAACACCCGTTCGCTGTCTGGAATGTTGCTGTTGTAGGTCAGGGTGTAGTATATCTGCACGCCTATTACATATGCTGTTGCCAGCGCAATGCCCAAGCCGATGATGTTGAGCAGTGTGGATATTTTGTAACGTAACAATGATTTCATTTTATGTTTTTTTTATAATACCATAATTCTGTCTAAATTTATAACAGTTCATTGCATTTTATATAAGTATTTACTTTAAAAGCGGACTCATTCTTTTATTCAATTACAAAACTGCGGGGATAGAAGTCGCTATAGAGTTACTCTACGGGTATCATCACTCCGCACTTATATTCGGGAGAATTGAAGTCACCCATCGTGTACCATTCCACGTTCACCGCCATCACTGCTTTGTATTCAGGATGCTGTGGCAACCATTCATTATATACATTAGTGTAGTTGTTGTGGAAAGCAGCCATACCGCCCTCAAAATGAAATTTCAGCCATTTCTTGTATTCCACCTTACGCACTTCCATTCCATCAGGCACGTTGCCGCCATTATAGCTTCCGCTGATGAAATAGTCGAAAGTACCGGCAGCCAAATCGCAGTCGCACAGGGCATATTCACCGATGTTGTTTTCTGCCACCGCCGCCTGCTTGTCGTTGAGCGGTTTGCCCGCCTGCATCATCGGAATGCACAGTTGTTCGCTAAACTCTTTCCAGAATGCGGGACATTCTTCCGGTCCTTTCTTCATCTCAATCTTCTTTATTATGCCTATCAGTTCAAGGCCTTCGTTCTCAATAAATTCAAATTTCATATCCTTTTTTGTTTTTATAATTCGGGGATAAAAGTACTGCTTTTTATTTAGGAATGGCAGGATGTGTAGGAGTATTAACTCCTCACTCCACACTCCTCACTAATCACTGATTAATATTTTCTCTGCGTCGCCAAAGTTGTCGTAGCTGCTGGTTATCACGCGCTCGCCGGCTTTAAGTCCCTCCAGCACCTCGTAGTACTGCGGGTTCTGCCTGCCAATCTTTATCTGGCGTTTCACAGCCTCCTTGCCGTTGGCTGCAAGCACGTAGATCCATTTGCCGCCCGTGGTCTGATAGAACGAGCCTCTCGGTATGAGTATCGCCTTGGTGGGCTCGCCCAGCTGCAGGTTGATGTAGTAGGTCTGTCCCACGCGTATCTTGTCGGGACGTGTGCCGCTGAACACGAGGTCGGTGCGGAACTGCCCGTTCTTCACCTCAGGATATACCTTCGACACGTGCACGGCATACTGTGAGTTCTGGCGCTCAAACTTTCCGTCCAGACCTATCGCCACACGGTCGATGTAGTGCTCGTCGATGTTCACGATTATCTTGTAGTCGTTGAGCACGTTTATCTGTCCCACCATCTGTCCCGAGGCAACGTTCTGTCCAATCTCGGCGTTCAGGTTTCCGAGCTGTCCGCTGTGCGATGCCCTTATGTTCAGGTTGTCGGCACGCTGGCGCACTAACGTTAGGTTCTGCATCATGTTCGACAGACTTTCGCGCATCATCTTAACCTGCACTGAGCGGTAGAGCGAGTCCTGGCGTATGCGGTCGCGGAGCAGGCGCAGCTTCTGGTCTGCCAGCTCAAAGTCCTCCTTGGCTTTCAGATATTCCTCGCGCGATGTCAGTTTCTCGCCGTACAGCGATTTCTGCTGGTCGTAGAGGCGGCGCATGCGGTTGCGCTCGGTCTGTGTGGAGAGCACATCCTGGCGCAGGCTGAGCCGTTCCTTCTCCATGGCAATCTCCGTGTCGCGCAGCATGTTCTGTTTCTCGGCAAGCTGTGCCTCCGAGTCAAGAATCTGCTGCTGCAGGTTGGGGTTGCGCAGCGTAAGGATAATGTCGCCCACGTTAACCATTGAGCCTTCGGCTATGAGCTTCTGCTCCACGATGCCGGTCTCTAATGCCGACACCTGCACCACCACGCCAGCCTCCACCTGTCCGCTCAGGCGTATGTAGTCGTTAAAGTCATCGTGTTTCACGTCGCTCACGGTCAGCGAGTTGCCGTCAATGCGGTAAGTCTTCACACCGGTGCCTACGAATGCCCATACAATGAGTGCAACGAGCAATGCCGCCGGCACTCCAATCTTTGCGTATTTCTTCAACCGCGGATTTTTCTGCTTTATTTCTCTGTCCATATCTATGTTTTTTAATTGTTCTTTTTATTTAGGAGTTAAGGGGAGTTAGTTTAACTTCTTCATTATTTCACTCTCTAATCAGCGGCACTCCCTGATAATATTCATAAATAATCTTGTTGATGATAGTCTGTATGCGCTTTCCCACGAGGGTGGCGTGTGCTGTAGCCAGTTTAGAGTTGCTTGTATAGAGGTCAAGCGCCGACACTCCGCCCAGCTCATACTTCCGCTGCATGGCGCGGTTCGACTGCTTTTCCGCCTCCACGCGTGCCTCGGCTGCGTGCCATTCACTTTCGGCGGCATTTACGTCGAGCAGTGCCTCGTTCATTTCTCGCTCTATCTCGTAGCGCGTCTTGTCAAGCTCCACCTGCTGCTGGCGGTAGTTCAGCTTGGCGCGCTTCAGACGGTTTACGTTTGCCAGTCCGTCGAACAGCGGCAGAGACAGTGAGAATCCCACATACTGTCCCATGTTGTTGTGCCACTGCGCGGAAAAGCTTGGAGCCTTATAATCGCTGTCCAGCACCTTATAATAAGATGTGGAGATGCCGCCGTTGAGAGAAATCCTCGGCATGAAGTTGCCGCGGGCGGCACGGAGCTGGTAGCGGCTGCGGCGCAGCTCATACTCAGCCTGCATTATGCGGGGGTGAGGGAAGAGTGAGGAGTGAGGAGTGAGTAGTGAGGAGTTTTCAGTGTTCAATGTTGAGTTTTCTGTGTTGAGTGTATCCACTCCACACTCCACACTCCACACTCCACACTTTATCGTCTCCGTCATCGGCATTCCCATCTGTGCCTTCAGCTCTATCATTGCCTTGCGGCGCAGGTTTTGCTGGTTCAGCAGCTCATACTCGTCGCTTGCTACCATTGCCTTCATCTCGTCCACGTCGGCTCCCGACTTTGTGCCGAGCTGTTCCTGACGCTCGGTCACTGCCAGATTGTGGCGGTCGCTTGCAAGCTGGCTCTCCATCTGTTCCACGAGAGCCGAATAATACATTATATTATAATAAGCCTTGATTACGGCGAGTGAAATCTGGTCGGCTTCGTTTTCGGCAGACTTTCCCTGTATTAGCTCCGCCATCCGCGCGGCACGGTAGTTGTTCAGCGACACCAGTCCGTCGAACAGCGGCAGCTGCATCGACAGCGAGTAGCCGTTGTTAAAGGTTTTCTTGGTGTCGTAGGTGTTGGTCTCGGGGTCAACGCCGCGTCCGAAGCTCAGGTCGCCGCCCGTTGAGAATCCTATACTGGGCAGCATCGATGCCGCCTGTATGCGCTTGTCCATTTTCGTCTGTTCCACCGCCAGACGGTTGGAACGGTTGGCAAAGGCGTGGTCACGGGCATAGACGAGACAGTCGTTGAGCGACATCTCCCTGTCCTGTGCCCATAGCCCCATCGCCGATGGCAGAAAAACTAAACTTAATATAAACCGTAACTTTTGCATATCATCTTTTTTTGATTGCAAAAGTACTCATTCGCCGCCGTCAAACAATGGCTTTTTCCCTAAATCGTATCTTTTCAGGGTAAAAACGTCTAAAAAATAGACAGTGGGGGTTCTGAAAACCGTTTTTTTAAGCGGTAATGTCCGATATTCGTTTTTTATTGCTACCTTTGCAGCTGAGAATAAAAACGACAGCGTAATGAAACTATTGATTATTGACGACAACGAGGCGGTGCTCCGCTCATTGAAGCTGGTGTTTACCGGCGTGTTCGACCGCGTGGTGACTGTCAGCAATCCGCAGCTGCTGCCGGCGTTGCTCAGTGCCGGCGATGTGGACGCGGTGCTGCTCGACATGAACTTCGACGCCCGTAAGCTCGACGGCAGCGAAGGGCTGTTCTGGCTTGAAAGGATAAAAGAGCGCGATGATGCCCCGGCAGTGGTGTTGATAACGGCATTCGGCGACGTTCCGTTAGCCGTTGAGGCTATGAAGCGCGGAGCCGAGGATTTTGTGACCAAGCCGTGGGACAACGAGGAGCTGATAGCCAAGCTGCACAAGGCAATGGCAAGGCGCAGGGAGCGGATGGCAGACAAGGCAGCCGTGGCAGAGGCACATATAAATAATGTACGCGCGAAAGAACATAGCAACATGACGCTGGAGGAACTGAAGACCGACCACATAAACCATGTGGTGAAGGAGTGCGGCGGAAACCTCACCCTTGCCGCCGCGCGGCTTGGCATAAACCGCCAGACACTCTATAACCAGATAAAGAAAATGAAGAATTGATAAATCGACGAAGTCAATGAAGAGTGAAGAAAAACTATGCGCCACTTCAGACTTAACATAATTATCACCGTCCTTGTGATTATAGCCGCGTCGGCAGCCCTCGGGATGCTGCTTGCCGCCGGAGGACACGCCGTACCTAAGATTCTGCTTGCGGCAGTCATTGCCGCGATGTTAGTAAGGCTGATGCAGATGGTGTGGAGGCTCATTCACCAGATGTCGTTCTTCGTCAGCGCCCTAAGCAACAGCGACTTTATGATACGCTTTCCGAAAAGCGACGACCGCGAGCTGTGCGAGATGTTCAGCACCATGAACGACATAATAGCGCTTTACCGCGACAACCAGACGGAGATAGAGACCAAACGGTTTTACTACGACCGCATCCTTAAGATAATGAGTCATGAGCTGCGCAACAGCGTCACGCCGATCGTGTCGCTGAGCGATGACATGCTCAAACGCCCGAATGTGTATCAGGGAGAGACACTCCGCGAGGGCATTGAGGTGATAAACGACCGCTGTGTGAGCATAAAGCGTTTCCTCGACTCATACTATGAGATGACGCACCTGCCGCAGCCGCAGATGAGCACCATCGACGTGGGGCAGATGCTGGCGCACATCAGGCAATTGTTCACGCAGGAGCTCCAGAAGCCCGAGTGGCTGGGCGCAGAGCTAAGGTTCAGCTATGGCGACGGCATGACCATCGACGGCGATGAGGCTCTGCTGAGTCAGGTGCTGATAAACTTGATAACGAATGCCCTGCAAGCCACCGCTGATACCGTACAACCAGTGATTGAAGTCGTAGCTTCAATGCCCAACGGCAAACCGTACATCACCGTGACCGACAACGGCACGGGAATACCCGAAGATATCATCGCCGACATATTCCAGCCGTTCTACACCACCCGCGAGAGCGGCACGGGAGTGGGGCTGTGCATCAGCCGTCAGATTATGAGGCAGCACGGAGGCGACCTCACCGTGAGCAGCAAGGTGGGCGCAGGAGCGCAGTTTGTGATGGCGTTTTAGGAATTGTTCTTTTTCAGCGTAAAGCTGAACTCCACGCCGCCCCCTGCCACGGGTGCGGCGCTGATGGTGCCGCCGTGAAGCATCACGGAGTTTTTTACGATTGCCAGTCCCAGTCCTGTGCCGCCGAACTTGCGGTTGCGCCCCTTGTCGATGCGGTAGAAGCGCTCGAAGATGTGGGGCAGGTGCTCGGCAGGTATTCCCGCGCCGTTGTCCGACAGGCGGAAATGATACATGTCGCGCTCCTCGCGGCATCGGATTACGATTGCCGTTCCCTCGCCCGAGTATGCTATGGAGTTGTCGATGAGGTTTCGGAAGATGGAGTAGAGCATTGACTGGTCGCCCATGATTGGCAGCGCGGTGTCGAGGGTGTTTGTGATTGTCATCCGCTTCTGTTCCAGCTGCAGCGCCACCTCCTGCTCAATGTCGTGGACTATGGCGGCGATGTCGGTGAGCTGCAGGCTGAGCGAGTGGAGCACCTCGTCCATGCGGTTTAGTGACGAGATGTCGCGCACCAGACTTATCATGCGGTTGCTCTGAGCGTAGCAGCGCTCTATGAAGTTCTGCCGCTGCTCGTCGGTGAGCCCGGGATTTTCCATGATGGTCTCGAGATAGCCGTGGATGCTCGCCACGGGAGTCTTCAGCTCGTGCGAGATGTTCTGGGTGAGCTGGCGCTTCAGGCGCAGCTGCTCGTCCTGGCTCTGCTGCAGGCGCTTGTAGAGCCTCACGATGTTTTGCGAAATCTCGCCCAGCTCGTTGTCGGGAAACGCCGCCGCCTCGCGCTCGGCGTCGTAGCTCTCGCCCTTGTCCACCACCTGCGCGAAATGCCTCAGCTGCGCAATCGCCTTGCCCAACCGCCGCGTGTAGAGCCAGAACATGAAGATGATGACGAGGCTCACGGCGAGCGTAATCCAGATGTATGTCATGTCGGCCTGAAGATGCGCCGCCAGCTCAAAGTCGTAGGGCAGGGCGGTGCGCACTATCAGCTCCTGCCGCGGCAGATATGTGGCGGCATAGAAGTAGTTTTCGTTCGTGGTGCTTGAGTGGCGGTTTATCTCGTAGCCCTCTCCGGTGAGCAGCGCCATCTTTATCTCGGGGCGCTCCAGGTGGCTGGGCAGCGTGGCGTAGTGGCGGCTGCCGTTGTCGAAGAGCACTCTGCCCTTGGTGTTGAGCAGCGTTACGCGCAGCCCCCTCAGCGGATGGTTTCCGATGTATGCGCTGACGGTGGAGTCGGATATTTCTCCGGCTCCGCCCACCGCCTCTGCCAGCTGGTGGTTGTAGTCCTTCAGCTGGGTGTGCAGGATTCCAATCTTGAACTGCTTCTCCCTCTGATACTGATATGAGATGAAGCCTATGACGAGTACCGACAGCAACAGCAGCACCGTGATGAACATCTGCCGGCTTAATGATTTTCTATGTTGCATTTTGAATTACGAATTTTGGGTTTTGAATTACTTCTTAAACGAATACCCATATCCCTGCCGGGTCTGGATGTATTCGCCGTATCGTCCGATTTTCTTTCGCAATCTTGTGATGTTCACATCCACCGTGCGGTCGAGCACATACACGTCGTCGTCCCATACCTTCGACAATATTTCCTGCCGCGAGAACACCCTGCCGCTGTTCTTCACGAGCAGGAGCAGAATCTCAAACTCCTTCTTCGTGAGCGCCACATCCTCGCCGTCAACCGTCAGCCTTTTGCTCACGGTGTCAATCCTTATGCCCTCGAACTCCACTGTTCCGGCACCGGCATCCCGGCTCTGAGTGTTTCCCGCACGGCGCAGCACCGCATTGACACGGGCAAGCACCTCGCGCATCTTGAAGGGCTTTGTGATGTAATCGTCCGCTCCGGTGTCGAAGCCCCGCAGCATATCGTCCTCGGCCGAGAGTGCCGTAATAAATATAATAGGTGTATCGGCAGTCTCGGGGCGGTGCTTCAGTATGGCGGCGAGCGACATGCCGCTAATCTCGCCCATCATCACATCGAGAAGCATCAGACTATAATCCGACAGGTTCATCGTCAGCACCTCTTCCGCCGATGCCGCCGTGTCCACCGTGTAGCCTGCCGCCGTGAGGTTGAATTGCAGTATCTCCCTCAGGTCCTCCTCGTCGTCAACTACAAGAATCTTTTTGTTCATAGTTTCATTGTATTGGTTTAACTTCGCTGCAAATTTACGATTATTTTTGCGAAAATCGAAACTTTGCGGCGTTACATTTATGTTACATTTGCAAAATTCCTGTTTTTTTTTGAACAGTAATGTCCGGAAATGAACCAGTAATGTCCAGAAATAATCTGTTTGCTAAAGCAAATAATAAAAAATAATTTTTTTTTCATTTTGTGGCAACGCCACCATTAAATTATTATTGGACATTACCGGTTTATTTCCGGACATTACTGTTCAAAAAAATAATAATCGTTGTACATTTCCCGTTTCCGCCGCCGTCTGTTACGGCATTGTAGCACGGTTGTAACAGTTTCTTAACATCTATAAGCTAACTTTGCAGGCGAAAACAAGAGGCAAATGCGCCACAACAAGAAAAAATGAGAAAATAAAAGAGACAGATTCGATAAAACAAAAACACATTAAATGAAGTTATGGAAACAATTTTCTTAGGATTCGTTATCTTTCTGTTCGTTCTCGCCGTGTTCGACCTGATGGTGGGAGTGAGCAATGACGCCGTGAACTTTCTCAACTCGGCGGTGGGCGCCAAGGTGGCGCGCTTCCGCACCATAGTGATTGTGGCGTCGTTTGGAGTGTTTGTGGGCGCCGTGATGAGCAATGGCATGATGGATATTGCGCGCCACGGCATCTTCCGCCCCGAGATGTACTCGTTTGAGGACCTTATGTGCATCTTCCTCGCGGTGATGGTGACCGACGTGGTGCTGCTCGACATCTTCAACACCCTGGGCATGCCCACCTCCACCACCGTGTCGATGGTGTTCGAGCTGCTGGGCGGCACGTTCGTGCTGGCTCTGCTCAAGATTATGGCGGACGACACCGACACGCTCACCTTTGCCCGGCTGCTCAACACCGAGAAAGCCCTGTCGGTGATTCTCGGCATCTTCTGCTCCGTGGCCATCGCCTTCTTCTTCGGCACGCTGGTGCAGTGGGTGGCGCGAGTCATCTTCACGTTCAACTACACGCGGCGGCTGAAGTGGACCATCGGACTTTTCGGCGGCGTGGCGTGTACCGCCATCGGCTACTTCATCCTGGTGAAGGGGCTGGGCAAGTCGGCGTTCATGAGCGAGGAGTTCCGTGACTGGATAGCCGACAATACGGCTGCGATAGTGGGCTTCGGCTTCCTTGGATTCACGTTGCTCATGCAGCTTCTCCACATTCTGCGGGTAAATGTGTTCAAGGTGATAGTGCTCATCGGCACTTTCGCCCTCGCCATGGCGTTTGCGGGCAACGACCTCGTCAACTTTATCGGCGTTCCCCTCGCAGGCTACAGCTCTTATGTCGACTATTCCGCCCACGGAGCCGGCAATCCCTCGGCGTTTATGATGGATTCGCTCAACGGCAGCGCCAAGACCCCATTCCTGTTCCTCGTTGCTGCGGGAATGATAATGGTGTGGTCGCTCGCCACGTCGAAGAAGGCGCGCAATGTGGTTAAGACCTCTGTCGACCTGTCGCGCCAGGACGAGGGCGAGGAGATGTTCGGCTCGTCGAGGGTGGCGAGGAGCATGGTGCGCTCGTTCAACAGCGTGGGCGAGCTGGCTGTGAGGGTTGTTCCCCAGGGCGTGCGCCGCTGGATAGACAGCCGTTTCTGCAAGGACGAGGTGATCATGGAGCAGGGCGCGGCTTTCGACCTTGTGCGCGCCTCTGTCAACATCGTGCTCGCCGGACTCCTTATTATAATAGGCACCTCGTTCAAGCTGCCCCTCTCCACCACCTACGTCACCTTCATCGTGGCAATGGGAACGTCGCTTGCCGACCGCGCGTGGAGCCGCGAGAGCGCAGTGTTCCGCATCACGGGCATGCTCAGCGTCATAGGCGGATGGTTTATCACCGCCGGCGCGGCGTTCATAGCCGCCGGCACGGTGGTGCTGCTCATGCACTTTGGCGGCATCGTGGTGATGACGGCGTTCATAGTGCTTGCCATTGTGCTGCTGGTGAAGAACAACATGCCTGGCGAGGCAAAGGACGTGATGACTCCCGACGAGGAGGTGTTCCGTCAGATGATGCAGACTCAGGACAAGGCAGAGCGCTGGACTCTCATCCGGCGCCACATGCAGATAGTGCAGGCTGATGCCCTGCGTCACGCCAACGGCTGTTTCAACTCCATCATCGGAGGAATGATAAACGAGGATCTGAAACTGCTCCGCAAGTCATTGAAATCGCTCGACCGGCATAACGACAAGCGCATCAAGACGCGCCGCAGGATGCTCGTGGGCATGAGGCGCATCGACCGCACCCTGTCGCTGGAGAAAAACACTTGGTTCCACCTGGCGATGAACGCCGACGAGCAGATAATCTACTGCATGAAGCGCATGGCGACTCCCTGCAAGGAGCACGTGGACAACAACTTCACGCCGCTCAACAATGCGCAGATAGCCGAGCTGCTGCCGGTGAAGAACACCGTGGACGGATTTCTGCAAAGGAGCATCGACGCGATAGAAGCCGACAACATAACCGCCATCGACACGCTTCTCAACGAGGAGGAGAACTACAAGAAGCACATCTCCGCCCTGCGCAAGCGACAGATGGACTACCTGCAGGAGGACGAGAGCAACATCAACACCACAATCATTTATCTCAACATTCTTCAGGAGACTCAGGAGTTCATCGCCGCCACGCGCCGCGTGCTCCGCAGCTACAAGAGGTTCAACGACTGAGGTGATGTTTTTTTCGCCGGACTTGTCCGACCTGTCCGACGGGTCTGACAAGTCCGACAGCCGCGAAAAAAAGCTGCTGCCGGGAGGCTCAAAAAAATCTCGTACAAGATTTTCCAAAATTATGTACATAATTTTTTTGAATCATGCGCAAGATTTTTTTGAAACTCCCCGCACCGCGTTTTTTTTTCTGCAAAATAACCGGCAAAATGTCCGTTATTTGAAATAAAAACCTTACCTTTGCAGAGATTATGACTGCATTTGAAGACTTTTTCCGCGACAACTATGCCCGGGCATACTATCTCGCGCTGCGAATAACGCAGGACGAGGATGCCAGCCGCGACATTGTGAGCAGCAGCTTCGAGGCTCTGCTCATGCAGGTGAGGCGCGGCGCTGCCCGTAACATGCAGTCGTATCTTTTTGCCACGGTTAGAAATCAGTGCCTCGACCATCTGCGCAGGAAAAAAGTGCGCGAGCAGTATGTAAGGATGAGGATGGCGATGGGAGATGCCGACACCGCCGCTGCCGACGGCGCCGCCTACGAGCGGGAGCACGAGAGGCGCATGGCGGCAGTCAGCGCCGCTCTGGAGCAACTGCCGCCGCGCACTCAGGAAGTGGTGAGGGCGTGCTACATGGAGCGCAAGAAATACAGGCAGGTGGCGGCGGAGCTGGGCATAAGCGAGAACGCCGTGAAGAAGCACGTGATGAGGGCATTGGCTTATTTTAGAAAAATTACAGATAATTTAGATGATGAGTAGGTGCCCGAAAACGCCACTGAAACGACTTAAAGAAAAAAGACTATGGAAGAGAAACAACCTGAACAATTGACATACAGACTGATTGACGCCATTGAAAATGACGGCGGCGACGTGACTGACGGCGGCAGCGGCGTGAATGGCGTCGGCAGCACCGCTCAAAACGGCGGCAGCGACATGAGCGACGATAAGCTGCGCCAGCTTCTCGACGAGGACGGCGCCGACGCACTGCTGCTTGCCGCCGGCGACATGACGGAAGCCGCCAGCCGCAAGTGGGGGCGCGCGGTTGACGCGGAGCAGGAGTGGCAGCGCTTTGCCCAAAGCCACGGCATGGAGCGCAGGAGCGGCGTGCGCCGCGCGGCGGTGTGGCTGGCATCGGCGGCAGCCGCTGCTGCGGTGGTCATAGCCGTTGTGCTGCTTCGCGGAGCCGACAGCGACAGCTATCTCTACCGCGCCGCCGACGTGCAGGCGAGCACCGAGGTGAGGACCAACGGCGGCGTATCCACCGTGGCGGAGGGCGCGAAGGTGATATACGACCCCCGTGAGACTGAAGGCACCTGCACCGTGAGCGTGCCCTACGGCAAGACGCAGAAGGTGGAGCTCGCCGACGGCACGGAGGTGTGGCTCAACTCAAACAGCACTCTGGAATATTCATCCTCGCTTGGCTCCGGCGTGAGGAGCGTGAGGCTTGAGGGCGAAGCCTACTTCAAGGTGGCGCACGACGCTTCCCGCCCGTTTGTAATCGATGCCGGCGCGGTGAGGGCGCGCGTGCTTGGCACCGAGCTCAACGTGCGCAGCTATTCGGGTGGCGAGCCCCACGTCACTCTGGTCAACGGCAGCGTGGAGGTGGCGGAGACGGGCGACGGCGGCTTTGTGAGGATAGAGCCGGGCGAGGATGCCGCGCTGAGCGGCGGCAGGCTGAGCGTGAGAGACGTGAACGTGGACGACTTCACCTGCTGGCGCGAGGGCATAGTGTATTTCGACCACGAGCAGCTGCGCAACATACTCACCGAACTGGGCAGCTGGTACAACGTGAACGTGATTTGCCGCGACAAAGCCCTGCTCGGCCGCCATTATCACTACGTGTTCAACCGCAACGCGGCTCTGGAGGAGGCGCTGCAGCTTCTCAACGACGTTTCCGACGCCGAGGTGAGGCTGGAAAACGGCACGATTTTTATAGATTAAGGAGTTTCGGGACTAAAAGTTTCATTTTGTTGCTTTACAGGGGTACCTTGTTTCGTTTTTGTACGTCATTAATGTATGAAACAAGGCAAAATGTAAACAATAACAAACACTTTTAGTAACGATGAAAAAGAAAAAAATGTTCTTAACGGCTGTCTGCATGGCGATAATGCTCGCCGGCGGCAGTGCTGCGGCTGTGGCTCAGCCGGAGGCAGGCAGCGCGAAGATGGAGAGAGTAATCAAGAACAAACCGCTTGCCGACGTGCTGAAGGAGCTGGAGAAGCGCTTCGGCACGCGCATTGTCTTTGCCTACGAAGACATCAGCGCATGCAGGGTGAGCGCCACGGTGAGGGCAAAGTCGCTCGCGGAGGCGCTCAATCAGGTGCTCGCCGGGCTGCCCGTGGGCTGGCAGCGCACAGGCAGCTTCATAACCATAAAGAAACAGCCCGCGCAGGCTGCGCCGGCGGCAAGGGGAGGCAAGGTGACGCTGAGCGGGCGCGTGACCGACCGCAACGGCGAGGGAATACCCGCCGTGACCGTGCGCAACGAGGGAGCCACCACGGGCACAGTCACCGACCACGACGGCTACTTCAGCATCTCACTGCCCGAGGGCACGGGGCAGAACATCGACTTCTCGTTTCTGGGCATGAAGAGCGTGAGGTATTTCTTCAACTGCCGCAAGGACACGCGCGACGTGACCATACGCATGGACGACGACGTGAACATGCTCAGCGAGGTGGTTGCCACGGGAGTGCAGACCATTGAGCGCGGACGCGCAACGGGTTCGTACACCATCCTCACCGGCAAGGACATGGACAAAATCTACTCCAACAACATAATACAGAAGCTGGAGGGAACAACGCCGGGACTGCTCGTGGACGCCGACAACAACATCACCATCCGAGGCATAGGTTCGCTCAACGCAAACACCAGCCCGCTGATTGTGGTGGACGGCTATCCCGTGGAAAGCTCGATGCTCAACATCAACCCCGTGGACATAGAGCAGGTGACGGTGCTCAAGGACGCGGCATCGGCAAGTATCTGGGGTATACGCGCCGCCAACGGTGTGATTGTAATCACCACCAAGCGCGGCGGCAGGGACAAGCGCATAAACGTGAACTACAGCACCACGCTGACCTGGCAGAAAAAGCAGGACATCGACGACCTCCACATTCTTGCCTCCGACCAGTATGCCCGGCTGAAGTTTGAGGATTTCCACAACGACAATCCCTACACCAGCGGAAAGGCGAGCGGAGAGCTGAACGACCTTGAAAAAATCTTTTCGCGCTACTATGACGACGGCGAACTGACCTACGACCAGGCGCTGGCGGAGATTAACAGGGTGGGAGCCTTCAGCAACCGCAGCCAGATAAGGGATAATTTCTACCGCACCCACTTCACCCAGCAGCACACCCTGTCGCTGTCGGCGGGTGGCGAGAAGAGCAGCACTTATCTGTCGCTCAACTTCGACGAAAACAAGGCGAGCCTCGTGGGAAACGACTACCGCAAGATAAACCTCATGCTCAACACCGACTATAACTTCACAAAAAACTTCCGCGCCAAGCTCAACATACGCGCCACCGACAAGTGGGACCACCGCAACGGCTCAACGGCACCGCTGGAGTACGAGCCGTGGGAGCGGATACTCAACGACGACGGAACATACTGCGACCGCAGTCATCTGTCGGTGAACAGAACTTATCAGGAAGCGTGTCTGGCATTGGGATTCAAGGACTTCAGGAACAATGCCCTGGAGAATCAGCGCATGAACGACAAGAAGACGCAGAGCTACAACCTCACAACGGCGCTGACGCTGGAGTGGGAGCCGCTGAAAGGGCTCAAGCTGCAGTCGACGGGGACTTACGAGACGGGCAAGACCGAGGCTACGGACTATTACTCGCCCGACCACAGATATACGCGCAACCTGGTGAACACATACACCGAGGTGGCGCTCACGGGAGGCTATCCCTCGGAGATTGTGGCGCATCACCTGCCCGTGGAGGGAGGAATAAAGGACATAAGGAACACCAACCTGCAGTCGTACTCCTTCCGCAACCAAATTTCCTACGACACCGACATCAAGGACTTCAACCTGCGCCTCATGGCGGGCAACGACATCTACTCGCTGGAGGGAGACACGCACGGGCTGCGCTATTGGGGATACAACGACAAGTTTCAGACGGCAACCGACGTGGACCTGGCGGCGCTGTACAACGGCGTGAAGGGATTCGACGGCAAGACGAAGAAGCTGTCGCGCTACGACTACGACTCGAACAAGGACCTCACGGCGCAGCTGGAGCGCTACGTGTCGTGGTTCGGCACTGCCTCGCTGTCATACCGCGACCTCTACAACCTGTTCTACAGCATGCGTCTCGACCAGACCAACATGCTGGTGAACGCAAGCAAGTTCCGCAACAACCCGTCGTGGTCGCTGGGCGGAAAGTGGAACATCTCCAACGAGAAGTTCTTCCCAGAGAACGGCATCGTGAGCAGCCTCGCGCTGAGAGCCTCCTACGGACTGTCGGGAAACATCGACAAGAGCACCACGCCCGACATGGTGGGCGAGTTTGGCAAGGAATACAGCGTGAGCTCGCTCAACATCCTGCAGGTGAAGAACCCTGCAAACCCCTCGCTGGGCTGGGAAAAGACATACACCTTCAACATCGGACTGGACGCCACGCTGCTGAACGGGAGGATGAACATGACGCTCGACTTCTACAACCGCCGGTCGAAAGACCTGCTCAGCAGCATCAAGAACGACGCCACCACGGGCTGGACCTCGTTCTACACAAACTCGGCATCCATGTATAACCGCGGCGTGGAGCTGATGCTGCAGGGAAAAATCATAAAGAACAAAGACTGGGAGTGGGATGCCGCGCTGAACTTCTCGTACAACCACAGCAAGGTGACCGACAGAAAATACGACATCACGCCGCGCTCGGCAATACACTCCAGCACCATTCTCGTGGGAAGGCCTTACCGTCAGCTCACGTCGCTGCGCTACGGCGGGCTGGACGACAACGGAGAGCCTACCTTCCTGAAAGCCGACGGCTCACGGCACGGCTGGAATGAAATAGACAACATTGAGTATGCCGACCTGAAGGAGGAGGGCTCGCTCCTGCCGCCGGTGTTCGGCAGCCTGAGCACGTCGCTGCGATGGCGCGAGTTTACGCTCAGCGCCTTCCTCACCTATCAGTTAGGGCATAAGATGCGCCTGCCGAGCCCGCAGTACAGCGGAGGGCTCTACACAGAATGGGCGTGCGAGGCAAACCGCTGGATAGAGGGAGCCGACAACTCGGGCAAATGGGTGCCGAGGCTGTACAACGGATACGGCGGCGACTCGTGGGCGCCCGCCAACTACTGGAACTGTCTGAACTACAGCGACAGGATGATTGAGAGCGCCAACACCGTGAGGCTGAAGAGCCTCAGGCTCGACTACGACATGTCGAAATGGCTCAACACATTGGGCATCAGGGGCGGCTCGATAGGTGTGAGCGGCGAAAATCTGTGGGCGTGGTACGCCAACCGCGACAATATCGACCCCGACACTGTCTACGAAGACTTCTTCGGCATTGTAACTCAGATGCGCGGCAACCAGGCGCGTCTTATCGTAAACCTGAATATCAACTTCTAAGAAAAAACAGACATGAAAATGAAGAAATACATCAAGGCTCTGCTCGTAAGCGGGGCGTGCCTGGCGCTTACGGCGTGCAACGATTTTCTCGACGAGACGCCAAAAGGCACCATAATACCCGAGACGGTGGACGACTTCGGGATGATTCTCGACGATGCCACAGGCGCGTGGGGAAACCAGATAGCCTACGGAACATCAAACACGCTGACGATGGACGACGACGTGGTGATTGTTCCCGAACGCGAGTCGGAGGTTTACAAACAGGAGTTTAAGGCTTATTGCTGGGACGAGCAGCTCTACGAGCCTACGGGCGACGATTACGACTACTCGGGATTCTACAAGGTGATATACTTCTGCAACCATATTCTCAACAACATCGACGATGCTCCCGACGGTGACGGAAAGTACAGGCGCAACGAGGTTAGGGCAAACGCACTGGTGAACCGCGCCTTCGCCTATCTGATGCTCGTAAACATCTATGCCAAGCCCTACGATGCCGCTACCGCCGCCACAGACCCCGGAGTGGCTCTGATTCTCGACGCCGACCCGTCGCTGCGGCTGCCCAGGGCTACGGTGCAGGAGGTTTACACTCAGGTGATAGCCGACGCCACTGCCGCATTAGGGCTGCTGCCCGACATGCCGCGGTATTCTTTCCGCGCATCGGACGCTGCGGCGAACGCTCTCCTCGCGCGTACATATTTATATATGGGTGACTATGAGAAGAGCTACGGGTATGCCGAGAAGGCTGCGGGTAAGGTTGGCGAACCCTTCGACTTCAACAATCTGGAGCTCTACGGAAACAATCCCGACAACGGCGTTGACGGCGGCTGGATAACTTCGAGCTACGACGGCTACGCTTGCCCCGACGTGGTGTTCTATAAGCGCACCACCTGCTCCGCTTCTTACTATTACACGGTGTCGGACGACTTGCTTAACCTGTTCGACAAGGATGCCGACCTGCGCTACCGCATCTTCATTACCCCGTATGAGTGGTACGATGACGACTATCTCGACGAGTTTGGCATGCGCATCGGCGGTGTCTGGGACTTTAACTTCGGTCTGGGCAAGGGAGAAATCTATCTCACGGCTGCCGAGACCGCCGCACGCAACGGTAATCTGGAGGCTGCGCGGAAATATCTGAACGCCCTGAGGGTGAAGCGCATGGATGCCGAAAAGTATGAGGACGTTACCGAGACCGACAGGGACGCTCTGCTGAAGACAATTCTCGAAGAGCGCCGCCGCGAACTGATGTTCACGGGACTGCGATGGTTTGACCTGCGCCGCCTGAACCGCGAACCGCAGTTTGCAAAGACCATCACCCACACCACATCGCGCGGAGTGCTGACGCTGGAGCCCGGCAGTCCGAGATACACCCTGCAGATTCCGCAGAGCGTGATTGATGCCAACCCGTTGATAAAACAAAACGACTGAGATAATGAAAAAGATTGGATTTTTACTGACATTGGCGGCTCTCATCGCCGGAACGGCGTGCAGGGCACAAAACAACGACGGCATCGCCTTTGAGGACAGCACAGTGACCTTTGCCGATGCCTGCGCCAAGGCAAAGACCGAGGGCAAGATGATTTTCATCGACTGCTACACATCGTGGTGCGGGCCTTGCAAGAGAATGGCACGCGAGATTTTCCCGCAGAAGGTCGTGGGCGACTTCTTCAACAAGACTTTCGTGTGTCTGAAAAAGGACATGGAGAAGGGCGAGGGCGTGGAGCTGCAGAAGAAGTACAGCGTGAGGGCATTCCCCACCATGCTTTTCCTCGACGCATCTGGCAATGAGGTAAACCGCATCGTGGGCGCTGCTTCAGATGCCGCCAAGTTTGTGGAGAAGGTCAAGGGCGGACTGGGCGAAGGGAGCCTTACGGCAATGAACGCCAAGTATGACGCCGGCAGGCGCGACACGGCTTTCATCTATGCCTATCTGCGTGTGCTCGACGACGCCATGCAGAGCAAGAAAGCCGAGGCTGTGACCGAGGAACTGATTAGGGGCAGGGAACAGGCGCTCTTCACCGACTCCGCACTGTACAACGCGCTGATGAGGTTCACCGAGGACAAGGACTCGCCGGCTTTCATCTTCTTCAGCAACAACAAGGATGAGCTTTACAAGCACTATCCCAAAGATGATGTTGACTGGAAAATTTGGTATGTGTGGTTTAACACCGCCGAAAAGAGCATCTACTGGGGCGACGACAAGAAGTATCACTTCAGCGACTCGCTTATGACCGCCGTGGAAAGGGAGATGGCGGAGCGCAACGTGGAGAGCGCCGAGAAAATTTCGTGGAACGTGCGCGCCAAGGCGGCGCAGAAGACCGGCAACTTCAAGCTGGCTGCCGACTACGTGCTGAAATACGACAAGAAGTACAAGGCTACCGAATATATGATTGGCACTCTCGGCGAGGACTACACCGACAGCCCCGACTGCGGCAAGGACAAAAAGCTGCATAAGGCTATCACAAAGCTCGTGGGCGACCGTCTGCAGGAATTGAAGGCGAAGCCCAAGGATGAATTCTACGACTGGATTCCCGACTACGAGGAGGTGATGAAGAAACTCGCGGAGAAGTAATCCTTTTTCTCAGGAAAATAATCCTTCTACTCAGCCCAGCCGGTTCCGTCCGGCTGGGCTTCCTTGTCTTACCAGTCCTACCCCTCCTACTTCTCTTACCCCTCTTACTTCTCCTGCCATTCCTACCCTCACACCAGCTTATATCCTATCCCCCTCACGTTGATTATCCTCAGCGACCCGTCTTTCGCCAGCTTGTGCCGCAGTTTGGTGATAAACACGTGCAGGCTGCGGGTGTTGAAGTAGCTGTCGTCGCCCCAAAGGTCGATGAGGATGTCGCTGCTCGCCACCACCTCGCCGCGGTGCTGGGCAAGGCGGCGCAGAATCTCCGACTCGCGGTGGGAGAGTGCCGTGGTGAGGGGCGTGCCGCCGTCGGCAGAGAACACAAGCTGCTCCTTGAGCGTGTCCAGCTGGTAGTTGCCTATTACGAAGCGCGTCTGCAGCTCTTCTTTTTCCTTTTCCGGCGTGCTGCCCCTGCCTGCCAGGTTCTTTATCCTCACTATCAGCTCCCTCATGCCGAAGGGCTTGCGCAGATAGTCGTTGGCTCCGGTTTCAAATCCCCTGACCACGTCGTCGGTGTCGGTGCGCGCCGTCAGGAAAATCACGGGCGTGCGGCTGTCCCTGCGGCGTATGCGGCGCACAAGCTCGAAGCCGTCCATGCGCGGCATCATCACGTCGGCAACAAGCACGTCGGGCGTCTGGGCAAAGAACATCTGCAGGCCTTCCTCGCCGTCGCGTGCCGTGCGTATCGAGAATCCCTGCGTCTCAAGCGTGTCTTTTATTATCAGGGCGAGGGTTTCCTCGTCCTCAACCAGTAAAACGTTTATATAATTCATAATTCACAATTCATAATTAATAATTGGCTTCGCCGAGCTTCGTTTCATAATTGGTTTTGTCGGACTTGTCGGACCAGTCCGACGGGTCTGACACGTCCGACTGGTCCGACAAGTCATCTTCCCTCCCAATTTGTAAATTAATAACTCTTCATCGCAGCGAAGCGAGAACAATTTGTAATTCAAAATTCGTAATTCGTAATTTCAAAACTCCAGCCTGAACGTGCTTCCCTTCCCCGGCGCACTGTCCACCGTCACTGTTCCTCCGTGCATCGCCATCATCGTTGCCACGTAGTACAGTCCCAGTCCGTAGCCCTTCACGTCGTGCAGGTTGCCGTGGGGCACGCGGTAGAACTTCTCGAAGATGTGCTGTTGCTGCGCCTTGCTGATGCCTATGCCGCGGTCGGTCACCGATATAGTCACGGTGCCGTCGTCGGTCTGCCGGCATTCCACCTTTACGTCAGCCTTTTCGCCCGAGTATTTTATGGCGTTGTCGAGCAGGTTGTCAATCATCTGGCAGAAATGAGTCCTGTCGGCGCTGAGGATTATGCCTTGCGGCTCTGTGCTCATCGTCAGCGTCATCGGCTTCTTGTATTTCAGCCGTTGCATCTCCAGTAGCGGCTTTATGGTGGCGCCCACGTCAATCGGCTCCCTGTGCAGCGCGAAGTTCTTGCGCCGCTCCATGCTTGCCGAGAGAATCTGCTCCACCATTCCGCCGAGCTTCCGCAGCTGCTCCTGCGATATGCGCAGATATTTCTCGCGGGTGGCGGCGTTTTCGCCCTGTGCGAAGTTCAGCAGGGCGTCGTTGGCGGCGTATGCCACGGCTATGGGTGTCTTCAGCTCGTGGGTGATGTTGTGGGTGAAGTCGGTCTTCATCTCGTCGAGCGTCTTTTGCCTGAGCAGGGTGTGTATGAGATACCAGAAGGTGAGCGCGAGGATGATGAGCGTGGCGAGCGAGCTGGCGAGGATGCCCTTGAACTGGCTCAGCACGCCCAGTCCCACGGGCTCCACCCACAGGCGGTAGATGCTGTGGGTTGCCGCGTCGTAGCAAAAGTCGTAGCGGCGCGCCTGTGCGCCCGGGGCGTATCCCCTGGTGGCGATTATGATGAGGGTGTCGGCTTTCGTGCTGTCAATCCCGTTCTTCCCCATCAGAAAGTGCAGTTGCTCCAGCCGGTGCACCGTGTCGACGGCGTTGTCGCGCAGGCGCGCCGTCAGCAGACTGTCGAACACTCTCGCGTCGGGCGCTTCCATGATGTCAAGTCCGCTGTGTATGCCCTGCTGCATCATCATCGTCAGGTCGTTGAGGCTTTTCCTGTCTTCAATCATCGATGAGAAAATCTGCTTGCCGCCCGTCACCGCCGCCTTCGGGGGCTCGTCGGTGCGTGTCGATTTCACGTCGATGTGCATGTGGCGTTTCTTGCCCTTCTGGTTGCGCTGTATGCTCAGCGTGTCCAGCCAGTCGTCGCTGTGAATCACCACCTCGTCGCTGTCGCGCCGGCTCACCACGGTCTGCACCTTTGCCTGCTTAAACTGGCGGTGCTTGTCCATGCTGTAGCCTGCCTGAAAGCTCACCGAGCCGTGCTTGCTCTTGTCCATGCTGCGCGACATACGGGCGATTCTCGTCACCAGTTCGTTGTAGTCGCTTATGCGCATCGCCTCCCTTATGCACGTCTCCTGCCGCTCCTTTTGCGCGACGTACAGGCTGTAGAGCCAGTATGTCTGATACAGGAATATGGCGGCGAGGGCAGAGCACACCAGTGCGGTGATGGTCTTTAACGGTAGTCGTGTCATATCCTTTGATTTTTTTGCTGGGATTTTCTTTTTCTTTTGCAAAAATAGTCTTTTTTTTCCACTTACAGGCAGTTTGGTAAGACTAAATAACACTTTTCCTGCGATATGGTAAGACTGTATAACCCGAAAAAGCCTTGCCGGAAGTTTTTTTGCAGTAACTTTGCAGCCGGAAAAGGAATAGTTATGAATAGAAAAATGTTTTTTTTGGCGTTGGCATTGTTGCCTACAGCCATGCGCGGACAGACCGACTCGCTCAGGACGGCTGCCGCCGACAGTTTGATGCAGTCGCTGCCCGAGGTGATGGTCAAGGGCAGCCGTCCCTTGGTGAGAAACGACGGCGGCAAGCTGGTGTTCGACGTTCAGGGGCTGATAAAAGACAAGCCGGTGGACAATGCCTTTGATGCTTTGAAGCAGTTGCCGGGCGTGACGCCGCAAAACGACGACATCAGTCTTGGAGGAATGTCCGTGGCGATAATCCTCAACGGCAAGCTCACCACAATGACGCGCCAGCAGCTCATAGCATTGCTTAAGACCACTCCCGCCTCAAGGGTGCAGAGCGCGGAGGTGATGTACGCCGCTCCGGCACGCTATCAGGTTCGCGGCGCGCTCATCAACGTGGTTCTAACAAAGGGCGACGGCAGTGTGCCCCTGCAGGGCGAGGCGTTTGCAAAGGCGGAGCAGAGGCACGAGGCGCACATGGACGAGCGGCTGTCGCTGCTGTGGAACAAGGGCAGGCTGTCAGCAGACGCGATGGTGGGAATCTCCCACGGCAGGTCGTTTCACACCATGGACAAGGAGGGTGTGCACAGTCTTGCCGACGGCAGCAGCCACGATGTGTACACCAACGAGGTGATAAGGGTGAGCAGCAGTCCCGACTACAACTACAGGCTGGGCGCAGACTACAGGTTTGCCGACAACCACACCCTTAGCCTTGCCTATACGGGCAGCAGCACCGGCTATAGTCAGAACAACACGATGACGGGAATGCAGACCTCATCCGTAAAGAACACGGGCGACAACACGCTGCACAACGGGCACTTGGACTACACCCTGCCGATGGGGCTGAATCTGGGTGCCGACATCACATATTACGAGGATAACATTACGCAGGACCTTGTGAGCAATCTTAACGGTAGCCAGCTCGACTTTGTGTCGGTGAGCCAGCAGCGCATCAACCGCACAAAGCTCTTTGTGCGCGAGGAGCACAGGCTGGGAAAGCGCGCAAGCCTGAACTACGGCTCGGTCTACACTCACATCATCGACCACAGCCGCCAGAACTACCGTCCCACGGGCAGCACCACCGCCTCGCAGTTGCCGCAGCCCTTGTTGTCGCGCCGCACCGAGAACACCGTGAACCTGTATGCCGGGGCAAGCAACAGGTTTTCCGACAAACTGTCGGCAGAGGTCTCGTTTGCCGCTGAGCACAGCAGGACTGCAGTATGGAACGAATGGGATTTCTATCCTGTGCTGAACGTCTCGTACGTCCCGAGCCAGGGAAGCGTGTGGCAGCTGGCGCTAAACAGCGACAAGCGCTATCCCGACTTCTGGGCAATGCAGGATGTCACCGCCTATCACGGAGGGCGCTACGAGGAAATCGTGGGCAACCCGCGGCTGAAGCCGTCGAAGAACTACAGCGCGTCGCTCGTGTATGTGCTCAGGGGAAAATATGTGTTCAGGACGTGGTTTGACTACACTAAGGATTACTTCACGCAGACCATGTACCAGTCTGCGCAGCGCTTTGCCGAAATCGACCAGTTCAATAACTTCGACTTCCAGCAGCAGGCAGGACTTATGGCTGCCATTCCGCTGAAAGTGTCGTGGTGGCTGGACGCCCGCATCACGCTCTTCGGAGTGTGGATGCGCGAGAAGGACAGCGACTATTACGATTGTCCCTTCGACCGCGACATCGCCTACGGCATGACCTCGGCAAGCAGCACATTCCGTCTCTCTAAGCGCCGCGACCTTGCCGTTACCCTTTCTGGCTTTGCCCGCACCCGGGCCTTTCAGGGACCCATGGACCTGCCGCCGTCGGGCAACCTCGACATAGCCCTGCGCTATGCCTTTGCCCGCGGCAATGCCGTGCTCAACGTGTGGTGCAACGACATTTTTGAGACTTCTTCAATAGCCCCCGAATGCCGGTGGGCGGGACAGAATCTCACCACCCGCTTCTCCTGCTTCCGTGCCGCCGGAGTGTCGTTCTCTTATAGGTTCGGAGGATATAAGGAAAAGAAAACCAATGATGTGGATACGTCAAGGATGAGGTGAAATGAAGAATGAAGAATGAAGAATGAAGAATGGGCTTGCGCATGATTATAGGGCTAATTGGGTTAATAGGGCTTATAAGCCAAATAATTCTTCATTCTTCACTCTTCATTCTTCATTTCACACAGCCTCACAGGCTGTGTTCAGCCACTCCCGCTCCTCGTCATCCAGCATGGGTGATAGCTTCTCATACACCGTCTTGTGATATTGGTTTAGCCAATTTATCTCTTCGGCTGTCATCATGCTGAAGTCTATCGGGGCAGTGTCAATTGGGCAAAGCGTCAGCGGCTCCAATTGCAGGAAACGTCCGAATGCCGTCTCCTTGTATGGAGTCACAATCATGGTGTTCTCCGTCCTGATGCCAAACTTGCCCTCAAAGTATAGTCCAGGCTCGTTTGTTACTGTCATGCCTGCCACGAGCGGCGCGGGCTTCCACTCCATTCGTATCTGGTGAGGACCCTCATGAACGTTGAGATATGAACCGACACCGTGACCCGTGCCGTGCATGAAGTTCATTCCCTCACGCCACATAGCCTGACGGGCAAGGATGTCGAGCTGTGTTCCCGAGGCACGCTCGGGGAATTTTGCCATGGCGAGGCCGATGTGCCCTTTCAGCACGAGAGTATAGGCGTGGCGCTGCTCTTCGGTGATGTCGCCAAGCGCCACGGTGCGGGTAATGTCGGTGGTGCCGTCGAGATACTGCGCTCCAGTGTCCATGAGCAGCAGTCCGCGGGGCTTCACCTCAATGTCGGTCTCGAGTGTCGCCTCATAATGCACGATTGCCCCGTGGTGTTCATACCCGAAAATGCTGTCGAACGAAATGTCGCGGAACAGCGGTTGTTCAGCACGCAATGCCGTCAGCTTCCTGTCGAGCGACATCTCGGTCTGGCCGCCTGCCTCCACTGCCGGCTTCAGCCATTTCAGAAATTTCACCATTGCCACGCCGTCACGGAGCATTGCCGCCCTGAAACCGTTGATTTCAGTCTCGTTCTTCTGCGCCTTCATATAAGGTATTGGCGATGTGGCTCTTATTATTTGCGGACAGCGTGCAGCCTTGAACAGGGTGTAGTTCACCTCGTTGTCGTCCAGCAGTATGCTGTAGTCGGGATATTCGGAAATTCCCTTTCTCACGTTGTCATAGTCGTCGGTCTCGATGCCGTTTTCGCTCAGGTAAAGCCTTGTCTCGTCGGTCAGCTTCACCTTATTTATATATAGGGTTGCCTTTTGGCTGTCGATGAGCAGGTAGCTCACCGCCACGGGATTGCAGTGTACGTCGCTTCCGCGCAGGTTGAGGGTCCACGCAATGTCATCGAGCGCGGTCACTAACATTCCCTGTGCATGCAGCTCCTTCAGTGCCTTGCGTATTCGCTCCAGCTTGCTTGCCGCCGTCTCCCCGGCATACTCCAATGGATGTACTTCAGCTTTATTCTCTGGTATTGCGGGACGGTCTTCCCATAGTTCTTCCAGCGGGTCGAAGTTTGTGCGCACGGTTATTCCGCCGCGCTTCTGCATGTCGGCAATAAGACTTTCCACCTCAGATGCGGCATTCACCATGCCGTCAATACCCACCACGGTGCCTCCCTCTACGGCGAGCTTCCTCCCAAGCCAGTCGGCAATCGACGGTGTGCCGGGCATCTTCAGTTTCATCAGCACAAATTCCGTGCCTGCAAGCTGTTCCTCAGCTGCAATGAAATATCTTGAGTCGGTCCAAAGTGCCGCTGCTTCCATTGTCACCACGGCAGTGCCTGCCGACCCGTTGAAGCCGCTTATCCACTCGCGCCCTTTCCAGTGGTCGGGCACATACTCGCCGTTGTGCGGGTCGGTGCTTGGAAATATGAACGCATCAATTTTCTCTCTCTTCATCACAGCCCTCAGGGCGTGCAGTTTCTCGTTTGTTGTCATAGCTATGGTTAGTATTGCTCACTTATTTATTGTTGATTTATGGTGCAAAAATACATATTTTTTCTGGAATGCGCAAGTTTTCAAACAATAAAAGTGCGTATTTTATTACCTAAATCAGGTGATGTAAAAAGCTTTGTGATGGTAAAAATACCTACAAATGATTATTGTGTAATTGAGAAAAAAGTATTAATTTTGCACCCAAATACAAAACACCTGTAAGATTATGAAGAACCACAAGGTTTATGAGGCGGACGACAAGATGATTTCGCTCATCCGCGACAATTACAACGTGCTGCAGTCGCTTGGCTGTTTTGGTATTAATCTCGGTTTCGGAGACAAGACTGTCAACGAAACCTGTATTGACAATGGTGTGGACACCTACACTTTCCTTGCAGTGGTAAACTATACCATCAACGGTTATTACAACGCCGATGACGCCGAGCGTCTTTCCATACCCACGCTTCTACACTATCTTCAGGCATGCCACGTTTATTATCTTGACTACCAGCTGCCGTCTATCAGGCGTGAGCTGCAGGAGTCAATCAACGAGGAGGATGGAGTGGGGCACCTGATAATGAATTTCTATGATGAATATGCCCGGGAGATACGCAAGCACATGAAGTATGAGGAGAAGATGCTTTTCCCGTATGTCAACGCGCTGCTCCGTGACGATGTGCCGGGTGACTATAACATCGAAACTTTTTCAAGGAAACACGGACAGACCGACCAAAAACTAAAGGAGCTGAAAAACATTATACTGAAATATCTGCCAGGAGACTCACAGCATAACAATAAGCTTACCGCCACGCTTTATGGCATATACAATAATGAGGAATGGCTCAACCTGCATGCTTCTGTGGAGGATAAAATATTCGTTCCGGCGATACGTAAACTGGAACAGAGACTGAGGCAGGACTCTGTAGCCAAGAATATCACTTCCATGGTATTCCCAAAGCAGGGAGAGACTGGTGAGCAGTTGTCGGACAGGGAAAAGGACGTTGTGGTGGCTCTTGTTCAGGGAATGTCAAACAAGCAGATATCCGAACATCTTTTCATTTCGGTCAACACCGTAATCACGCATCGCCGGAACATTGCCCGTAAACTGCAGATTCATTCCTCTGTAGGGCTTACCATATATGCCATTGTCAACGGTCTTGTAGATATATCGCAGGTTTCTTATTCGTAGTTGTGTTTCTTAGTGGAGTGCGCTGTTTTGCAAGACTGACATTACAAAACATAATGCAGTGAAATCAAAATATCTAAAAAAGTTGAAAATATTTTGTATTGGCAGGTATTTTTTGTAATTTTGCCGAAAAATAAAATCATACGATAAATAAAATAAATAGGATAATTAAAATAATTGTAGACGATTATGGAATTTTTGACTAACGACAAACTTGTTATTGTAGGTGCCGGTGGTGCAATCGGCTCAACAATGGTGCAGACAGCTTTGACAATGAAGCTGACTCCTAATGTATGTCTGTACGATGTTTACGCTCCAGGTATGGAGGGTGTTATGGAAGAGATGTTCCACTGCGGTTATGACAGCGTGAACCTCACCGCTACAACTGACGTTGCAGAGGCTTTCAAGGATGCTAAGTACATCATCTCTTCTGGTGGTGCTCCACGTAAGGCTGGCATGACACGTGAGGATCTTCTCGCAGGCAACTGCAAGATTGCCGAGGAACTTGGCAAGAACATCAAGACATATTGCCCTGACGTGAAGCACGTGGTTGTAATCTTCAACCCTGCCGACCTCACCGGTCTTGTTACCCTGCTTTATTCAGGTTTGAAACCATCACAGGTTACTACTCTTGCAGCTCTCGACTCTACACGTCTGCGCAGCGAGCTCTCTAAGAAGTTCGGTGTGAAGAGCGATGATATTACAGGTTGCCGCACCTTCGGCGGTCACGGCGAGCAGATGGCTGTATTCGGCAGCAAGGTAAAGATTCAGGGCAAGCCTCTGAGCGAGATTATCGGTACCGACGCCCTTCCTCAGGAAGAGTGGGAGAAGCTCCGCACTGACGTTGTTCAGGGTGGTGCCAAGATTATCCAGCTCCGCGGCCGCAGCTCATGGCAGAGTCCTGCATATTGCTCGGTTGAGATGATTCGTGCCGTCATGGGCGGTGAGGCTTTCCAGTGGCCTGCAGGTACATACGTTAAGAACGAGAAGTATCAGAACATCATGATGGCTATGGACACCACTCTCGATGAGAACGGCTGTACATACAAGATGCCAGAGGGAACAGCCGACGAGATGGCTGCACTCGATGCAAGCTATGCACACCTTTGCAAGATGCGTGATGAGCTTGTAACTCTCAACATTGTTCCGCCAGTGGCTGAGTGGACAAGCATCAATCCGAATCTCTAAAAAGAAACATAACAGTTAGCATAACATAAGTAATAGGTTTTGAATAATTAAAAAAGCATTAGAAATTTTTAATGGGGAGCCGCACAAGGGATGTGAATCTATAGTGCGGTTTTTTTATTACTTGTCAACTTAGAATAAAATTATGGCTTTGATAAAATCAATCAACGGACTGACTCCGAAATGGGGCAAGGATTGTTACTTCAGCGAGAATGCCACAATCGTAGGCGAGGTGACCATGGGCGATGAGTGCTCGATATGGTTCAATGCTGTGGTGCGTGGCGACGTGGCGCCGATAACCATCGGCAACGGCACGAATGTGCAGGACGGCAGTTGCATTCATGTTACCAACACCACAGGACCAGTGGTTATAGGCGACAATGTGACAATAGGGCACAATGTTACGGTACATGCCTGTACCATTCACAACTCGGCGCTGATAGGCATGGGCGCCACGCTGCTCGACAACTGCGAGGTGGGCGAGGGTGCCATCGTGGCTGCGGGTGCGCTGGTGCTGCAAAACACCAAGATTGGACCGGGTGAGCTGTGGGGCGGAGTGCCTGCCAAGTTTATAAAGATGGCAAAGCCCGGCATGTCGGCAGCCAACGGCAAACATTATGTGGAATATGCCAAATGGTATATCGAAGAGGATAAAAAATAAAGAGGAATGTCTTTTATTAATACTAAAACGATGAGGGTGTGTCAAAACCAACCCTCATCGTTATTTCTTCACCACAAGTTTTCCGAAAATGTGTTATCCGAATATTCTTGTTATAAATTCTGCGGACTTAAAAACATAAATGGCAAACAATATGGCGGCGCACAATATAACAAAATTAATTATTATTGACGGCTTGTGTTTTTATCTTTATTGAGCCATAAAGATTGATGGCGAATTTTACTATGCTTGCAAGCGTCACCAAGAAAAGAATGATGCCTACGGTATTCCAGAATATATTCCACATTTGTGTTTCTGTCTTTAATGTTTTAAATTATGGTTCATCGTTTCCCTCCTCCGAACACATATCCGAGAGTGAATGCAATATTACTATAATCCTTCTTGGTGATGGTGGCTGTGCAGGCTATGCGCACGTGGCGGAACAACTCTACGCCGACTCTTGGTGTAAACGCCAGCGCAGCATGCCCGTCGTTGTCATATACCGCATCCTCACACTCATGCTGCATGCCGATGCCAAGTCCTACGCCCACAAAGGGATTGACATTCCGGCCTTGACGGAAGTTATAGTCACCGAGCACTGAGAAATTGAATGTTCTGTATCCCATCTCCAGTGTTTCTTCTGGCTGTTTTGGCATATTAACAAGACTTGGCTCGCTGATATCCTTGCGCGCCACGGTCACATCTATTTTTGCGCCAAGGCTTAGCGGAGAGTCTTCAAGGTTATATCTCACCTCGGCTCCCAATGCCGGTCCTAACTGCGCCTTGCTGTATTCGCCGCCGCTCAGCGGAAGGGTTCCTCCAAATTTCAGCTCCCATTCCCAGTTCTTTACAGGCAGGCCGCCTGCACTCTGTGCATTTGCAAACAATGACATTGCGCAAAACAATCCTAATAAAACCTTTTTCATATCTTGTTAATTTCAAAATTTGCTGGTGCAAAATTACAAAAAAAATTCTACAAAATTTTGAGATTATTATTTTCTCATAATTGGTATATTTTTTTTAATCATTATATGAGTGTGCGACAATACACACTCATATAAATTTATTTATAAATTCTCACGCTTTTCCATTGCCCATTATATTTACCCTATTAAGGACATCAATTATTTGAATATACCTGCTATAATTTCTGCCGGTTGCATAACGAAAATGAAAAATAAAATTATAAATATCGTTATCGTCATATTTATTATTATCGACGGTATGTGTCTTGTCTTTATTGTTGCATAAAGAGTGATGATACTTTTTATTGCGCTTGCAAGCAACACTAAGCAAAGAATGACACCCACGATATTCCAGAATATACTTACCATTGATTGTATGTAATTTGTAGTTTATTTTAATTCTATCGGTTGCGATGTTGAATCATCCAAAGGAATACGTCCCATTTTATCATTTAACTTGTTGAATTCTTCTTCTACATGAGTGCTAACAGAATAAGTACAAGTGTATCCCCTATTGTGTAAACACCATCCAAAACTTCCAATAGCAATGACTGCTCCTACTGGTCCCAATGCTTTTTGGGCAACGGATTTAAAAACTTTTTTTATAACAGCAGTACTCCATGTCTTTGCAACTGAAGTGCCTGCCGCAAAAAGGAAATCCACACCAAGGGCTTCCATCCCACAATCAAACACTGCACTTAGGTCAGCGGCCTTACAAGGTGTCACAAAAAGTTGTAAAAAGTTAAAACCTGCTTTTTGTTGATTAATCTTTGCCAATTCCATTTCCCGGCATTCTTGATTGATTAATAAAAGAACAAAAGGAACTAATTGAGTTTCATCTACGTTATTTTCTGTCAGCATATCTTGAATTTCATTTTCAGACATACCCTTTGAATACAAATATTGTTTGCTTTGTTCTACTAATGGAGATAAAGATTGTTTTGCTTCATCTTCTGACATTTCTATTTTATACTCCGATCCCGTATCATCTGTAGAAAACTCGGCTGCAGTTAATCTATGTAAAGCTATAAAATCTTGTGCAGTTGAAACAAATTCACATAATTCTTTTATAGGCTCTGATGTGTCTTCAGGGAAGTCAACATATATAGTTACAATATCATTATCATTTTTTGATCTTGTTTTTGCTGCTGGCTTTATGGGGGTTGTTGTTATCTCCTCATAGTTTTTCGAATAGAAATTCAAAAAATTGTTAGCTTCAGATGACACATGCAGTTGTGAATCATCTAATGTCTTGTTATTACAACTATTTAAACCGATGAACGATATTATAAATACCGCAGTAAGTAAACTTAATTTTTTCATTTTCTTTGTAATTTTTATTTATTAATTTTCTCGTTATATATAATGGTACCATTTTCTTTAATAATCAAAACGTATTCTTCATTTCCATTGTCACGCAATGATGAAACTGTTATCTCATCCCCGGCATGAACAGTTTTCTGTATAACATAGTCAACTATAAATCCATCTTTCATTAATATTACCTCTATGTTATAATGAGGCTCATTGAATGCGACAATGAATTCTGTTTTGTTGTCACAAGGAATCTCATAGCGATGAGGGCTTAATGTTTGGTCATTATTGTTTTGTTGTGCATTTACTGCTGCGCACGACATCATGAGACTGATAATTATACTAATTGTTTTCATTTTAATGTGTTTATAATTTTTGGTGCAAAATTATATAGAAAAAATTTATTTAGCAAATATTTGAAGCTTGTTTTTTTACTTCATGTTGCATTTATCATTGAATAATGAATAACATAAAATGCTAAATATTAATATTTTGCATTTTATGCAACGCCTTAGCTAAGGCTTAAAATGCAACATGATATTATATGCATGCAATACTAATTATCTAACTTTTTGACTTATTGATTATATTTTATGAAAAAAGAACGCCTAAAAAGGCAAAAAATAGCAAAATAGAGCATTTGGTTTGAGTTTCAAGTGGTTGTGGCAGTCGTTGGCTTTAGTTGGCAGTGACAAGGAAATGAGGAAAAAGCAGATTAGAGAAGTAGAAACGCTTTCAAATCATTACCCAATGGAAACGCCCCAATAAGCATTTTTAACGGTGGCGGTTCAATCTTCTCCATTCTGCGTAAGTTTTGGTTTTGCCATGCAGCTCTCATAGTTTAATTTTGCACCGAACAAAAAAGTAAGAATTATGAGATGCACTTTCAAGACAGTCTTCTATGTAAATGGAAGCAAGGAGAGAAACGGAATTGTCCCTATCATGGGACGTGTGACAATCAACGGAACTATCGCACAGTTCAGTTGCAAGCAGAGCGTTACCAAGGCTATCTGGGATGCCAAGGGCAACAGAGCCATAGGCAAGAGTAAGGAAGCCAAGGAAGTGAATTTTGCGCTCGACAACATCAAGGCTCAAATCGCCAAGCATTACCAACGACTTTCCGACCGTGAGGCGTTCGTTACCGCTGAAATGGTGAGAAACGCCTATCAAGGCATAGGCACCGAATACGAGACCTTGCTCAGAGCTTTCGACAAGGAGAACGCCGCCTTTGCCAAGCGTGTGGGTAAGGACAGGGCAAAGACAACTTACAACAAGTATCTTGTGGTGAGAAAGTACGTTGCCGAGTTCATCAAGTATCAGTACAAGCGCAGCGATATGTCCATGAATGAGCTTACCGAGGAGTTTATCCGTGACTATTGCCTTTACTTGAAAAATGTGGTAGGGCTTGCGCAGTCCTCCATTTGGATTTACTCCATACCTCTGAAACATATCGTTACGGCAGCACACTACAACGGCAAGATACCGAGAAATCCGTTTGCCATGTACCACGTTGATCCAGACCATAAGGAACGTGAGTTCTTGACCTTGGACGAGCTTACCGCCATGACTGAGATAAAGTTGGAAGACCCCAACATGGCATTTGCGAGAGACCTTTTTATCTTTGGCAGTTGGACAGGTATAGCTTTCATCGACATCAAGAACTTGACGGAAGATAACATCAGCATGGTAAACGGTGCTCCTTGGATAGTGTCCAAGCGTCAGAAGACAGGCGTACCGTTCCAAATCAAGCTGTTGGATATTCCTATGCAGATAGTTGAGAGATACAAATCTTTCAGAAACGGTAATCACTTGTTCAACATTGGCAACCTTGACAGCATCAACAAGCGCATCAAAAAAGTAGCGGTAATGTGTGGCATCAAGAAACGAGTTTCATTTCATGTCTCCCGCCATAGTTGGGCTGTTTTAGCATTGGAGTATGGTATGCCAATAGAGAGCGTTAGCAAGATTCTCGGTCACACGAATATCACCACGACACAGATATACGCCAAGGTGACAAGCAGCAAACTTGACCATGATATTTCTGTCTTTGAAAGTCGAATCAAGGGGCATTTGCCTGTAATGGGAGGAATGGCATGAAAAGGACAACTATCACTATGGACGGAAATGGGATACTTTCCATTCCGTCCAACTTGGAGGACTTGTGGATGAGTGAGGGAGAGTTGGTGGATATACTTCATGTTACCGCCCCGAAACTCAACTCTGTGATACGAGCTATATATAAAGAAGGTATGTTGTCTATGTCGAAAGTCCAATGCAAGGACGAAACTTCCGTTAGTGTTTGGCAAACGCTGTATAATTTTCCTATGATAGTTGCCATTTGCTTTCGTCTCCACTCTTTTGGCGCAGCACAACTTCGTGAAGTTATCCTCAAGAGATTGTACGAAGCAAAAGAGAAAACAACTATTGTCCTGCAACTCTACGGAGGGACGAATGCCTTTTGTTGAAAATGGTCGTATCTTTGACGCTTCGGTTGTTCACTGTCGTATTGACTTATTGACGCACTGATTCACTGTCGTATAGAAATGTGCTTGTAATTTGATAAAGAAGTATCCATGCAAAGAATAGTGTAAGCATATATACATTGATGTCATACGTTTTACATGTTTATCGTATGACATATAAAATGTATGACATGCAGGAATACATTTTTGTTCATCCCGAGGAATGGCATTCAAGGAAAACTCATTCTTCGGGATTTTTTTCGTTTTCATCCTTTAGCATAAAGAAAATGAGCCGTTCCTTGGAGGCTTTGCGCCTCCAGCCACTGGGCGAACCTCCGCAGTGTTTTCAATGGTATTAGATTTACTTTTGCCAAAACATGGTGTCCATAAAGACACAGCAAGGTATGTTTCGAGTTACTCGAAACCTTTTGGGTTACTCTCAAAAGAACTTGCCTGTCGGTGATTTGTTCCTCCGTAGTCGGACAATTAAGATGGAAAGAACATATAAAAAAGCATAAAAAAGTTTCTGATTTTTCTCATAAATAAATTAGATTTTATATCTTTGCGCAAAATTAGAAACAATGACAGAACTATTGAGTATATTATACAAGCTGCGGATATTCACTTTGGATGAACTTTCTGAGGCCCTGAAAGACAAGGTGAAGGCGGTGGAGGCGTTGCTCGCTCGGTACAAGCAACAAGGGTGGATTGTGGCTATACGGCGCAATATCTATTGCATGAAGGATATTGCATCTGGCTTACCTGTTTGCGACAAGTATGAGATAGGAAGCCACTTGTCACCTACAGCTTGCATCAGTTATCATACAGCATTGGAATTTCATGGATTGGATCATCAACCCTTCAATGAGGTTTTTGTGAAAAGCATGACTCGCTTCAATCCCTTTTCTTTCGACGATGTGGATTATACCTATTGCCGACAAACAAAGGAAATTGTTGGTATGATGACTCCCAAGGGAAACCCTTATGTACGAGTAACGGATATGGAGAGTACGTTGTTGGATTGCTTTGACCGTATCGACCGAGCTGGGGGCATTGAGGAATTGCTGCATTGCATGGAGGGTATCGTCTTGCTCAATGAGGAAAGGCTCATCGATTATCTCGCAAGGTACGACAAGGCATTCCTGTACCAGAAGACAGGCTATCTGTTGGAGCGAATCAAGGAACAAGCCAACATCTCAGAATCCCTCTTGGAGCTGTGCCGAGCCAAGGGAACCAAAAGCGTCAAGTGGTTGACTAACAACGAAGAGTCGGATACATTTGTAAATAAATGGCGCATGTATGTGCCGCAAGAACTAACATCAAAGGAAGAATATGAACTCATATAACAAGCAAGCTCTTGACATCATCGCCAAGGAGCAAGGCTTTATTCGCGACAACCTCGAAAAGGTGATGCGATTGGTGGAGATACTCAACTATTTTCATGACAGTCCTTTGCTGTCTAAATCTTTTGTACTGAAAGGTGGCACAGCCATCAATCTCACCGTTTTCCAACTGCCAAGACTCTCGGTAGATATAGACCTTGACTTTACGGTGGATTGCGACCGAGAATCCATGCTCTCCATTCGCCAAGAAGTGAATAACGAGATTCTACGCTATATGGAGTCGGATGGTTATCATCTTGCGCCTGGCTCCAAGACACCGCATACGCTTGACTCATGGGTGTTTCATTATACCAATGCCGCAGGCAACAACGATGGCATCAAGATAGAAATCAACTATTCCGACCGTTGCCATATCCTGCCTGCCATAGAGACTCATGTGTCCATTCCGTTTCTGAGCGATGTGAAGGTACGTTCTCTTTCACCTGTCGAATTGTTTGCCACCAAGATAAACGCCTTGATAGGTAGAAGTGCTGCACGTGACATTTATGATGTTTATAACATGGTGAAGCATCAGCTATTCGTGAGCGATGAAGAGAAAACGTTGCTGAGAAAAGCGACCGTCTTTTATCTGACTGTTGGCTCAAGCAGAAAAGACAACGCTACGCCTACGGAATATACTGACTTTCCGCAGATAGACAAAATCCGTTTTCCGCAGATTCGTTCGCAACTCTTGCCTGTGCTTAGGCGCAGTGAGCATTTTGACTTTGAAAAAGCCAAGACAGAAGTGAAAGACTTTCTCTCAAAGCTATTGGTTCTGACAGAATCAGAGAAAGAATATGTGCGGGAATTCAATGACAAGAAGTATATTCCAGAATTGCTGTTTGAAGATAAAGAGATGGTCAATAGAATCAAATTTCATCCTATGGCTTTGTGGAAGACAAGGAGTCGTTGAATGTTTTTTCTGTAAATTTTGAAAAAAGTTGTTGTTTTGCTTAGTTTTTTGATTGGCTCAACTGTATAGATAGTGTATGAAGCAGGAAAAGGACATAGAAAGAATGTTTCGTCAGCATTACGAGAAGATGTACAATCTGGCCAGAAGCATCCTCTCCGATGACGATGAATGCAAGGATGTAGTGAGCGAAGTCTTTACCACGATTCTTGCTGATGATGTAGTCCTGATGCCTGAGAGTGAGGAAGGATTCCTGATGAGGAGCGTTCGCAATCGATGCTTCAACTTGATTGCCCACAAGGGCGTAAAGGAAAGAGTAGCAAAGTTGCTGATAGATGATGCCGATGTAATTCTGTCGGATGAAACAGATGGGCGACTGGAACAACTGATGCTTCTCATCGATGACCTCGAACCTCCCCTCCGAAAGCAAATTTTCCGCTTGCGCTATCTCAAGGAAATGTCTTATCAAGAGGTGGCAGATAAGATGGAAGTGAGCAAGGTGACGGTGTTCAACCATCTTTCGAAGGCGATGGACTGGATTAAGGAACAATTTAAATGAGCAAGACAATGACAAACAAGGAATATAACAAGAGTAAAGAAGAGAAGCGACAAATGTTCTTCGATATGCAGGAGCACCCCGATCGCTATACCGACGAGCAAATGGAACGTTTGCTTGCCGATGAAGACGTAAAGGATTTCTTTCACGATATGGCGATGGTTAGGATGGCGATGAAAAAAGGAAATCCAAAGAAAGTGAATGTAGACGAAGCGTGGAAGAAGTTTGCTTATAAGCAAGGATTAAAGGCCAACGAAGCTTCTGATAAAACATCCAGCTATCACTGGAAGATAGCAGCATCAATCATTGTCGTTGTTTTCCTCTCAGGCATTACTTTCGCAGCAATTCATTCAGGCATTTTCCGTTTCTCTTCTTCGGATGAGGCTAACCAAACCAAGACGGAGCAAGTTTCTTCTACTTCTGATTTGAACAAGATGGATAGCTACAAGGCATGCACTTCTGAGAAGGCTGACAGCCTCGACCTAAAGCCTGTTGTCTTTGACAATGCTGAGTTGTGCGATGTCGTGTCGCAACTTGCAGCCTTCTATCATGTCAAGGTGGAATTCGACAATGCAGAATCACAGCATGTTCGTATCTTCTTCAATTGGGACAAGACTAAGACATTGAAGCAGAATCTCGAAATATTGAATGCTTTTGAGCGCATACAGATAACGGAAGTGGATGGAACTTTAAGAGTGGAGTAAGTTATGAAGAAGATTGTTTTTAACTTAATGTTGTTGATGATAAGCATGGGTATGTCTGCCCAACGCATTACCCGACAATATAATAATGTGTCATTCTCTGCGGCATTGAAGGATTTGAATGCTCGACAGGATAAGTTTGTCATCAACTTTGTGTATGACGAGTTGGAGGATTTCAGAGTAACCAAGAGCATCAGAAACCAGAGTGTTCCCGATGCCATCATGCAGCTGATAGGCTTTTATCCCATCAAGATGACGCAGATGGATAACATCATTGTAGTGGAATGCACTCAGAAGGCTTCTGCCAAGATGATTGGTCGTATCGTGGATAAGCATTCTCGCCCAGTTGATTTCGCCAATGTTGCCTTGCTCAATGTGCGAGACTCCAGCTTTATTACTGGTGGTGTAACGAATGAAAATGGTCAGTTCGTGATTCCTTGCGAGGCTAGAAAGGCTATCGTGAAGGTGAGTTGCGTGGGCTATCAGACGGCAAGTCATCTCTATGAAACTGGCAAGATAGGAAATATAACGCTTCATGAGAATACCGTCAATCTGAAAGGAGTGACGATAAGGGCAATACGCAACTCCTTTAAGATGGGAAAGGAGGGGCTGATGGTCAATATCGAGAATTCTGATTTGGCAAAAATCGGAACGGCTACGGATATTCTTCGAGAGCTGCCACGAGTAGATGTGGGGGCAGATGGCACGGTGAATGTGTTTGCCAAGGGAACTCCACTTATCTACATCAACAACAAGCAAGTGAGAAGCAATACAGAACTGGAGCAGTTGAAATCCAATGAGGTGAAAAGCGTAGAACTCATCACAGCCCCTGGTGCCAAGTATGATGCCACGGTCCAATCCGTGATACGAATCAAGACAATCAAAAAGCAAGGTGAAGGATGGAGTGGCGAGAACTATGCGCAAACATCCTATAACAAATATTGGGCTGGATACGAAGATTTGGAACTTGGATATCATACAGATAAGTTGGAGGTGTTTGGTGAGGCTTGGCTAATTTCTATGCCGCATAGTTTTGAGAATACGCTTACCAACCAGCTAAATGGCTCGAAGGAGATAACTGTGGTACAAGCTTGTCCGATGGCTTATCGCACGAAAAGTTCTGATGCCAAAGTAGGATTCGACTATACTATTGATGAAAGTAACTCGTTGGGAATGACGTATGAGTACGATGATGCGACAGGCAAAGGTTATACACTGAACAACTATCAGGAAATCTTTGAAAATGGTGAGCGAATAGGTTATATTGACAGATTTCTTGATGAGAGAACTGACTTTGGTCCAACTCAGAATCTCAATGCTTTCTTCTTGGGAAAGATTGGCAAACTCGGAATAGATTTCAATGGAACGTATGTCAGCAAAAAGCAAAGTAGAGATATGAGCTCTACGGAAACGAGTGATGATGTTGAAAGCCGAAATGTTCATACTCGCAATGACCAACATAGCAAGATGCTTGCCGGAAAACTGATGTTTTCGTATCCTATATGGAAAGGTTCGCTTCATATAGGTACGGAGCTGACTTCTTCACAGATAAAGGGTAGTTATGTCAATGAGGAAGGACTTGTTGATGCTTCGAATACGGAAATCAAGGAACGAAATCTGGCAGGTTTTGCAGAATATGCAATGCCCCTTGGCGATTTGTCGCTTCATGCTGGGCTTAGATACGAGCATGTTTGGTCAGACTATTATTCGTTTGGCGAATGGCAGGAAGAGCCAAGCCGCAAGTATTCAAATTGGTTTCCAGCCATCTCTCTGTCATGGAACAAGAACAAGTGGAGCGCAACCTTGGCTTTTACCAATAAGACCAAACGCCCAAACTATAGTAGTCTTCGCAATGAGGTGCAATACGACAACCGATATTTATATGAAGGAGGCAATCCTTATTTGCGTCCTTGCGTCATCAGCAATATCGACTTGAATGTCGTTTACAAATGGCTTTCACTCAATGCAGGTTACAACTATATAGACAAGCCAATCATTTGGACATCAACACTTTATCACGGTAAAGACATCATATTTCAAAGAAGCTTGAATTTCTCTAATGATCAAGATTTATATGCTTCCTTGGTGGCAGAACCACGTTTCGGTTGGTATAATCCGATGTTTGAGATAGACTATAGCCAGACTTTTCTTAGTACGGCAGGATTCGACATCGAAGGTATTGCGAGCAAGCCAAGCTTCCGTCTTAGATGCAATAATCGCTTTGATATCAGCAAGACCATTAAGGCTTATCTGAATATGAAATATCGTACCAGTGTACATGATGGTTTGCAATATACGAAGCCATATAGTCAGATGGACATTCGCCTTTCCAAGACATTCTGCAAGGAGGCTTGGCAGATTAGCCTGTTTGCCAACGATTTGTTCAGACAGAGCAAAGAGCGATGGACAACTTATGGCAGCCGAACTTCTATTACTAAAAATTGCTATGAGTATTATCGTTGCGTCGGCTTGGTCGTGCGCTATCGTTTCAATACAGCTAATAGCAAGTACAAAGGTATAGGTGCTGGTAATGCTGAGAAGAATAGACTATAAACTCTCTCAATACATGATTCCGCAACAAAGCGGAAAAATAAATTCTGTGTGATGAAGTTTGCCAATATTTTTCTAATGGGTAAACTTAATCCACAGAATTTCTTTTAGAGATTCTCTAGTTAAAAAATATATATTTCTTTGTGTGTCACATAAATTATTGTATTTTTGCAGACAAAAAGAGTTGCTTGACAAGCAAACGTATGCAATTTGCAGAATTTAGCACTATTGCCAAATCATTACCTCAATTGAGGTGAAACACTCATAAATCGCTCATTTTAAGCTATTCTGAATATTTGGGCAGAATTTTATTAAAAAAAAGTATTAACTTTGCACTCCAAAAAAAGTATGACAAAATTTAATATACTGCATGTGGTAATTTGTTTTTGTATTTTTATATTGTTATCTTGCAATAATCATAAAGAAAAACTTGATAGGATATATAATCTTATCAATAATGACAATAATATTGATTTGGCTGTGGCAGAATTTGAGAGTATTCCGTTTGCAAGTATAAAGACCAATGAAGACAAGGCTTTCTATAAACTGATAAAGGTAAGGCTGGACTATGTGCAGTATATACCGATAAAGTCAGACACAGTTATAAACTTTAGCCTTAACTACTACAGAGAAGTGGGAGATAAGGCAAAAGAGGCTGAATGTCTTTTTTATAAATCCCAAATATTAAGGGAATATATGGATGAAGGCAAAGATGGTATCGTATATTTGAAACAAGCAGAGACATTGTTGAGCCAAATGGATGATATTGATATAAAACACAGAATATATGAAACTTTGGCAGATGTAAATTTGATAGATGAAATTTATAATGTCGCATTAGATTATGCACTTATTAATTTGAATATATCAGAACAGGCAGACAATAAAGACTGGATGGCTTATGCCTATATTATGCTATCCCAAATATACCGAAATATAAATGATTCGATAAATGAACAAAAATATTATAGGTTATGTATGGACAACATAAAATATCTGTCGGCTAATCATAAAGCTGATTTTTATAATTATCTTGCTTCTGAATATCTCACAACTGATTTGGGAAAAGCGGCATTTTACGCAGAAAAATGTATTGGCAGCCGTAACAATGCCGCAGGATACATCAATCTTGCTAAGATTGCACAGAAGAACAGAGAATATACTATGGCTGACAGCCTATATAGAAAGGCCATTGATGGAGCAACACCATTTTATAAATCTATTGCATGGGAGAGCATAGTTAACATGTATTCCGAGCAGGGTGACTACAAAAAAGCCTTAGACATGCACTTGGAATACTGCAAGGTGAAGGACTCTATTGCCGTAAAGCGCAAGAAGGACGGTATTCATCACAGGCAGATGGAGTATGACTATCAGCTAAAGGAACTGGAGATGCAGCAACGGATAACATACTGGACATTCGGCATTGTGGTGACGCTATTGCTGGCGGTGATTGTCTCCGTGTTTACAAAATACCGATACAACAAGGTGCAGAAACGTGTGCTGGAATACCAGAAGATTGTGGACGGATACACATCGAAGATAAAAGCACTTGAAAAGGAGATAAGCGACACAAGGCAGACTGGCAATGAGGACATTGAGCAGCAAAAGAGAATTAACGACATGAGACAGCGGATTGACGAGCTGAAAGGACGGCAGGCGGAAATACTGCGCGACGGCAAACAAAGATATGACGAAATAATGGAACAAGGCGGCACAACCGCCCGATGGAGCAAGAACGACTTTGTGCATTTCATGGAGTATTACCGCATTGTAGACCTGACCTTTATAAATTATTTGGAAACGGAATATGACCATCTGTCACCAAAATATTGTTTCTTTGAGATACTGCAAAACGTGGGAAAAAGCGACGAGGAGATTATGCGCATACTTGGTATCAGCGACAGCACGCTGCGCTCCACACGCTCACGGATAAAGTCGAAAAAGTTTTCAGAAGAGTAACCGAAAAAAAGAGGGTGTTTTTGACACACCCTCTTAAGCCAGAGATTTTTGCATCGTTTTTGTTATGTTTTACTCAAAACATAATGAAAATTATAGTGCATCATGCACAAAAATGTTGTGCGTGAGATTTAAGGAAAAGTTTTATTATTGCTAAAAATCCAATTATTTTTTGGCGTTGTCATTTTTTATTGCTACTTTTGCACTGGATTTAAGTCCAAACAAGATATAACTACTAAACAAATTTTCTAAAATATGGAATACAGGGAAATTGGAAAGACTGGCATGAAAGTCTCCGCTCTCAGTTTCGGTGCATCCTCGTTGGGTGGAGTGTTTCACAATATCGATGAGGGGCGCGCCGTGGATGCGGTGTATACTGCCATTGACTGTGGTATGAACTTCATCGATGTGTCGCCGTATTACGGACACTACAAGGCTGAGACCGTGCTGGGCAAGGCGTTGAAGAATATCGACCGCTCAAAGTACTATCTTTCAACCAAGGTTGGCAGATATGGCAAGGACGGAAAGAACACATGGGACTATTCAGCCAAGCGCGTCACCGACAGTGTGTATGAGAGTATGGAGCGTCTTAACATCGACCATATCGACCTCATCAATGTACACGACATTGAGTTTGCCGACCGTTTCTACTCACTCGACATGATTGTGGAGGAGACACTGCCTGCACTGGTGGAGCTGAAACAGAAAGGTGTGGTGAGCCATGTGGGAATCACCGACCTGCAGCTGCCAAACATAAAATATGTAATAGACCATGTGGCGCCGGGCACCGTGGAGAGTGTACTTTGCTTCTGCCATTATTGTCTTAACGACGATGCCATTGCCGACTATCTGGACTATTTCGAGGAGCGTGGCATAGGTGTAATCAATGCCTCGCCGCTGAGCATGGGACTGCTGTCGCAGCGTGGTGTGCCCGACTGGCATCCTGCTCCCAAACCTTTGGTTGAGGTGTGCAAGCGTGCGGCAGAGTATTGCAACGAGGTGGGCTATCCTATAGAGAAGCTCGCAATGCAGTACAGCGTGGGTAATCCGAGAGTCACCACAACATTGTTCAGCAGTGCCAATCCCGACAATGTAAGGAAGAATGTGCAGTGGGTGGAGGAGTGCGAGGCTCCTGCTGAGATTGTGGCAAAGGTGCGTGAGATTATCGGCGACCAAATGCGTGTGAGTTGGGCTAATTCTTAAAAATTCTTCACTCTTCATTCTTCATTAAAACAAAAGATATGAAAGCATTAAAGATAACAGAGAAGGGGAGCATCAAGACCGTTGAGATGGATGCTCCGGAGAAGGTAAAGGCAGGCGAGGTGCTGCTGAAGTTGAACTATGTGGGTTTCTGCGGCAGTGACCTTAACACTTTCCGTGGCGGTAACGTGCTGGCAAAGGACGGAGGTGTTATTCCCGGTCACGAGATTGGAGCCACTATCGTGGAGTGTGGAGAGGACGTGCCAGCCAATCTTGTAAAGGACATGGTGGTGACAGTCAATCCATATACAAACTGCAACAACTGCTCATCGTGCCGCAACGGCAGGGTGAACGCCTGCGAGCACAACGAGACAATGGGTGTGCAGCGCGACGGAGCCATGATGGAATACATAAAGGTGCCTTGGCAGAAGGTGATTCCCGCTACGGGCATTTCGCCACGCGACTGTGCCCTGATAGAGCCTATGTCGGTGGGATTCCATGCTGTTGACCGTGCTCAGGTTACCGACATTGATGTTGTGGTGGTGTTTGGCTGCGGCATGATTGGATGTGGTGCCATAGTGAGGGCTGCCCTGCGTGGCGCTACGGTGATAGCCGTTGACCTTGACGACGAGAAGTTGGAGCTGGCAAAGCGCATTGGTGCCAAATATACAGTGAACAGCGGTAAGGAGAATGTGGCTGAGGCCGTTAAGAAGCTCAACAATGGCTGTGGTGCCGATGTTGTGGTTGAGGCTGTGGGAGCTCCCGCAACATACGTGGCTGCCATCGACACAGTGTGCTTCACAGGCCGTGTGGTCTGCATAGGCTATGCCAAGACCGACGTGTCGTTTGCCACACGTTTCTTCGTTCAGAAGGAGCTTGACATCCGTGGCTCGCGCAATGCCATGCCTAATGATTTCCGTGCTGTGATACGTTATATGCAGAGTGGCAAGTGTCCTGCCGACGAGCTTATCACCAAGATAGTGAAGCCAGAGGAGACACAGGAGACAATGGAGTATTGGGACAAGAATCCCGGCAAGGTGTTCAGAATACTTGTTGAGTTCTAATATATATAATAAGGTACGCGCATGAAGATAATAGATGCCCACGCCCATTTGTGGCTGCGTCAGGACACCGTGATCGATGGTAAGGTAATACGTACCATCGACCGCGGCCGTTCCATATTCTTTGATGAGGAGGTGCAGATGCTTCCGCCGTTTATGATTGACGGGCGCAACAGTGCCGAGGTGTTTCTTGCCAACATGGACTATGCCCAGGTGTCGGCGGCTGTCATTGTGCAGGAGTTTATCGACGGCAACCAGAACGACTACCTGAAGGATGTCATTACCCGTTATCCCGACCGTTTCTTCGTTACGGGAATGTGTGAGTTCCGTCGTCCCGGTTTCCTTCCTCATGCAAAGGAGCTTATTGACGGAGGATGGAAGGCAATAAAGATACCAGGACACCGTCTGAACACTCCTGACGGAAGGGTGTCGCTCACAGGCGATGAGATGATGGCGATGTTCCATGAGATGGAGCGCAACGGCATAATGCTGTGCATCGACCTTGACGCTGACCCGTCACAGACTGCCGAGATGCGTGAGGTTATTCAGGAATGTCCCGACATGAAGATTGCCATCTCGCATTTCGCCAACGTTACGATGCAGAACTTCGAGCAGAACCTTCTGCTTGCCCGCAATAAGAACGTGATGATAGAGAGCGGCGGTATAACATGGCTCTATAACAGCGAGTTCTATCCCTTCCCGACAGCCATCCGTTCAATACGTCATGCCATCGACACGGTGGGCGTGGAGAAACTGATGTGGGGCAGCGACTATCCGCGCACCATCTGCGCCATAACCTATAAGATGTCATACGATTTTGTGACCAAGAGCACGGAGCTTACCGACCACGAAAAGGAACTGTTCCTTGGTGAAAACGCAAGGCGCTTCTATGGCTTTGAAAATCTGGTGGACTTGCCGTACATTAAGAATATGAGTGAGTAAAAACTTCACATTCCAAACTAAAAAATAATACTTAAAACTAAACACTAACATGAAACAATCGTTATTCAGCAAAGACGGGGTGAGCTATTTTCTGCCCTTTGTCCTTGTAACATTCTGTTTCGCGCTATGGGGCTTTGCCAACGACATTACCAATCCGATGGTTGAGGCTTTCTCGCGAATATTTCAGATGAGCACCGCTGAGGGCTCGCTTGTGCAGCTGGCTTTCTATGGCGGCTATTTCGCCATGGCTTTCCCTGCTGCCATGTTCATACGCAAATATTCCTATAAGAGCGGTGTGCTCATGGGATTGGGACTGTATGCCCTGGGTGCATTCCTGTTTTTCCCTGCTAAGGCAATAGGAGTGTTCCCCGTGTTCCTGCTTGCATATTTCATCCTCACCTGCGGACTGTCGTTTCTTGAAACCAGCTGCAACCCATATATCCTTTCCATGGGTACTGAGGAGACAGCAACACGTCGCCTGAACATGGCGCAGAGCTTCAACCCCATGGGCTCGCTTTGCGGAATGTTCACGGCAATGGTTTTTATTCAGGCAAACCTGCACGATACTAAAGAATATACCACAGCCACGGGGGCGGAGCTGGAGGCAATACGTGAGGCAGACCTCACCACACTGATTGCCCCCTATCTTGTGATAGGCATAGTGATTGCCGTGATGTTTGCCGTGATATATTTCGCAAAGATGCCTAAAAACGGGGACGCAAACACCAACATTGATTTCGTGCCTACATTGAAGCGCATCTTCTCTCTGCCGCGTTACCGTGAGGGAGTGGTGGCACAGTTCTTCTATGTCGGAGCGCAGATAATGTGCTGGACTTTCATCATACAATATGGCAAATATCTCTTCACTCACGATGCCACTGCCATCAACAATGGTCTGATGACCTTTGCCCGTGATATTCTCAGCGTGCTGCATCCCGCAACGGCTGAGAGCATAACACGCGAGATAGCCGCCGGCGGATTGCTGTCGGAGCAGAATGCCGCCACCATCTCGCAGATGGTAAACATCATAGCCATGGCGCTGTTCTGCACCAGCCGTTTCGTGTGCACCTTCTTCCTGCGTTATATTTCTGCAGGTAAGCTGCTCATGGTGTTGTCCATCGTTGCAGGCTGCGCTGTGGTGGGAGTGATTACATCCACCGACATAAAGGGAATGTATTTCCTCATTGCCGTCTCAGCATGTATGTCGCTGATGTTCCCCACCATCTATGGCATTGCCCTTGAGGGTATGGGCGATGATGCCAAGTTTGGTGCTGCAGGACTCATCATGTCGATACTCGGCGGTAGCGTGCTCACCCCTGTTCAGGGTACTATCATTGACCTTGGTAGTGATGGCGCCACTTTCCTTGAACTGCCCTACGTCAACGTGTCGTTCATCCTGCCGTTCATCTGTTTCGTGGTGATTACTGTCTATGGATTCAGGGTGGCTTATAAAATGAAGAGTGAAAAATGAAGAAACGTAAGTTCGACGAAGTCAATGAAGAATTAAAAAACGGCTATACGCAGCAGTGGGCGCAGCCTGTAAAGCGTTACTGTCAAACAATGCTTTTGCGCGATGACGCTGAACTGATAAAGGAGTATCGCCGCCGTCATGAGCCACAGAATGTATGGCAGGAGATCCCACGCGGAATGAAGGAAGTGGGCATTCTCCAGATGGAGATATACATACATGAACGGACACTGTTTATGATTGTAGAGACACCTCTTGACTTCGACTGGGATACAGCCTTCGGACGTCTTGCCACCCTTGAGCGCCAACAGGAATGGGAAGACTATATGGCGAATTTTCAGTTGGCAGAGCCAGGAGCTGCCTCGGCAGAGAAATGGAAGTTGATGGAACGTATGTTCTGCATGACCGACTGCCTTGAGTATAAACAAAAATAAAACAACTATAATAAAAACATTAAAACAAATGAGTAAATATCCGAAAATTGGTATCCGTCCCATCATTGACGGACGTCAGGGAGGCATACGTGAGAGCCTCGAAGAGAAGACAATGGGGTTGGCACACGCTGTGGCAAAGCTCATCAGTGAGAATGTGAAGAACGGTGACGGCAGTCCCGTTGAGTGTGTGGTGTTCGACGGCACTATCGGTCGTGTGGCTGAGGCTGCACGCTGTGCCGAGCAGTTTGAGCTGGCTGGTGTAGGCTCTACCATAAGCGTTACTCCCTGCTGGTGCTACGGTTCGGAGACCATGGACATGCACCCCAGCTGGCCAAAGGCTGTGTGGGGATTCAACGGCACCGAGCGTCCTGGAGCAGTCTATCTTGCTGCTGTGCTTGCAGCTCATGCCCAGAAGGGACTTCCAGCATTCGGCATCTATGGTCACGATGTGCAGGACCTGCCCGACAATACCATCCCTGCCGACGTGGCAGAGAAACTGCTTCGCTTTGCCCGTGCCGCACAGGCTACTGCGGTGATGCGTGGCAAGAGCTATCTTGCAATCGGCACCACCTGTATGGGTATCGCAGGCTCAATCATCGACCCGAATTTCTTCCAGGAGTATCTCGGCATGCGCAACGAGTATGTTGACGAGGTGGAGCTGCTGCGCCGCATGGACCTTGGTATCTACGACCCCGAGGAATTTGAGAAGGCTATGGCATGGACAAAGAAGTACTGTATGCCCAACGAGGGTTTCGACAAGAACCGTCCTGAAAAGACAAAGACCCGTGAGGAGAAGGATGCCGACTGGGAGTTTGTTGTTAAGATGATGATTATCATCAAAGACCTCATGCACGGCAATCCCAAACTGCGTGAGCTTGGTTTCAAGGAGGAGGCTCTTGGCCACAATGCCATTGCTGGCGGTTTCCAGGGACAGCGTCAGTGGACCGACTGGAAGCCAAACGGTGACTTTGCCGAGGCTCTCATCTGCTCATCGTTCGACTGGAACGGTGCCCGTGAGGCTGGCGTGCTCGCTACCGAGGACGATGCCATGAACGGTGTCACAATGATGCTCATGCACCTGCTCACCAACAAGGCGCAGATGTTCTCCGATGTGCGTACATACTGGAGCCCCGAGGCTGTTAAGCGCACCACGGGCAAGGCTCTCAGCGGCATTGCCGAGAATGGCATGATTCACCTCATCAACTCTGGTGCAACTTGTCTCGATGCCACTGGAGCATGCACCGATGCAGAGGGAAATCCTGTGATGAAACCGTCATACGAAATGACACAGAGCGACATTGAGGCTTGTCTTGCCGCCACTCAGTGGTGTCCTGCCGACCGTGACTATTTCCGTGGCGGAGGCTTCTCAAGCCAGTTCCTCACCAAGGGCGGCATGCCAATGACCATGGCTCGCCTTAACCTTGTGAAGGGACTCGGTCCTGTGCTTCAGATTGCCGAGGGATGGAGTGCCGATGTTGATCATGAGATTTTCAACCATATCAACATGCGCACCGACCCGACATGGCCCACAACATGGTTTGTGCCGCGTCTCGACCCGACAAAGGATGCCTTCAAGGATGTGTATAGCGTGATGAACAACTGGGGTGCCAACCACGGCGCAATTTCCTACGGACATATCGGTGCCGACCTCATCACACTTGCCTCTATGCTCCGCATTCCGGTGTGCATGCACAATGTTAAGGACGCCGACATCTTCCGTCCTGCTGCATGGAACGCATTCGGCATGGACAAAGAGGGACAGGACTATCGTGCCTGCCAGAACTACGGTCCGCTGTATAAATAAAGGTATATAGATAAATTTAGGCGTAAAACGAATTTATCACACGACAAAACAGGGTTGGCTCTCATGTCCGCCCTGTTTTGTTGTTTTTGCAGATTTATCTTTAATTGTCCTCCGACAATAAATATTAAAATCTATTCTATAAACAGCTTTTCAATTGTTCGAAAGCGCAATTCTTTATAAAAGGAGCCAGCATGGTTAATGTGCCCCCAATAATATACCTCAAGGCAATATGTTCACAGACAAAGTTGTGATATATCCGGCAGTCAGGACTGTCGCACCGTCGTTCAACGTGCATACGTATGACTTGCCGTTACCGAGTGTCAACTCTATCTTCTGACCTGAAGGAAGAGTTTGTGGCGGAAGCAGGCACTTAAAGTTTATCTTATACGGATTCTGCTCATTCCACTCGCTGCGCATCTTCAGGTTCACCTTGTCGCTGCCAGTCACCAGCTTATACCCTTTGCCCGTGTCTGTATTCAGCACAGCTGTGTTTTTGACATTTACCAGCACGGCTCCTGCTCCCATCACGTCTTTGCCTGCAACACCTGCGTCACTTATACTCACGCTTATATTCAGGCATGCCATCAAGTGGGAAAACGCAAAGTTCAAGCTTTTGCAGACCACAGGGTCGTCAACTGCAGTAGCAGCCGACATATAAATGTTTTTTAAGTACTTGCTCATGGTGCTCTGATCGGCAGATGCGGTGACGGTGGCACCTGCGGAAGGCACAAAGCCTGATCCGCCATACCATGCCCCCACCGTCACCGCACTTGTTGTCTCTGCCATCTTCTTCCACAATCCATAGTTACCCGTTGCCGGCCGGAAAACATTACCGGTTCCCGTATACACATAACGATACGAAGAGACTGTTCCCCCCGGCACAGACACAACTATCGTGTCGCCTGTCTGGAAAACAGTCTGACTGTTACTGTCAGCCATCCTTGTCGTCACATCTACACTTGCCACGGAAGCCGTAACACCATAGTCATGCGGGGCATTTTCAATAAATGCATCCTGTTCGTCCGCACATCCAGACAGCATTATTGCAGCAATAATGCACAAGCTGACTTCAGCTGACATAAAGCCTGCCATATTTGATTTGTGTCTCTGCATTTTCAATCTGGTTTTCTATATTTAAACTGATACACTTTCTCTACCTTAGCGGTAGTTCCGCTGCCTGTAGTTTTCTCCGTCCACTGTTCCCAGCTGTTTGCCGTAGCCACAGTGTTGAGAGCACTGCCAAGTCCGGTAAAGTCAGCACGGGCAGTGCCTGCCGATGCCGATTCTGTACAGTTGCTCAACGTATAGCCCGAAATGTAATGACTGTTCTTTACGGTTCCCAGACAACTCCCCGCCAGGGCTCCGGCGGCAGGCTTGGATGTAAGTCCCAGATTGTACAGTTTGGTGACACGGGTATAGCAGTTGTTGATGTCGCCCTCAACCTTACCAGCCAGACCACCCACGCTGCTGCCTGTGCTCGCATTTAAAAATCCGATGTCCATGCCATGCCCGAGAGAAGCATAAACGGCAGAGTTGCTTATTGAGCCCTTGCAATATCCCACCATTCCGCCAAAATACATGGGATTTGTCTGAAGGGCGGCAATATTGTTAAGATTCATATCGTTAAGCTCCACGGTGCAGTTCACGATGTTGCCGTCAACCCTGCCCGCCAGCATTCCGCCATATTGCGTATCAACATATTTAAGCGTGGATGTCACGATGCTGCCCAATCCCGACAGCCCCCCGTTTACCACACACACATTGCGTATGTCCTTCTTGGTGTAGCCAATAATTCCGGCATAGGAGCCTGAGAGCCGGGCTATCGGGGCTGTTGTGCCTATAATACCCGTAAGGTCTATATAAATTGTCCATCCCTGCCCGTCAAAAGGTATGTTCAGCGGTTTTTCTACACTGCCCACAGGCTGCCAGAATATAGCATCGAGGACTGTGGCTGTCACAGGAAACGACTTGATTAACTTTATAGTAAATACCTTATTGCCGTTCCCGTCAATCTCCTCCCATCCATAGTCCTTATAAAACTCAGCATTCTTGTCACCCTGATCGCCGTTCTCGTTCCAGCTCTTGGCAAATGCGCTAAATTCTGCGAAACTTCCTATGCCGCGTTCCTTTGTGCTCACCGTAGTGCTGGAACTAACCGTGCTCCATGCCACGGTTGTCTGACTTACAGTCACGGTATTTCCAAGTTTAAGATTATAGATATAGCATCTTCCACGCTCCCACTTCACATTAATAGCTGACGATGTAAGCGTATAAGTGCGGTCTTTTGTGTCCTTGCCCTTTTGCCCCATCACCACCGTAAGTGTCACAACAGGTGTCACGTCAAGCGGTGCCACAAGTCCGCTTGCAACAGTGGCGGGCGTTTCTCCCACAGACTGCTCATTACCCGCAACAGGGGCAAACGACAAGACACTGCTTCTTCCCAGTCCCGCCAAAGTTCCGTCGGCAACTTTCATTGTGCCGTTGCCCACGAAAAACAGGGCATTCGGAGTCGTGAGCGTAATTTTCTTTACATAGTTATTGTCCGAAGCGTCACGGGCATCATACTGCACATTAAACACCACCTGTGCCATGGCGTGTTGCATGTATATTGTGGAGTTAGGCACAACATTTGTGCCAACAACGACAGGAGTGGATGAGGCCACAGCGTCACTGCCTGAGCCATAGAGATAGTCGGTAGCCGATTGCCGGGAGACACCGACAGAAGTCTGCGATGCTGGTACTGAAACAGGCACGGTATGATTTCCTCCGGTCATGTCGGGAGTAAGTGCCAGCCCCGACGGATACCACGCATAGAGCCGCCCCCTCGTATTGCTGACCTTGGTCTTGGGAGTGGGTTTCCAGACTCCGTTCACCTTATTTAGAACACCGCCATTTGCAGGTGCGCCGGGATATACTGTATTTACGGTCTCTCCTGTAATATAGAATCCGACACTGCTATAGGGGAACGTTCCAAACTCTACAGAATTTACCGTAGGAACAAACGCCCGCACATCCTCCTCTTCAAAATCGGCAGCTGTCTCCCCGCTGCAACCTGCAGCGAGGAGCACAACTGCCATTAAAACGGGAATAAGTATATCATACCTACTGTTCATAATCAAAACTTCAGACGTTGAATTATTGTAAAGCCAGTTCTCCGCTTACGGTTATGCTGTTCCAGTCTGTCAGCAGAATATTATTGCTGCTTATCACGAGGTCCGTTCCGCTCAGCTTCGCCGTATAAAGATAGTTTATGCCGGCAAGCCAGCTGCCGCTCTCAGGTGCAGGGACCATGGTGGTGTATTCCACGCCGTCTACCGTCATTATCACCTTTATGGAATTAGCAACAATGTCCTCAGCCGGAAATACAATCATCGACACAGCCTTGGCAGAAGCAGCCGCAGTTCCCACACTATAGCCTGTAACATTACGTGTGTATGAGGCTGCCGATGCCGCATTCATCGTTATCGTGCCGTTTGCAATGTTCAAGGTCGGATTTGTCCCCTTATTCAGAGTTGTGGCGGCGCCTACGTTTTGCAGCTCAATCTTTGTCAAATTACCAGTGCCGCTATAAGACGCATCCTTGTATACCCTGAAGCTAACCCGTGAAAGGGCGTGATTCATTGTGAGGTTCACCGACGGATTCCTGTTGGTTGTATTCACCGCAGCTCCCGCAACATTTGTCACCGCAGCCCACATATAGTCTGTCTCCCCCGCATCACCATAGATTGTTGAGGCATCGCCCGTAGACACATTTACGCTGCCACTGCTCAATGTGCTCACGCCAATGGCACCGCTCGTGGCTGTAGCACTCGACGGATAGTGAGCCGTGATGACAGCAGGCTCGTTGGAAAGCAGAATCTTGCTTGCGCCGTTATTGCTCCACATCGAGTTTGCATACGAATACACGGCCTTACTGTCGCCCACATAACCATTTCCTGAGGCATACACGGCAATGCTGCCCAGCACCGACGCATCTGTTCCGCTTATTATACTTCGTGTCATGGACAGCGTCGGCAACACCCTCAGTTCCACTTTCTGATCATTGTTGTTGTTGCACTCCTCACAACAATTGTCATTTTCACACCCACTTAATGTAACCATTACTAAAGCGAGAATCATCTGCACAATACCATTCTTTTTCATAAGCCTTTAATTTTTTAATTGGTTAATATAAATAACTAAATCACTGGTGATACTACCATCAGGGGTATAATCCAACTTGAGCATTATATATTTTTTTCATCCATCCTTTTGTTTTTTTATGACTAACCCCACTGCAAAACTTACGGGGACAAAAGTACAAACAAAATCTGAAACAACCTACAGCTTTTATAGTTTTTCGCAACTAATTAAATTATTTTCATACCGTTTTAAACACTTATTATACAAAACGTTGCGAATTTAACGAAACCACACGCATTTTGTCTTTTGTTGGTACATGCAAAAGAAACTTTAATAAGAATATACGGGCAAAAGAAGTAGGAGTTATAATCTTTTTCTGCAAAAAGTTTTTTCGGCGACATATTTTGTCGCCAAGATTGCGTACCTTTGCAGAAAATAAGCCGCATCTCGGCATAACAACGAAATGGAGCATGCCGATTTATATGCTGTCAACTACAATAAATACAAACCATACCGTTCTTCCAAAACCGTAAACAATATTTCAAAATGGCTGTATGAAACACCTACAGGTCTAAACAATCTTCCTTAAGCAGGAAATCAAATAACCCAATGGTGAGTATTCCCTCTTCATTGCGCCGGGGCATGATATGGTCTTTGACTATTATAATCTTCTTGAAAGAATCATTAATATTCATCAGAGAGCGTGATTCCTGTATCTCCTTTTCCCTATCTGGTATAGAGAAAGCAGACTGCACATAATACTTCTTGCTGCCGCGACTTGCAATAAAGTCCACTTCAAGCTGAATACGAACCCACTTTCCGTCTTTATCCTGCTTTTTTATTTCAACCATCCCTACATCAACACTATACCCACGGACAATCAGTTCGTTGTATATGACATTCTCCATGATATGAGTTTCCTCTTGTTGGCGCATATCAAGAATGGCATTCCGTAAGCCAATATCTGAAAAATAATACTTTGAAAGAGTGTTTATATATTTCTTACCTTTTATGTCATAGCGTATAGCTTTATTCAAAAGAAACGATTCCGACAGGTACGTGAGGTAATTGGATATGGTCTGACTGCCAATATTCACATTCTTCACGCTCTTAAAAGTATTCGACAGCTTTGTGGGATTGCACGGAGAACCTATAGACGATGCCATGATGAGCAACAACTCGCGCATCTCGTGCTCGTTCTTGATTTTATGTCTCTCTATAATATCCGCCAGATAAACGGTCTCAAACAAATTCTTCAGATAGTTTATCTTCTTTTCTTCTGTCTCAAAAGATTGAATGAGCGGCAGTCCTCCATAGGTATAATACTCACGCCAGGCATCCTGTTTGTCACCGCCTTTTGCTGAATAGAACTCTGCAAATGAAAGCGGATTCACATGAATTGTTTCACCTCTTCCACGAAACTCAGTTGGAATATCCGACGAAAGGAAATGAGAGTTACTGCCTGTCACGTATGTATCAGCATTGTCAATATGCCGGAAACTGTTCAGCACATCAACAAACTCGTCCATCAGCTGAACCTCGTCTATGATAATGTAGTAAAGTTCATTATCCTTAATCCTGTCATGAACATAATGTAGCATCACATCCGGGTCTCTCAGCTCCTTGTTCATACGGTCTTCAAGGTCAACACGAATGATATGGTCATCAGCCACACCATTTTCCAGCAGATAGTTATAGAATAAAACGTTCAACAGGTATGATTTTCCACACCTGCGGATTCCCGTTACTACTTTGATAAAGCCGTTTCTACGGCTTTCTATCAGCTGCTGAAGATACCTGTTTCTTTTTATTTCCATTGTCTGCATTAAATTTTTGCCAATATTGGCACTTTTTTACGCTACAAAGATAGCGATTTTTGTTTGTATATACAAATTCTGCATTAAATTTCTGCCAATATTGGCACTTTTTTAATGCAGAACAGTTTTTATATCAACAAACATTCGGACAGAACTGCAGAAAACGTGCCAACGTCACATCCTATGTGGCACTCCACGTTTACTCACTATATCTGCTATATTCTCATAAATATCTTCAGCATCTTTCTTATCCAATCCAACCTTTAAAGCAACTGCAATAAGATCCTTTCGGGATGGTTCTATACTGTCATTGACGGATGTGGTGCGGAATCCGTTAATACCGTCACTGGGCAGCAAGTCGTATGCCGGTGCGAGGTGCCAGCCATTGTCACGATATATAAATGAGAAATTCTTGGCATGGTCATCCTTATTGTCTATCAGATAATTGAAAACCATCAGACGGTATGCCTTCCACATCTCCGCCATGTTATGAGTCAGTGCTGCGCAAACCTTGAATATATGCAGATAATCAATACTTGGCAGGCGGTAATCCGCACCAATAAGTCCTGCCATACTTGCAACATGAAGCTTGCCGTCAGGAGTTCGGTCAAAACGCTCCACACCGAAAAATCTATCCTCGAAAAGTCGCGTTTCCGGCATATCAATCCCACATTCCTTTGCGAGAAGCGAATATCTGTATTCTTCTACTCCTATCCGTCGGGAATCTCTTTTTGCACAAAACTTCACCAGCCATTCCTTTCCGCCATACCGGGTGAATATCTTAGGACGGGCACCACCGGGAGAACCACCCCTATTCTGAAACTCTTCGATACCATCTCCCGTATAATCCTCACTGTCGAGAATCCGCTCAGCCTCTAATGCCAGTTTCTCAAAATCTGCATATTCATGTTGTGCCACAACACTCCTGTCGGGCTGGAACTCCAATGCACCTCTTCCCGTAGAACCTACTAATGCGAGACGGTCAAGCAATGATTATGCTATTCATTTTTCTTTCCTCTTTTACGTATAACCTGTTGTTCGTTCAGCACATCATCAAGTGACTGGTATTTCTTTTGTGCAAAAAGAGCATTAAAATCGGACATCGCATTCAGTGCAAACCCCACCTGAAGCAATCCTCTCAACGAAATCTCTCCTGTCTGTTCAAATCTACGGTACGTGGCAAACTTCATTCCAGCTCTTGTAGCCAACCCTTCTTGTGTCAGGTTCAATTCCAGTCTACGGGTCTTCACCCTTGCTGCTATCTGTAATGCCGTCTCACTTGGACTTAAAATACTAAATGCTATTATATTGTTCATATATAAATTATTTGCCAACAAAAGAATAAAATATTATTTGTTGCAAAGTTACAAAAAAGTAAATAAAAAACAAAATATAAAGTAAATAATTTAATGTTTTTTATGGCTGTCACTTCAGCAATACCGGCAAGCGACAGGAACAGCACAGCCATTTAGGACTCTAATAACGGAAACAATGAATAGTTGGACCTTTTTCACCCATTCTTTGCAAAAACTTGGTGAAAAGTTTTGCCATGTCGTTGCCTTTTAGTACCTTTGTACTATGGCTTTTGACAGAACAATGCTAAAAACTGAAAACGTGACTATCGAATCGTCGACATTCCTGCCATGCGCCACTGCACCCGGAACCCTAATTATAGAGACAAGCGGTTTCAGGCTGACACGCGTGGTTGAAGGAGAGAAGGCTATAATGAAAAAGGCTGTCCGCCAAGACTGCAACGAAGACAAGACTCTGCGCGCCTCGCTCCGCAAGGAATACGAGACGGGAAGGGTTGTGTCGAAACAGACACCGTATATCGTAAACTATCTGTCGTTTGCCGACACTCCCGCAGAATGTTACATCAAGATGGATTACATCGACGGCGAGACGCTTGACAATTTCATTACCCGCCACCCCGACTACTTCCGCCGCCAGGACAATCTGCGGCGTTTCCTCGTGCAGCTCCTGTCAGCACTTGACGCCATACACCAATGCCAGATTATACATCTCGACCTGAAGCCCGGCAATATAATGATGACACGTGTGAACAGCGACGTGCGCATCATTGACCTCGGCATGTGCTATTCCGACACATGGCCTACGAACATCGGCACCACCGAGGAGTTTGCCGCCCCCGAGGTTCTCAACCTCACCAATGACATTGACGCACGTGCCGACTTATACTCCGTAGGAAAAATTGTGACTTACATCCAGCACCGCCTCTCGGACGGCAGGAATTTTAAGCTTCACCGTGATATACGCAAGGTAGTGACACGCTGTCTGAAACAGGACAAGACAAGACGCTGGCAAACAGCAGCCGAAGCTGTGGCAGTGTTGCAGCCCGCTCCCCAAAACCGTTATCTCCCCATTGCCGCACTTACAGCCATGGCAGCAGCAGTCATTCTGCTTATCACTCTCGGCAACGGCAAACGTTACACTCCCCCAGCCGTTTTCATGGGAGACTGTGATGTGCTGTATGAAGTAATTTCAGAAGACAGCGCAACATGCAGAGTGAAACGGCTCTCCGCCAACACAAAACTCAGCAACATCTATATCCACTCTTATGCGTCATACAACAACAAGCAATACCAGGTGGTAGAAATAGGCGACAGTGCCTTCTCCGGCACAAAGATTGTAAGCATCGGCATGCCTGCCACGCTTAAGCACATTGGTGTGGCATCATTCAAGGACTGCGTAAAGCTCGCATTCATCGACATTCCCGACAACGTGACCTCCATCGGGCACACCGCATTCTGGGGATGCACGGCAGTAAACAACCTGCGACTCTCAAAAAATCTCAAGGTAATTCCGAGTGAATGTTTCAGTCAGATTGAAGTGACTGACCTCTACATACCCGAAGGCATCGAGACGATAGAATACGACGCATTCGGGATATGCCCGAAACTGAAAAATGTAAGTTTGCCGAAGTCACTGAAGACTATAGGGCGTGGTGTTTTCTGGAACTGCAAGTCGCTGCGCACCGTCACAATTCCCGCCAACGTCAAAGAAATAGGCACACTCGCCTTTGCAGACTGTAAGTCGCTGACCGATGTATACAACTATTCACCGGTGCCCCAGAACGTGATATCGCTTTTCAGCAATCCCAATGTGACAATCCACGTGCCGAGGAATGCCGCCCCACTCTACCGCGAGTCACCGTCATGGGGCAAATACAGGATAGTGGAGATGGACTGAGGTTTAAGCCATCCCTCTTTTCATTTCAAAATGCTCCACAGCACTCCCCCGTTCCTTCCGCATGTATAGTCACTGACAGGCATACCGGGATGCAGCAAGTCCGACAGGAAGAGAGGCTCATAGTCAACAAACTGCGTACAGTGGAATGTATCTCCCGCACAAAGTTTGCTGTTTACGGATTCCACAACAGTGAAAGTATCCTGTCCCTCATATCTCACCGTCACCACACGGTCGGGATTCCACATCAGCCGTACCTTGTCGCCATAGTTCAGCGAACCGGTAAACAGCTTGCGTCTCACAAGGCGGAAACTGGCATCGTCGCCATCGGCACACCTCACAAACATATCCCAGCCAGTATAGCCCGCCATTCTCGCCAGCACATCGAGCGTGTGATAACTCGGACCGCTTCCTGCCTGAACATATCCCCAAAGCCTCTTCAGTGTGCTCACCGAAAGTTGCTCGCCTGTGTATCCCTCCACCTGACATTTAAGAAAATCGAAGTCGCGCGGGTGTTCAATCTTCATCCCCACCATCTTCTCCACCTTCTCCGTCAGTCTCTCTATGTCTTTCTTGTTATATTCCATAAAAATTCTTCCTTTTGAGCATGTTCCTGCTTTCTCAAGCAGACATTTATTTACAAAGTTACTTCAAATATTCTATTATGTATTAAAAGCAATTTAACCTTTTTTTGTTAGAATCACACTGTCTGTTATTATTCTAAAAACAGGAAGAAGTGGCACCGTAAACTAACCGTTGCCACCATCTCCCATACGTTTTGTTTAATTCCAACAATGCCACATAGTGTCATTTTATAACTCAAAATTAACTTTTAGCCGGTATAAATTTATCGTAATCATCAATAGCCGCTTTAAGTAAGTTTTCCACACTACATTTTTTAGAAAGTATTGTGCGTATTGCGCCGGCCACATCCTTAACAGTCCACTGACCGAACACACTATCGTCCCTAAATGCATGATCCATAATGGAACTACATAGATTTTTCACGCATTCCTTAGACACACAGCATCCAAACGGCGATGATAGAAGTATCTCGGCAAACAAATCCATACCATCGTTTGTTTTATTAATGATGTTATCCGTTCAAATCCTCAATAACTTTACTGTCTGTAACTACTTCTGCCTGTTCCTCCTTTTCCTTAGGAGTACTAATTGTTTTACTGATTTTTTTATTGACTAAAAAATCATACATCCTCCGGGTATTTTCGATACCACAATTTGTATTTCCCATAACGTTATGTTTTTAGTTATTGCCTATGTCCTTTCAAGCGATTCGGCTGTCTCTTTTTATGTTTCTATTACTATTTAAAGTCTCGTGGTTCAAATTTCATTCATCCATTCGTTTGTCTCTTCTAAGATTTCTATTTCTTCTTGCCAGTACCAATATGCAGCGACAACTACTCTATATAAAGCAGTAATTAAATCTTGCTTAAAATAGTCCTCTGAACATAGAATATCAATATCTTGATAGAAATTGATTAGAAGATTATTGTCATCTATTAATATATCTAATATATCTGGTTCATAGAAATAGTTATGGCTTATAAAATTGGACCTGACGTTATCTCTATCTGTATAAACTGTTATTGGATAATGCCAAGGATCGTCCCTTAAGTCATTTTTTATACCATCTATAACTACATTAAAGAATACTTTATCTTTATCAAATTTTTCATATTCTGTATAGTACATTACTCCACGGGTTGACTCTTTATCAATCTCATATGTTCTTACTGACTCTTTATAAATGACATCTATTGTATGTGCAGGTTTTTCATCAATAATTTTATATAATAAGTTTTCATCTTTTGTCTCTATATATTCATTTAAAACTTGCTGAATATCATCAGATATAAATGCAGCTTTTGCATTAGTATGAACTTTTGTGTATTCGTTTGATATATATTTCTTTTCCATATTTAAATATATTTAATTATGTTGTTGATTTCATTAACGATATTCGCTATGTTTGCTTTACTATAAACCCTTATAAGCTCCTTTTTTAATTCATCATACGTCATGCATAGTATGGGTTTACTCAAAATAACTTCTTTTTTATACGAAATTTTATCTTTATAACCTGTCCTGGTATAACCCTTTAATGATAGCTTTGACTTATTATTAAAAAAATCCATCAGTCCTTTACCTTCAATATGAAAATATAAATAACATTTTGTTGTTTTCTCATCCCATAATATTGTGCTTAATGAACGCCATTCAAAGTGAATGGTCTCCGGCCAATTTTCATCTGTGAAATATACATAATTGTTGTCCATGCTATGTTTAACGTGGCAGCTGCTAAATAACCGTTTCCCTTTATCATAATTTCCTTCGAAATAATCACATGAGGCATTGATAAAGTCAGCGATTAAACTTCTATAAATTCTGTCTATTGATTTTTTTAGCATAGATAGCAAGTCCCTGTATTGCCCATGTGCTTTTGTTTTAAGCATCTTCTTTACCTCGTTACTTAGCGCTATCAACATTTGATTTTTATCATAATTACTCTTTATCTTGTTTATTTCAGACTGAAGATAGACATCAATTTTGTTTGACATATTTAATCTGTCAAGAAAATCAATATATTGTATAAGTCCACTATATAAAATAATGTTGACTTCCTGCCACATTGGTATGATTTCCTCCTTTAGCCAAGGCAAAATATCATCAGAATAACTGAGTGCGGCATATCTATCACCAATTATCTCACCATCAATCATAGCACAACCAAATTGTTTTTTATCTGTTAAAAAATCACAACTACCGTCGTCTGGCTTCTCATTTCCTTCTCTGGTCAGATAAACCACCCATATTCTGTCATATTTGTTATTTGTTTGTTGACTGAAAATTTTGGAATTCTCACTAACGCTCTTAATATATTTCTCTAATTGTTTTTCCCCCGCAGGTGCGCCATTTATCTTGTTCTCAATAATGATGGCAAAATCATCTTTTGAATATATCAATCCATCTATTCGCCCATTGGCTGTACCACACAAAGGACTTTCTGTTTCAAAAATGATATTGCCGCCATTGATATTCCCCGTGAAATTTGCAAGAAATCTATCACAAAAGCTTTGAAGAAAAATGTAGCCAAAACGATTCCTATATGACAGCAATCTTATAAGAATGTTTGTATGAGAATTTTCCACAATATTTCCCTGCTGTTCCTCCAAAATGTTAAAATGGTATTCTGCACCATTTGTTTGAATGTTTGCTTGAAGGAAAGCGTAAATGATTGATTTTGCATCCATAGTGCTAAAATTGTTATTGTTCATATTACTTTATTGTTTATTCTCAAAATCCAAAGTCCATTTGCGTGTGATACAATGCTTCACTTAAACTGCCATGTAAATTTGTATAATGGCTCGTTTGAAGGGAGTTCCACATTTTTGACATTTCATAGTGTCGTTTTTAGTTATTGTATTGTTGTTTTGTATGTCACTCCGCATAAACGGACTTTCACGCTATTTGAGCACAAAGGTAGTAATATTTACAAAAAACTTCATGGTTCAATTTGGTTCAATTTTCATTTTGCCAGAAAAAAGCTGGAAATAATAGGGGAATAACGAATTATCTACTGCGCTCTTGCGAGCTGGCACGGCACCCTACGGGTTAACACTGTTTTAGTCTCTATCACTATGTGCCAACGAGCCGTGTCATCCAAAGGATGCCTGTTCATCATCGTATGATGATGCCGTGTAACTCAGTGCTCTATACAAAGTTAGCCGTGTGTGCTCAAAGAGCAGCAGTGTCAGTGCGGAGCACGCCGTAGAATAATAGTTAAATCTTGAAAAAGTGGCATCGTAAGATTGGCAAAAATAGGGCGTAACTGATGAAATTTATTTTGTTGGTTGGTGAGAGTTATTTTGCCAGATGGTGAAAGCCCGTTTGGAAGCAGGCAAAAGACTGTTTGGAAGCAGGTGCAATCTATTCCAATGGCTTAATCTTACTGCATAAACCATTCTGTCAATTAAAATTCACGTTTCCACCATTTCCACCATTTCCACCAACCTTGCGGAAACTCCATTTCCGGCATTTTTCGCTATGTCAGAAGTGATGTCGCATCCGTTAGTAATGACCAATATATTGAGCACTTATACATTTGTGGTTCTGCAGCATTGTTAAAACTGATGAGTTTGCGAACTAATATTTATCCACTGCGCTCTTGCGAGCTGACACGGCACCCTGCGGGATGACACTGCTTGCTTAATGCCGTGTGGCTCAACACCAAACCTTAAACACTGAACACTAAAGAAAGCCGTGTATGCTCAAAGAGCAGCAGTGTCAGTGCAGAGCACGCAGTAGAAAAAATAAGATTTGTAAATTATTATCGGGATTTTACATCACGTTTCCACCACCACCACCAACCTTGCGGAAGTTGCGGAACTGGTGGAAACTCCAATTGTGCCTTATTCCTTCTATGACACCGAATTCGTCCTATTAGGTTAGCCAACAGGCATTTATATGATATTCGCAATATTTTTAGCTAAAAGTGGTTATTGCATGTTAGTGTATTCATCATTCAAACCGTTGTTAAATAAATTTCACAACAAAGGCACGAATTGATTATTGTTGGAGTTCTGCCAATACCCGTAGTGTCGTGGTGTATTTCCAAGTATGTTAAGATAAATGGCAAAGTATCCTAAGATAAATCACAAAGTATCTTAGGATACTTGTCTGAATATCTTTATATATTAATTCCAAAAGATAAAATTCACCGAATTAACGTCAATTTAGGTGGTGACTGCGAAGCTGATGGCATAAAGTGGAACGACCTTTATATTGTCATAACAGCCAAAGTTTTCCAGACATGTGCGTATGCCGAAAGACGGATGTTTCAAGTTCATAAATATTCTGAGACTCTGCATAGAGCCACGGGTGCCGGCTTTTACTTCAACCGGTATAATATGCTGATTTTGCTCTATGACATAATCAATTTCCGACTGCGCCCCCTTTTCCAGACGCTGCCAATAATATTGTGTCATAACGTTTTCTTTGGGTGCAAGGAAAATGCAAGCCAAACGCAATAGAACTTGTTCTAAATTGCTGAGGCGATGCTTTTCTTCTGCAAAGGTATAGAAAAAAGCTCAAATTACAAAAAAGTGGCACCGTAAAAATAGTTAAATCCTGAAAAAGTGGTACCGTAAGATTGGCAAAAACAGGAAAAAGTGGCACCGTAAACCAACCGTTGCCACCATTCCCTACAAGTTTCCACCGATATAATACAAGCAAATTTATCTTTTTGTCACAAAAAGTTAACGATTTGTCACAAGAAATTAATGATTTGTCACTGCCGTTTCAGTTTTTTTGCTTAACTTTGCACGCACATTTGCGGTTTCAGCCCCAATGCGCCCTCATTGCGGGGCTGACGGGCTTGCGGATCAAGGGGCAAAAGCGGGAAAGTAACACTGAATGCGGGAAACAAAACTTTTAAAATTTAGATAAAAAAAATGAGAAACAAATTTCTATTGGTTGTTATGATGCTGTTCATGGCAACGGGCAACACACTAAAAGCGCAAGGGGCGGTGGCAAAAGCCGTGTATTGTGAGGGAAACAAAACCCTTTATTTCTTGAATTCAATTAATGTAGGAGACACGCACAACGAACAGACAGTAACAAAAGTGTGGGGCTACGTGACGAACACATCTACTACCCCCCATGGAATGATTATAAATCAAGTATAGAAAGCGTTGTGTTTGAAGAATCTTTCAGATATGCGCCCCCAAAAAGGCTTACAAATTGGTTTGAGGGATTCACAAAATTGTCATCTATCAGTGGTATAGAAAATCTGAAAACTTCAAGTGCGGAGAGCATGAATTACATGTTCAAGGGGTGCAGCAACCTGGCCGAGCTTGATTTGAGCAGCTTCGATACATCAAACGTAACTGAAATGAGGAGTATGTTCGAAGGGTGCAGTAAGCTTGAGTCGATTAATTTGAGCAACTTCAATACATCAAAAGTAGAGAACATGTATTCTATGTTCGACGGTTGCAGCAGCCTGACCGAGCTCGATTTGACCAGTTTCAATACATCAAACGTACAGTACATGAACTATATGTTCCGTAACTGCAGTAGTATGAAAAACATTTACAGAAGTGATGGTTTTGTCATTAACAATAGTACGACTACAACGGGCATGTATACGAATTGCGGTGTCAGGCCGTTTATTTCAACACCATGCGTGGTATATTGCGCAGACAACCAGTCCCTGCATTTCATGCGCTGCGCGATGGAGGAATTAACCAACGGCTCAACAATCACCATTGACGGATATGAAGTCACGCTTGCCGACAACAACCGTTGGAAAGAAGATGCCGTGATAAACACTACGGAAGAGCCCGGATGGAGTAAATTGTGCAGTGATGTGTCAACGGTGGTGTTCGAGAAAAATTTCAAGAACATTCAGCCGAACAGTTGCGGAATATGGTTTTCTGGTTTCAGCAATCTTAAGGAAATAAAAGGCATAGAAAACCTGAATACGTCAAACGTGACGAATATGTCGTACATGTTTTCCAATTGCAGCAGTCTGACTTCGCTTGACCTTAGGAGTTTCAACACCTCAAAGGTTACGAATATGGAGGGTATGTTTTACGGATGCAGCAGTCTGACATCCCTTAACCTCAGCAGCTTCAGAACAGAAAATGTGACAACTATCAGTAATATGTTCAACGGTTGCAGCAGCCTGACATCCCTTGATATCAGAAACTTCTACATGCTCAAAATGGAACGTTATAATGGAAATCAATTTTTATATAAGTGCCCCAAATTGGAGATATTGGATTTAAGCAATTGTACCGGATATCTCAAAGAATTTGCAGACTTTGTTTATGAAGACATTAAAGGACATCAAATGATAATAAAAGTACCGGATGACTCCGAAACAATAGAAGGCCTATGGAGAGATGAGAACTACATGGTTACTTCCGCAGGCACATCGTTTGTACGCCAGTTTACGGAAGGAAACATGTCAACCGTCTGCCTGCCGTTTGCCGTCTCCGCATCAAATGAAGGCGGAACGTTCTACAGATATGACAGCTATGACGGCACGGATGTGGTGTTCAAGAAAGTGACAGAGGAAATGACAGAGGCAAACACCGCTTATCTGTTTATGCCGTCGACAACAGGCAAGGTGACATTTACGGGCAATACCGCCCTTGCCAGCCTGCCCGCAGACATCATTGAAGGTGAGGAAACGGGACTGTACGGAGTGTACACCAAAAAGACATTCACCGCCGACGATGCAGACAAAGGCATCTACTATGGCTGGGCACAAGGTCAGTTCAGGCGTGCGGGGGCGAACGCTGCGGTTAATCCAAACCGTGCCTATCTGAAGCTGCCTGCCGCCGCTGCGGCACGCCTGTCGGTGAGACTCGACGGCAACGGCACCACAGGAATAAGCACTGCCGGAAGCAGTGCCGACGGCAGCACGGATGCTCCCGTGTACAACCTGCAGGGGCAGCGTGTTGGCAGCAGCTACAAGGGCGTGGTGATAAAGAACGGCAAGAAGATGATTGTGAAATAAAAAACATGATAAAAACAAAAAACGACATGACAGCAATAAAGAAAACATACGTGAAGCCAGAGATGGCGGTGATAGAGGTGGAGCCGCAGCAGATGATATGCACAAGCGGCGTCGAGTACAGGGTTAGCCCACACAATGACATCGACAGTTACACTGGCGAGTTTGATTAGTGCTACGTTATAAGTTAGCCATAACTAAAAGGCAGTGATTATGCTTTTTAAAAGGAGTTGACTCCTAAGGCGATAGGAGTCAACTCTATTTTTTATGTGATTCTTAAATAAATGATAAAAATGCCAGCATTCTTGTTAATTTTATAACGTTTTGTGTAACAAATGTTTAAAGCGACGTGAATTTGATTTAATTTGTCTCGAAAAACTATAAAAGCTATTGCCGTACCAATTTTTATTCGTACTTTTGCCAACGTAAGTTTTACAGTTAAGTTTAATCATTTAAAAAACAAAAGTATGGATGGAAAATTTATAATGCCCAAGTTGGGCTATGCCGCTGATGCACTTGCACCGGTGATTAGTGAGGAGACTATAAAGCTGCATTATGGCAAGCATTTGCAGACGTATGTGGACAATCTCAACCGTCTTGTTGCGGGAAGCGCTTTTGAGGGAAAGTCGCTCGACGTGATTGCGGCAAAGGCAAACGGTCCTATTGGCAACAATGCCGGTCAGGTGCTGAATCATGCACTTTATTTCTCTCAGTTCTGCCCCAACGGCAAGTCAACGGCTCCTTCGGCACATCTCTCTCAGCTGATAGAGAAGTCGTTTGGAAGTATGGATGAAATGCGCGCTAAGCTTAGTGAAGCCGCTGTAGGGCTTTTTGGCTCCGGGTGGGCATGGCTGACGATGGATGACAAGGGAAACCTGCAAATCCATCAGATGCATAACGCCGACAATCCTTTGCGTCATGAGCTGCATCCGCTGCTTACCATCGATGTGTGGGAGCATGCATACTATGTGGATTATCAGAACCGCAGGGCCGACCATGTGAAAGCTATTTGGGATATAATAGATTGGAACATGATATCGGCGCGGGCAGAAATCTGCAAATGTGCGGAGAGCTGTGCTTGCACGGTAGGGTGTGAATGTTGATACTATTAAAAAGGATGCGGGCGGTACATTGGGAAAATCATGGTGTACCGCCTGCTGTAGTGTGACAACTGTTTTTGCAATATACAGTTTGAGTCAATGATGTGCAAAATACACATAGGAATGTTTAAGATTTGGTAAATTCGTTTTTGATAGTTGTAAAAAACGCAAAAAAATGATTGCTGAACCAGATTTTATTTGTACTTTTGCCATCGTAAGTTTTACAATAATGTTTAACCGTTTAAATAAACAAAATTATGGAGAAGACAATTAAAGGAACACAGACAGAGAAGAACCTGATGCAGACATTTGCAGGCGAGAGCCAGGCAAGAATGCGCTACACATATTTTGCATCACAGGCAAAAAAAGATGGATATGAGCAGATTGCCGCCATCTTTGAGGAAACAGCAAATCAGGAGAAAGAGCATGCCAAGCGCATGTTTAAGTATTTGGAAGGCGGTGACTGCGAGATTACCGCAACATTCCCTGCAGGTGTCATCGGTACTACCGAGGAAAATCTGCATGCGGCAATGAAAGGTGAGCATGAGGAGGCAGAAGTGGATTATCCTAAGTTTGCGGATATCGCCGAACAGGAAGGATTCCCGGAGATAGCTGCCATGTACCGCAATATAGCCGTTGCCGAGCGCGGTCACGAGGCACGTTATGGAGCACTGTTGAAAAACATAGAGCATGGCACTGTGTTCGAGAAAGACGGCAAGGTGTACTGGCAGTGCCGTAACTGCGGATACATCGTTGAGGCTAAGAAGGCTCCTAAAGAGTGTCCGGCATGCAAGCATCCGCAGGCACACTTTGAGGTGATGAAGAACAATTATTGATGGATTTCAATAATTAAATAAAAAATGTGTGACGTTATTAGCGTCACACATTTTTTATTTGTCAGAACGGGAACAGCAATGGCAGCAGGAATGTCATTACCACTCCTATGATTACCTGCAATGGCAGACCCACCTTGATATAGTCGCTGAACTTATATCCTCCGGCATTCATGACAAGGGCGTTGGGCGGTGTGGAGAACGGTGAGGCAAAGCACATGCTTGCGCCAAGGGTCACGGCAAACAGGAAGGGGTAGGGGCTTGCTCCTATTTCCATGGCAGAGCTCATGGCGATGGGAGCCATGAGCACGGCAGTGGCGGTGTTGCTGATAAACATGGTGAGCAGCGAGGTGGTGAAATATATTCCGCAGAGCAGTGCCGTGGGGCTTAGCGAGCCGAGAGATGTCACGAGTGAGTGTGATATCACTGCCGATGTTCCTGTCTTCTCCAGTGCCACCGACATGGGCATCATGGCGGCTATGAGCACCACGCTTTCCCAGTTGATGGTCTTGTAAGCCGCCTCCACATTGCGGAAGCAGCCCGTGAGCACCATCAGCAGTCCTGCCACCATGATGGCGGTGACCGGAGCCACGGGTATAAAGTCGAACACCATGGCGAGAATCATCACCGCCATTATCACGGCAGCCAGAGGCGACTTATAGTCGAGCGTCACCTGCTGAGCCTGCTTCTCCGGGCTGCCCAGCACCACCCAGTCGGTCTCCTCATTGTCTAACTTTTCTATGTTGCTCCATTTTCCCTGCACCAGCAGCACGTCGCCTGCGGTTAGCCGCTCATTGGCGATGTTGTCCATGATGTAGTCCTTGCTGCGCTTTATTCCCAGCACGTTGATGCTGTATTTCTCGCGGAATCCCGAGTTCACGATGCTTGTGCCGATGAGCCTTGAGCGCGGCATGAGCACAATCTCGGTTATGCCGAGGTCGTAGAAGTCGATGCTGTTTCTGTCCATCTTCTTTATCCTCGACTTTCGGGCAAACTCATCCATCTGCGCCGTGTTGCCCGTCAGGTATATAATGTCGCCCTCGGCAAGTATTGTCTCTGGTGTGGCGAGACTCTGCGTCACGTTACGTATTAAGCCGCCGCGAAGGTTGTTCTCGTTTCTTATCTCGAGGATTGACAGCCCGTAGGTGTTGCGCAGGTTCAGCTCCGCCACGGTTTTCTCGCGGATGTCCGAGTTGGCGGTGATGAGGTATCGCCTCACCCCGCTGTTCAGGTTGTATTCATTCACCAGCTCGTCGAGCGTCTTTCCCCGTCCGCTCTGCTCCTTCCCTCCCTTATCCTTTTTGTGCAGGAATATATTGCTCAGCGGCATAATGACGATAATGCCGACGGCGATGCAGATTAATCCCACAGGTGTGAACGAGAAGAAATCCAATGCCTTGTAGCCGTGCTCTATGAGCGATTCCTGTATCACAAGGTTGGGAGGTGTTCCGATGAGCGTCAGCATGCCACCCATGCTGCTGGCAAAGGCAAGGGGCATGAGTAGTTGCGACGGCTGCATGCCCGACTGTGCCGCCATGCTCATCACTATCGGCATCATCAGCGCCACTGTGCCTGTGTTGCTCACAAAGGCTCCCACAAAAGCCGTGACAAGTATCACGAGCACAAACAGTGCCGTGTTGTTGCCGCCTGCCAGCTGCACTATCTTGTGGCTCATGGTCTTGGCAAGTCCTGTCTGCAGGATGGCTCCGCCAATCACAAACAGTCCTACCATCATTATCACCACCGACGATGAGAAGCCCGACAGTGCTTCCTCGGGAGTGAGCACACCAAGTAGAATAAGAGTTGTAAGTGCGCATAGCGCCACAATGTCAGAGCGTATTCTGCCAATTATAAACATTGTCACCGTTATGGCGAGTACTATCAGTGTTGCTGTCATAACCTAAATAATATAATGTGTAACTGCTGTTTCACCGGCAAAGTTACACATAAGTGGGCGCAGAACAAAATAAAAAGAATATTTTTATGTTTTTTTATGCAGATTATTGTTTTTTCTTTTTGTGCTTATACAGCTGCCATGAGTTGATGACATTGTGCCACACGCTATAGAAACCGCCCACAACGGCGGTGACGGGAGTGAGGAAGGTGTAGCCCAGCCAGATGATGAACACAGTGTTTTTCTGTCCGAATGCCTGACCGCCACAGATGCGCTCGCCGTCGGCTCCGCCAATGTGCTTGCCTGCCCCAAACTGAAACAGGCAGCAAATGAGCGACACCACGGCAAGACCGAAAAGATACCACATGCTGACCGTGCTGTGGACAATACTCTTGGTGGTCACGGCGATGGCAAGAGCCAATGACACTGCCCAGAGATAGAAGGCAAGATTTGGCACTGACAGTATGAGACGGTGGAACGACGGCAGGAAGTAGCGCACAAGCCATGCGGCAAACAGCGGCATTACGAGCAGCGGGAACACGTGGTTCATGATGAGCAGCAGTGCTGCGATGAAGTTGCTTCCCGGCTGTGGGTGAACCAGTGGCAGGATTGCAGGCGCAAGCAATGACGTGGCTATGTTTATTAATAAGGTGTAGGTGATTATGCTTCCGCTGTCGCCGCCTAATTTGTTGGTTACTACGGCTGCGGCAGTGGCGGTGGGGCATACCAGGCAGAGCATTGCTCCCTGGAGCAATACGCTTGTGCCTTCATGGTCGCCGAACAGCATGGCTGCGGCAGATGCCGCAAGAAACAGCGTCACCTGTACAGCTAACAGCACAATGTGCCAGTGGCGCAGCCGGAGGTCCTTGGGCGACACTTTACAGAACGACACAAAGAGCATGACAGCCAGCAGCACAGGCTGAATCACCGATACTGCTGCCACGCAGGCTGAATGAACCGTCTGCGGCAGATTTAGCGCCTTGAATACGAAATAGGCTATCACTCCCGCTATCATTGCTATGGGCAGGGTCCAGTCTTTAATAAAGGTTATGATTGCTGATGGTTTTGTGATATGTGGATGGTGCATAACGTCTTTTTTTGAGGTGCAAAAGTACTACAAATCTGCTGTACCTCCAAATAATTTTAAATTTTTTGTACTTTCATTTGGCAATATCGTGGAATTTGTGTACATTTGCACCTTTCAAAGGTGACAGGTATTATGAAAAGATTGTACGCATTCGATTTCGATGGAACGCTTACCACAAAGGATACGCTGCTTGAGTTTATCAAGTTTGCCAAGGGAAGTTGTGCCCTTTACGCTGCGTTTGCTTTGTATCTGCCGCTGCTGGTGCTGATGAAACTGCGGCTTTATTCAAACTACCGCACAAAAGAGAAGATATTTTCTTACTTGTTCCGTGGCATGACGGTGGAGGATTTCAATGCCGTGTGCCGCCGTTTTGCAAGGGCAAACGGTCAGCGGTTGCTGCGCCCCAAGGCTGTTGAGTATATAAATAAGGTGTCGGCAGACGATGATGCTGCCGTAGTGATAGTGTCGGCAAGCATGCCCAACTGGGTGGCGCCGTTTTTCTGTGAATATGGAAATATACAGGTTATTGGTACTGTGCCCGAGGTTTGCGACGGAAAAATCACAGGACGTTTCTCCACAGCCAACTGCTATGGTCTGGAGAAGGTTAGACGGCTGTTGGAGCTTTTCCCAGACCGTGCCAGCTATCATCTCACCGCCTTTGGCGACAGCCGTGGCGACCGTGAACTGCTGGCTATTGCCGATGAGGCTCACTATAAACCATTTAGACTATGAGGAATTTTTTCAAGATATTCAAGATCAGATGTGAGGAGCTTGCCTCGTCGTTGGCGTGGCTCCTGTTTTTTGTCATTATGAATATGCTGTGCTTTATGAAGTACAGCGACAAGTTCACTGCCACCAACCGAGGTTCGTGGAATGTGTTTACCGATAACTTCACCATGTCGGGCTTCGACCCCATCACCTATTCGGTGCTCACCGACTGGCGCCCCGTGTATAATGTCTACCGTCATCCGCTGCTGGCATTTCTGGTCTATCCGTTCTCGCAGCTGAATCATTGGCTGATGGAGAACACCCAGTATAATTTCTGCCAATGGATAGTGATGGTGTTTCTGCTTGCGGCGGTCTACTACTCGTATATTTTCTGTTTCCGAATATTCCGCAGGGTGCTCGGGCTTGGGCTTTACGACTCCACGCTGCTTGCATCGATGATATTCTCGTTTGGATATGTCATGGTGACATTCGTTGTGCCCGATCATTTCGCCATATCCATGTTCATCCTTGTTCTTGCCCTTTATCTCAGCGGCTTGCTGATACAGAAAGGGCGCGAGCTGAAGATATGGCAGGTGTGGATAATATTCTTCATCACGGCTGGAGTGACTCTGAGCAATGGCATAAAGATATACATCGACACGCTGTTTGTAAATGGCAAGAGAATGTTCCGTCCGGTGTTTTTCATTGTTGCCGTCATCATTCCGTCGCTCATCATCTGGAGATTTGCCCGTATGGAGTTCTATACATACGTGGCTCCTGCAAAGATTGAGCAGAAGAAACAGATGAAGGTGAAGGCACAGAAGAAGGACGCGAAGCTGTGGGCAAACTTCTGCGACACCACACAGCTGAAGGACAGTGCGGCAATACATAAGGAATTTAAGAAGCTGAAACGCAGGCTGATGATTGAGGAATACCGCCGCAACCACCGTATGCCGCACAACATGCACACTGGCAAGCCAATAGCCAAGGGCGAGTTCACACAGTGGACCGACATCACCACTCCGCGCTGGGACACTTTCGTTGAGAATCTCTTTGGCGAGAGCCTTCAGCTTCACAGCGACCATCTGCTTGAGGACACCTTGCGCAGCCGTCCCGTGATAGTGGAGTATCGCAGTGTGGTGAACTACATTGTTGAGGCTATTATTGTGGCGCTGTTTGCCGCAGGAATATGGTTTGGACGGCGGTCGCGCTTCTTCTGGATGTGCTTCCTCGGTTTCCTGTTCGACATGACCCTTCACATGGTGCTGGGATTCGGCATCAACGAGGTGTATATCATGACCGCCCACTGGGCGTTTGTGGTGCCGATAGCCATCGGTTACGTGTTCTGCAACATGAAGGGTAGGGGACTGACGGCTCTCCGCACGCTTGTCACCGCTGTCACCCTGTTCCTGTTTGTATATAATGCACGGCTGCTTGCCGTTTATCTTGTGTAGGATGAGTGGGATATGGTAGGAGAATTAAGAGGAGTAGGATATGGTAGGAGAATTGGTGTCAGTGCTTGTGCCCGTGTATGGCGTTGAGAAATACATTGCCGAGTGTGCGAGGTCGCTGTTCTGTCAGACCTGGCAGAATATCGAGTATGTGTTTGTTGATGACTGTTCGCCCGACCGCAGCATCGAGGTGCTGAGGCAGGTTATTGCCGAATATCCTCACCGTGAGCAGCAGGTGCGTATTGTGCGCCAGGACCGCAACCGTGGGCTTGGCGCTGCCCGCAAGCGTGCCGTGGAGGAAAGCTGCGGCGAATATCTGATGCACGTTGACAGCGACGACCGCATCACTCCCAATGCTGTGGAGAAACTTGTGGCAGCCGCAATAGCAACCTCTGCCGACATTGTCGACGGCGCATATTGTGAGTTTGGCGACGACGGTGGTGTTACGGGCAATGCCGTGCTCCCGCCCCGCATCTCCAAGGAGCAGTATCTCAAGCGGATGCTTCTGCAAAACATCGTGAAGAACAACATCTGGGGGCGTCTTTACCGACGCAGCCTTTACACCGGCCACGCCATCAACTCAATAGAGGGTGTTGACTACGGCGAGGATTTCGGCATTGTGCCGAGACTTATGCTTCATGCCAGCAGGACGTATATTGACGATGTGGTGTACCATTACCGCAACTGCAATGCGGCATCTTACACCCACCGCCGCACTCCCCGGCAGGACCATTCCTTGCTGATGGCAAATGCGGCTGTCTATCATCATTTCATCTGCAATGACGCTGAGCACCGTTACACCGCCCATCTCAACATGGGAATGGTTAACATCTATCGTTATGCACGCCGCAACGGCTTGCCTTTGGCCGATGTTGACAAGGCTCTCGGTCAGCCGCTATCGGGATTTGCGCCGCGGTTGTGCCGCCGATTGTTTGGCAGCAGTGTGCCTTTTGGTGTCTCCGACATTGTTTACCGGATATTACGCAGGTTTTACATATAATGAAGAAAAAGGTATTTCATATCATTTCCCATTTCGACATGGGTGGGGCGGAGCGTGTGGCTGTAAACATTGCACGGTCCAGAACGCCTGAGTTCGAATATCATATTGTTGAGGTGCTTAGGGCAAGGTCACCGTTCACCGCAACGTTCATTGCCGAGATGCGTGAGGCAGGCATTGTGTATCATCGTGGTATTCTGCCCGACGTTAGATTTCATTTTCTGTTTGAGCGTTTGGCTGCGCTGCTGTTTCCTCTGACGTTCCTCTTTACGTTTCTCCGCCACCGTCCTGCCGTGATTCATGCCCACACTGAGGCTGCCGACCTCTGTACATACGCCTTCTTCACCTGCTTCCCATGGCTTGCAGGGCGGTGTCGCATTGTCCGCACCATACATAACACAAGGCTGTGGACAGGACAGCTGGCAATAGGGCGCAGGGTTGAGCGCTTCTACCAGCACCATCATTCCAACGTGGCAATATCCTTGTCGGTGCAGGACAACTACCGTAAGGTATATGGCGAGACGCCGCCTATAATATATAATGGTGTGTCGCCAGTGTCTCAGGAGCCTTACCCAGATCTTGTTGCTGGCAAGGTGAACGTGCTGTTTGCCGGACGCTTCGACCCGCAAAAGGGAATATCCACGCTGATTGAGATTATCCGTGCCGTGAGCACCGACAGCCGCTACTTCTTCCATGTCATAGGCGACGGTCCGCTGCGCGATGACCTTGTGAACGGTCTTAATGGACTTAGTAACGTGAGAATCACTCCGCCTGTGTTCGGACTCTCGCGCTATCTCTCATCTTTCGACTATATGATTATGCCGTCGGAGTTCGAGGGGCTTAGCATCATGTCCATCGAGGCGTCAATGGCTCGTCTGCCCAATATCATCAATAGTTGCCTTGGGTTAAAGGACACTTTGCCTGCCGACTGGCAGCTTGCCGCTAACGACAACCGCATAAATGATTACATCCACATCTTCCGCGATGTGCTGCCCACAGTGTCGCGCTCAGCTCTTGCCGATGCCGCCTTTCTGTTTGCCACTGACCATTTCTCATTGCGCGGTATGCAGACAGCATACGAGGAAGTGTATTTGGGTATGTAAAAAGAAAAAAAACTTTAAAAAAGTTCTTCTTTTTTTGTTTTATGCTCGCTTATTTGTAACTTTGTGGCAAAATAATTAAGACATTGTGATATGGAACGGTTGACATTGACAATAGATGTGCCTGCCGGAGTTCTGTTAGACATGGAACTTCTGAAGAATAAGGCTAACGAATATGTACAGAGATACATCTATATGCTGCATAGTGGGGATGGTGATATGGAGGTTGATGACAAAAAAATATCATCTTTCCGTAAACTTCGTGGCGTAATGTCGTCAGACAAGCCATATCGGGAAATGGTGGAAGAGGCATTGAAAGACAAGTATATGCTATGAGACTGTTTTTTGATACTTGTACAATCGTGGATTATTTATGTAATCGTAGTAATTCCGACAATGTTGACAAAATATTACAGATTGCCGACTCCAATCATTATCAGTGTTTTATGTCTGCCGGTTCTTTTTATACATTGACATATCTTTTGGAATTGGATCTTAAGCATAAAGGTTATACTGAAAAAGAAAAAAGAGTTGAAAGATTGCGCGAAATTCTAAATGGAGTTCTATCTACATTTATCATTCCAGAATTGGATGGAATGATTTTGAAGAAAGGTGTAAATAATATATTCTTTTCAGATTTGGAAGACAGCTATCAATATGAAGTTGCCGTGAAGAGTTTCTGTGATGTTTTCTTAACAGATAATATCTCTGATTTTAAGTATGCTGACCAGAGAGTGCTTAAAATATTACCGCCAACAATGGAAACGGTCAAGTACCTGTCTGAACGCTCATAAATCATCATTCGTCCGAAAAGTGCGGGAAACGTTTGGAAATTCGTCCGAAAAAGTGTGTCGTAGCAGCGATTATTCGTCCGAAAAAGTGTTGATGTGAATAAATATATTACACTTTTGTCAAATTTTCTGTTACACCTTTTTCTTGTCTTATTACTTTTTATTTGCTAATTTTGCAGCGAAATTATGTCTGTCGTTTCAGTTAATCTGATAAAACGGCAGAGAAATGAGGTTAAAGGTACAAAAGTATGCAAAATAATGGACAAAAGTTTATTTACCATTATACTTCATTGGAGAATGCGATGAATATAATACAGCCTAAAGGACTTGTCTTTTGGGGTAGTCGGTATGACTGTATGAACGATCCGTTTGACAGTATTTATGCCAAAGATACACTGTTAGAAATAACAGGACTGAAAGAATTTGAAATTAATCAAGATAACTATAAAGATTTTCTTGACTACATACCTTATATTGTATCATTCTCAAAAAATAGGGACGATGCATTGATGTGGAGATTGTACAATGCGCAAATATGCCTGAAAATATTGAGAAAAAGGATAAAATCAAATAATTCATCTTTAGATAGATTACAATGCCGGGATTGCTATTATATGTCTAAGAAACAAATAAAAGCAGAAAAGAAGAGAATCTTAAAAGGTGATAATGGTACAAGAAATTTATGGAACAGAATAAAAGACGAGTCTGTTTTTATCAAGCATCCAGATTTCAGATGCGAGAATGAAGTTCGTGTTGTGAAATTCAATGCACGAATAAATCAAAAATGTAAGAGTGATAACAAATATGAAATGCGGGGAGAAATCCCTGATGACTTTAAATATAAAAAGGTTTTCAATTCTACAAAAATAGTATATTACAAAGAGTTTGAATTTGATAAAGAAACACTTCGTGGAATTATTGTAAGAGCAAATTCTAACTCAGAATTTGTTGATATAAAAGAACATTTGGAAATGTGGTTATATAAATGTGGCTGGGATTATTTGTCTTCGCATTTTATCCAATAATCAAAACGTGTACCAGTAAGACAATTCTAAAAAACAAATAGATTATGAAACAACAATTATTCAAATTACTAACAGTTATAGCATTCATGCTATTCTGTATTAATGTATCTGCCTATGATTTTGAGGTGGATGGGATTTATTACAATATCACTTCTTTTAATGACAAGACCGTGGAAGTGACAGTCGGAGATGTAAATTATAGTTATAGTGGTAATATTGTCATTCCCTCTTCAGTACAATATCAGAATTATAAATTTTGTGTATCAGGGATAACAAGTGGTGCTTTTAATAGTTGCAGTAGTTTGGAAAGTATAACCATCCCCAATAGCGTGACTGGAATTTTATATTTTAGGAATTGCAGTAGTTTGAGAAGTATTTCTATTCCCAATAGTATAACAGCAATTGGGAAATATGCTTTTGATGGTTGTAGTAGTTTGAGAAGTATTTCTATTCCCAATAGCGTGACTGTAATCGGAGGATGTGCTTTTGTTAATTGTAGTAGTTTGACCAGCATCATAATTCCAAATAGTGTGACAACAATTGAAGATGGTACATTTATGGGGTGTAGCAGCTTGGCAAGTATTACAATTCCGAATAGTGTGACAACAATTATAACTGCTGCTTTTGATGATTGCCCAAATCTAATGCAAATAAATTGCGATGCAATAATTCCACCTAATATTAAAATTGATTGTTTTACCTTGAATCAGAAACTTTTTGCACAACTCAATGTTCCTGAAGGAAGTGGCGCAGCTTATCGCGCAGCTGAATGCTGGAAAGATTTTGTAAATATAGTTGAGAATGGTAAACCTGTAGAGCCTGCAAAGAAATGTGAGGCACCAACAATTTCATACGTTGCCGGTAAACTGAAATTTAGTTGCAATACGGAGGGAGCAGAGTATCACTATACACTGACAGACAGCGATGTGAAAAACGATGCCGCATATTCTGACGGCACGGTGAGTCTTGATGCTTGTTATAAGATAACAGCATACGCTACCGCTGACGGGTATATGCAGTCAGAAAAAGCCACGGCAACACTTTATTGGATAAATGCTAATCTGGAAACCACTAATATTAATTAAGGTGCAAAGCCGCGGAGTGGTGGCATCATGCAATGACGGAGTGATACGCATATCCGGGCTTGATGAAGGTGAGACTGTAATGTTCTATGGCATTGACGGTATTTTGATAGGCAGTCAACCGGCAACAGCAGGAGAGGTTATGTATGCCGTCGGCAGCAGCCGAAATGTGGTGATTGCTAAAATTGGGGACGATGCAATAAAGATTGCAGTGAAGTAACGGGATACTCACATGAAAAATATAACGGAGGCGTGTCAAAACCAACCTTTTGCTTCCTTATTAGGCACGGATTACACGGAAAACACAGGTTAGTGAAAGAAAAATCAGTGTAATCCGTGCCTAATTTATGTCATATTTTACTTCATTCTTGATTTGTTCGGAATAAAAGGCGAAGAAATCCTTGTGCAATATTGAGGATATGCGAAAAAGCAGAGCCGTGTCGATGGTGTTGCGATTGAATATGTCATAAACATTCTGCCGCTGACAGTTCAGCTTGTTCGCAAACCATGTAACCGTGCGGTCCTGAGCACGAAGCTCTTGTTTTATTAGATTGCCGATACTCTCCATTGTAAAACTTGGATTTCATGATTGTCTCATATTGTTATGATGCTGTAAAGGTACATAAACGAAAAGCGTGGGATTTCTACCTTTTGCTCGTCCCACACCGTGAGGCTCTGGCATCGCCCAATCCGTCAGAGACGAGCAACGCTGAAGCCCACGCCGATATGTATATCTGCGCAAAGTGACAACCCAACACAATAATGGCTGTCAATGTATGCGGCATGGATAACATACCCACACAGGACATCTACCGTTGCCTTTGTCATTGACGAATTTGCGGAAATTGCCAGATTTCACGGTGTCAAGAACAAAGCGCTACATAGTAAACGCCTTACCATAAATGTCCGCCACCTCTCTTCCGCCTTTTCAGGGCTTCAGCGAATGTGACGGTGCAAAATTAATAAAAAAATTGTAACCGCAAAATAATTGCGGCATAAGTTACAATATATAAGTAAGCGAACAAAATTAACCTGCATTATTCATACTGTTCCGTTACGAAAGGGCTGAATGGCAGTGCATCAGCGTGAGCGCAGCGATGACGATGCAGAATATAGTAAATCCCACTTTCAAAGAGGAAGAGCGAGCATTGCGCTGAGGTGCTGCCAGTTAGTCCTTGCAGTAGGAACGAGTATGAATAATGCAGGTTAAATGATATAATATTTAATCAAGTAAGTTGCTGTATCTTGGTCACAACGTCACACCCCATTACCCTTGAAACGCCGATAAACACAGGGATTATCGGCGTTTCAAGGGTAATGGGGTGTGACGTTGTGACATTTTGAAGTTATGTAAAAAAAGTTAAATGCTTTGAAATCAGAAATAATATTCGTATATTTGCAACAATTTTATATACACTTTATGCTATATCAGAAACTTGTCATAGATAATTTCCTGTGTTTCGACCATTTCGAGATGCAGTTTGCACCAGGGGTATCTGTTATTATTGGACGCAATGGTGCTGGAAAGACTTCGCTAATCCGAGCGATTGTCTACTCGCTCTATTTTATGTTTACTAATGACCGTTCTATGGGTGATGATTTTCTTTCTGCTGGAAATCCCGACTTGAAAATGCGGTCAATTAGGTTTGACGAGTTTCATAGAAATAAGAGCACTGACGATGCTGCAGCCGATGCAAATTTTCATGGTGAGATAGAGTTCCTTAAGAAATTGATAGTATGGGATATGTATCGTCGTTCAACCAGTGGTTCGGCTCTTAATCCCGCACGATACAAACCAGCCTATCAACAGTTGATGCAACTGTATAGAGATAACGATGAGTTACCCCTGATTGCATATTTCTCAGACTCTTTTCCTCATAAACTGACAAATATTTCCCAATTTGCCAAACAACAGATGTCTGCTAATGGAAAGACGCTACGCAATTTCGGCTATTATCAATGGGACAATGAAACTGCCTGTGTTGAAATTTGGCAGCGCAGATTGCTTAATTCTATGGCAAAGGTGAAGCAGTTAGAAAACGATACCGATGCTTTTACACAGAATGAAGTGGATTTTGTTTCGAGGAAACTGAAACAATTCTCGCAAGTTATCAATTCAAACATGTGTGACGCTTCGTTTGAGATTGATCGTCTTTTCTATATGTTCGATGAGGAACAGAGACCTGAGTTATGGCTCCGTTTGAAATCGGGGCAGGAAATTAAATTTGACGGTTTGCCAGCAGGATACAAGCGTCTCTATTCCATTGTGCTGGACTTGTCATATCGTGCCTATCTGTTGAACAGACAAGCGGATGCCGAACCGACAGGACTAGCTATGATTGATGAAATAGATTTGCATCTTCATCCTTCATTGGAGACAGAAGTCGTTGAACGTTTTACCCGTACATTCCCTAAGTTACAATTTATAATGACATCACACTCTCCACTGATAGTCAGTAACCTTTCGTCTAATGACAAGCGGAACAAGGTGTTCAGACTTGTGGCTGGTGAGAAAAAACCACATGAGTTGCCAGACCTTTTCGGTATAGACTACGATGATGTCTTACTTGACTGGATGGAGGGCTATCCAAGGAATGAAGAACTTGATTTCCTTAGATATTCCATTAAAAGGGCACTTGATATGGACAATGAACAATTAGTTTCAATGAGAAAGAAAGAGTTGGTCAAGTTGCTTCATAGTGAGGAAAAGGCTGAGCAGATAATTGCCGAGTGGAGAAATGAATAATTTCAGTCTCATTATATATGTTCTGGATAAACAAGCACAGCAGGGGAAAGCGGGGCAAGGGACATCATATCGTTAATGATTTCTTGCGGAAAGCGTGGAATGAGCAAGAGGGCAAGTATGTGAATTGCGATTATAGCTCATTTAAACGCAATGGGAAGATGGAGCGTTTGTTACATCAGGAACAAGGCGGTTTTTGTTGTTATTGTATGAGGCATCTGACAGTAGGCAATCACACCTCGCTGGAACACGTCATGCCACATCACAGCAAGAAAAAGAACAGCAAGGTGGACTATAAAACCGTCAACTATTATAAACGCTTTAATAAGAACTTCAAGAAAGTTGATTATATCCATCTTAACGGTTCTACTCGCCAGTGGCATGTAGGTCCAAAATATCCACATTTCTGTGCTTACGAGAACTTGGTGCTTTCATGCGATGGTTGCCTTTTTATTGATAAAGACAAGGAGAATAATATCTATCCCTCAAGGCTTCACCTATGCTGTAATGAGTGCCGTGGAAACAAACAAATTGTTCCGATATTCTTTCTTCCAAATGTCAATGAATTATTTGTTTATATTGAAGATGGGAGAATAGGAATCTCAAAAAAAGTAAAATCTCCATTACGTCAAATAGAACTCTCAAACACGATTGACGAATTGGCATTGGAACATGAACGTCTTAAAATAATACGCCAAGTATGGTGTCTTATAGCGAAGAGTCATCTATATGGTATTGATGATGTGAGAACTGCCATTTCTGATGATATCTTGCGTAGTAATATATTGGCAGATTGTGGAGTGCCTGCCCGTATTGGGAAAAGAGTAAGACAACCAATATATTGGTCATTGCTTTGTGATTATTATTGGTTTTATAGGTATTTCTCCCAAAGTTGATAAGCATATTATGAAAGGAAAGATATTGAAAATGAATGAAAGAGCCTTTGTAATAGCTGCTTGTTTGCTTTTTTTTGCAGTGGGACACGCACAGAGATCTTTTGTGCTGTGGGATAAAGTAAATGATATTCCTGTGAGCAGGGCGAGTATTTATACAACTTGTTATGGTAAGGTGAAAAGTACGTTCAGTGACCAACAGGGACATGCGTATATTGATTTTGCCTTTGATAGCCTTACAGTATCACATATTAACTATCATAAGATATGCGTGAAGACACTGCCCGACACGCTGTTTATGGAGCAGACCATACAGATACTTTCTGAGATTGTGGTGGGGCCTGCCAGTGAGCCTGTCTGGATTAAGCCTATGCTGGAGAATTTCGTTAAGACAAAGGAGGACAGATACAAAAATAATGTAATGCTTAGGTATGATTATCAGACACAAAACATCAGTGACACTGTATTATACCGTTTTGTGAGTAAGGGGTTGGTGAGAAAAAAGAAACTCTTTGAGGTCCATCCTATGGAGAGCATAATCACCTTTAAGGACCAGATCGCCGGATGTGATTACAGCAACCTTAAAAACACACTATATCATGATTTTGTCTCCGACATGGATGAGCAGTTTTTGAAAGAACATACTTTCTATGTGGATGATGAGGTAGAGAAAATGGGTGCCAATGTGGTCAGAATCCTGTTCAAGTCGAAAAAGGAATGGAAGGATTCGGGCAGTCTGTGTATAGACACTATGAGGAATGTCATTCTAAGAGCTAAACGTTCTACGGGATTGGAGTATAACGTTAAGAATCGGACAAATGCCTTTGTGCGTTCTGCGATAAATGCCTTTTACGGGCACAAATATAAGGATTGGCAAATAGACATTGAGGTGGAGTATCGGCAGTCGGGAAATTTTTTCTATCTGAGCAGCTGCCGCTATGCCAATTATATGTTGGAGGAATACGACAGCAAAAAGAGAAAGGGGAAGAATATCTATAATGTGACATCAGTCTATGAGGCGCAACCCTATGATGAAGAAAATATGGGAGATAATAAGGAGTGGCTTCTGTTGCCCAAACCTTTTGCAATGAAGATTATTATGAGTAAAAAGGAAACGGGACTGGAGAAAATGCTGCAAAATGTAAAAAAGAAGTATCATATTTATTGATAATGTTACTATCCTCAGAAAAGTATTTTTTTACATCCATAGTGAAAGATTTGGGGATTTTCCGACATTTCGTGGAAAAAGATTTGGGGATTTCCTTTTTTTGTAATTTTGCAGTCAAAAAATAGAATGGGTGTCGTTGGTATTACATTGTTTTATTGCCTGTATATCTTGTACCTTTTTATAATTAGGGGGTGTTAAGGGGGAAATAGGGAATTTTACCGTAAATTTCCCTATTTTATTCTTTGTACTGTTACCTATGCGTCGATAAAAATGCGTATTTACGCAAAAAAATCGACGCTGGAGATGTTTTATTGTTGAATTTATTTGGAGAAAAAGAAAAAAAAGACTACCTTTGCGTCGTAAAAAATGCGTATTTACGCAAAAAAATCGACGCTGGAGATGAAAATAGAAAGAAAAACGTACTTGCAGAAGCTTATCCGCAGCAAGCACAACGGAATGATAAAGGTTGTGACTGGCATACGCCGTTGTGGCAAATCCTATTTGCTTTTCAACATCTTTCTTGAACATTTGAGGGAGTTGGGGATTGACGAGTCACATATCATTACCGTCGACTTGGAGGACAGGCACAACAAACATCTGTGCGACCCGGACAATCTGCTGGCATATATTGACAGCAAAATCATTGACGGCGACATGCACTATGTCATACTTGACGAGGTGCAGCGCGTAAAGGAGTTTGAAGATGTACTTAACAGCTATCTGAAGAAAAGTAATGTTGATGTGTATGTTACTGGCAGTAATTCAAAACTGCTGTCAAGCGACGTTATTACTGAGTTTCGTGGACGTGGACTGGAAATCAGGGTTCATCCGTTGAGTTTCCGCGAGTTTATTTCTGCTTATCAAGGTGAAAGCCGCGAAAAGGCGTTGCAGGAATTCATGACCTATGGCGGACTGCCGCAAGTTGTATCCATGCAGACAGCAGAGGAAAAAGAAGACTATCTGAAAACGCTGTTTGCCGGAACTTACCTGCGCGACATCAAGGAACGTTATAAGATTATGGGCGACTCCGACTTGGAAGAGCTTGTAGACATCATTGCCTCGGGCATAGGAGGACTTGTAAATCCAAGAAAATTGCAGGACACGTTCAAGACCGTGAAGCACAGCGACATCAGTCAAGACACAATCAAGCGCTATCTTGACATCATGCAGGACGCGTTTCTCATTGAACGGTCTATCAGATATGATATAAAAGGACGGAAATACATCAACACTCCGGCGAAATATTATTTCAATGATTTAGGTCTGCGTAATGCACGGTTGAATTTCCGCCAGTTTGAAGAGACACATCTGATGGAAAATATGATATATAATGAGCTGCGCATCATGGGACTGTCGGTGGACGTGGGACAGGTTGTGATAAATAGCAAAGACAAGGAGAACACTCAAAGTCAACGCCAAAATCTCGAAGTGGATTTTGTGTGCAACCGAGGCTTTAAACGATATTATATCCAATCGGCACTTGATTTGCCGTCATCAGAAAAGATGGAGCAGGAACAGAGACCGCTGCTCCACATCAAGGATAATTTTCAAAAAATGATAATCGTCGGAGGTATTACACCCACACACATCAACGACAACGGGATTGTGATAATGAATGTCTACGATTTCCTGCTAAATGACAACATATTAAGTTCAAGATTATAAACGACAAATATAATTATTATGAAATGTAGATTTATTTCTTTACTGCTGCTATCCGCCATTGCCTGTGGCGCGGCAACAGCCGCCGGCAACAGCGGGAAAGTGAAGGTAAACAAGTTCAGGCTGACAGGTCCGTATGCGGTGAGACAGCCCGTGATGATTGACTCTACGGACATCGGCCGCAACAAGTACGAGGCAACGCAGATGCTGACGGTATCGCCCTTGGGCGACAAGGATGCAAAGCCATGGCAGGGTGAGATTCTGCCTGTGGTAAAAGGCGCGGCATCGGTGGGCGAGCTGCATTTCTGCATCACTCCCAAAAGCTATACTGTGGGAAAGGTTAGCGTGAAGGGACCGAAGAACTTCAAGCTGTTTGTTGATGGCGAGGAGAAGAGCGGAGAGCTGAAGCTCATCCCAACGCCACATCTCATTGCGGTGAAATACCTGTGTGAGGCTGACAAGGCTGACTCTATAGATGTGGAGTTTGAGTACAGCAAGGGTATTGGCGTGGAAGTGGGCGACGGTTCGCAGCGCCGTTACATGTTGAGTGACAACATGAACGGGCTGAAGCTCACAGGTGCCCGTGTGTCGCCCAACGGCAAGTATGCTCTTGTGTACTACCGTCAGACAGAACCCGGGGGGAAGGTGATGAGCTACACGGACCTGATGGAGACAGCCACACGCCGCATGGTGTCACGCTTCCAGAGCAGTCAGGCTCCGCGATGGATGCCAGTGAGCAATGAGATAGTGTATTACCAGACCGTTGGTGACAACACACAGCTTTACCGGCAGAATCCCGAGACAGGAGTGTCGCGTCTGTGGATAAGCAAACTGCCGAAGGGAGGTTTTGACATTGCGCCCACGGAGGACTATCTTATAATGACCGTTTCAGAAAATCCCGACGAGCGCCGTCCAGATGTATATCAGATAATAGAGCCTGACGACCGTCAGCCGGGATGGCGCGAGCACAGTTATCTTGCCAGATATGACATTGCATCGGGCGTATGCAGCCGTATCACCTTCGGCAACAAGTCGATGGGACTCTACGACATATCGCCCGACGGCAAGCGTTTGCTCATAGGCTACGGCAAGCGCCGTCTCACAAAGCAGCCATTTTATCTCTCCACTATTCTTGAGCTCGACCTTGCTACAATGAAATGTGACACGATAATCGACCGTGAGGGATTCATGCGTGAGATAAGCTATAGTCCCGATGGCAAGGAGTTTCTCATTGTGGGTTCGGCGGAGTTTATGGACGGCATAGGCTCGGTGCTCGGCAAGGGCGTGCCAGCCAACGATTACGATTATCAGATGTTTATCATGGACCGTGCCACAAAGAAGGTGCGCCCCATGACAAAATATTTCAATCCTTCAGTGGACTCAGGGATAATGTGGTCGAAATACGACGGAATGGTGTATTTCAAGGGTGAGAATCAGGACAAGATGACATTCTACCGCCTTAATCCCAAGAGTGGAATGATAAATGAGATTGTCACTCCCGAGACTTTTCTCTACGGCTTCAGCATTGCCGACACAGCTCCCGTGGCGCTGCATTGGGGACAGACTGACATCACGGCAACCAATCTGTATATGCTCAACACCAAGAATACGAAGAGCCAGATGTTTATAGACCGCTCGTCGGAGATAACAAAAGGCATCACACTTTCGCCAAGCCATGAATGGAGCTTTGTGACATCGCGCGGCGACACCATCACCGGTCAGTACACTCTGCCTCTGAATATGGAGGAAGGCAGGAAATATCCGCTGGTGGTGTATTACTATGGCGGTTGCTCGCCTGTGGGCACTTATCTGGAGTCTTACTATTCTCCGCAGATGTTTGCCGCTCAGGATTATATCTTCCTTGTGCTTGAGCCAAGCGGCGCAACGGGCTTCGGACAGGAGTTTGCCGCCCGTCACGTCAATGCATGGGGCGATTACTCTGCCGCAGACATTATTGAAGGCACAAAGAAGTTCTGTGCCGAGCACAATTTTGCCGATGCCGCCAAGATAGGGTGCATGGGCGCAAGCTATGGCGGTTTTATGACTCAGTATCTACAGACACAGACCGATATCTTCGCAGCTGCCGTGAGCCATGCCGGCATCAGCAACATCACGAGCTACTGGGGAGGCGGCTATTGGGGATATTCCTACAGTCAGGTGGCTTCGCGCGACCGCTATCCATGGACCGATCCCGAGATGTACACCAAGCACAGTCCGTTGTTCAATGCCGACAAGGTAAAAACTCCGCTGCTCTTTGTGCATGGCGATGCAGACACTAACGTGCCTTTCAATGAGAGCGTGCAGATGTTCACGGCGCTGAAACTGCTCGGCAAGGAGACAGCCTTTGTGGCAGTGAACAATCAGGACCACCACATTCTCGACTATCAGAAGCGCATAACATGGCAGAACACCATCTTCGCATGGTTTGCCAAGTGGCTCAAAGGCGACAGCGAGTGGTGGAACGCTATGTATCCTGAGAAAGATTATTAATTACGAATTACGAGTTTTGAATTACGAATTGTCGGCTATGCCGATGTAGAGTTAATGAATTAAGAATTATTGCTGCGCCGATATAAATCGATTTCATAACTCCCATTTCGTAATTCATGACTCCCAATTCGTAACTCAATAATTTTTCATCGCAGCGAAGCGAGAACAATTCGTAATTCAAAATTCGTAACTCAAAATTCAAAATTTAAAAAATATGAGAAAACTATTGATTGGAGTTGCCGCAGCACTGGCAACCGTATCGGCAAATGCCGATGAGGGAATGTGGACCCTCTACAATCTTCCACAGGCAGTCTACGGACAGATGCAGGCAGAAGGATTCACCGTGCCGTATAGCGGCATCTACTCTGCACCAAACGCTATCAAGAATGCAGTTGTTAACTTCTCGGGCTATTGCTCGGGAGTGGTGGTCTCGGCCGACGGACTGGTGTTTACCAATCACCACTGCGGTTTTGAGGCCATCCGCAGCCATTCCACCGTGGAGCACGACTACATGCTCAACGGCTTCTATGCCAAGAGCTATGCCGAGGAACTGCCAAATGAAAATATGTTCGTGTCATTCATGGTTAGTCAGGAGGATGTTACGGCAAAGCTTGACAGCATGGGACTCTACAAGTTGCCGATGAAAGACCAGGAGGCTTTCCTCGATTCCATCGAGAATGTGATGAGCAAGCAGGTGAAGGCGAAGGACTCCACGCTGCGCCTTGAACTGAAGCCTTTCTACGAGGGTAACAAGTTCTTCGCCACCACTTACCGCGACTTCACCGACCTGCGCCTTGTGTTTGCCATTCCCAAGTCGATGGGTAAGTTTGGCGGTGAGACCGACAACTGGATGTGGCCGCGCCAGACCTGCGACTTCTCTGTGTTCCGTATCTATGCCGACCCAAAGACCAACGGCCCTGCCGCCTACAGCAAGGATAACGTGCCCTATCATCCTGAGTTCTGGGCACCAGTGTCGCTCGACGGTTATCAGGAGGGCAGCTATGCCATGACCATGGGTTATCCCGGCAGTACCAGCCGTTATCTTTCTTCTTATGGCATACGCGAGCGCCGCGATGCCCAGAACGAACCTATGGCTCAGGTGCGTGGAGTGAAGCAGGAAGTGATGATAAAGCACATGCGTGCCGACGAGGCAGTGCGCATCAAGTACGACTCTAAATATGCACAGAGTGCCAACTACTGGAAGAATTCCATAGGCATGAACAAGTGTATAGACAGCGTGGGACTGATAAAGGAAAAGGCTGAGTTTGAGAAGCGCATCCGCCACTATCAGGATTCCACAGGCTATCTCAAAGGCAAGCTCGACTTCGACCTCATGGAGCGTCTCTATGGCGAGCGTCTTGACGCAATGCGCTCGTACATGAATTTCCGCGAGACATTCATGCGCACCAATGAGCTCACTACCCGCGCCATGAGAGTTCATAACGGCATGACAGTAAAAGGACCTGAGAACAAGCCCACAAAGCAGTATGTTGTATTCGATGACAACAGCGAGACATACGACGACGCCACTGACAAGGAAGTGCTTGCCGTGTTGCTTAGGAACTATCGCGATAAAGTGTCTGAAAAATATCTGCCTGCGTTCTACAATACCATTGATGCTAAGTTTGGCGGCGACTATCAGCGCTATGTTGACTACGTGTGGAGCAAGAGCATTCTGATGAAGCACGGAGAGAAGATATTCATCAACAAGAAGAGCTTCAAGAAAGACCCTGGCGTGCAGATGGGACTTGACCTAACCGAGATAATGGGCGAACTCAGGGCTGCCTTCATAAAGAACAGCGACGATATCGACCTGCAGGAGCGCTATCTCTGCGATGCAAAGATACGTATGGAGCAGGACCTGCCTCACTACAGCGATGCCAATTTCACCATGCGTCTCAGCTACGGTCAGGTGGGCGGCTACAGTCTTGGCGGCAAGCCTTCGGGCTATTACACCACAGCACAGAGTATGGTGGACAAGATGAAGCAGGGTGACAAGGTTGTAGATTATTTTGCAGAGCCTGTGATGCACGACCTGCTTTCAGCAAAGGATTTCGGCAAGTACACCGACAAAACCACCGGCGAGATGCAGCTTTGTTTCCTCACCAACAACGACATTACCGGCGGCAACAGCGGCAGTCCTATCTTCAACGGCAAGGGTGAGCTTATTGGTCTTGCCTTCGACGGCAACTGGGACAGCCTGTCGAGTGACATCTTCTTCGACCGTAAGCTGGCGCGCTGCATCGGCGTGGATGTACGCTACATGCTTTATCTCATGGATAAATGGGGACACGCCGACAGGTTGATTGAGGAAATCTTTAAATAATGAAGAATGAAGAGTGAAGAATCTGCTTTCTGCAATAATAATTCCGTATTTACGGCGCAGCCCCATTCTTCACTCTTCATTCTTCATTTTAAAAATCTTCATTTTTTCTTTCTCGGCTTTCTTCTTGCCCAGCCTTCCTCGGTGAAATCAGGTATCTCACCCTTTAGTCCGGCGCTGCCGTTGTTGAAGAACTGCCGCCAGTCGTCTTTCTTTCCGCTGCGTCCTTTGCCGTTGTTTGCGGCATTGTCGCGCTTTTTGTCATTGCGGTTGTTCTTTGTTTGTCTGTCGCTTTTGTCATTGCGTCCGCCTTTGTCGTTGCGTCCGCCTTTTTGAATGGTGCATACCACAGGTTTGCCATGGTATGAGGTACCGTTGAGGGCATGCTGTACCTTGCCGGCATCATCGCGGGGCACGTCGATAATCACATAATTATCCTTCAGTTCGATGTGTCCCACATCCTGCCTGCCGTTTATTCTGCGGTTGAGCATCTGCATTACCTCACCGGGATAAAAACCGTGGCGCTTGCCGAGGTTGATGCGCAGCGACGCCATGTTCTCGTTGTTATACTCGCGCTTCTGCCGTCCGCCCTGCTTCTGACCTTTGTCCTTGCTCTTAGATGTCACCTTTTCTATTTCCGGCGCATTGGCGTAGTATTCCATGAAGCGTCCAAACTCACGGGTCACAATCTTCTTTATCAGCTCCTCTTTGTCGATGTACTCGAAATAGCGGTTGATGTCGTGCATGAACGGATTTATCTGCTCATCGTCAACGTCGGTCTTCACTATTTGGTCCATCACCTTGTAGAGCTGTTTCTTGCAGATCTCAGCCGATGAAGGTATCTCACCTTCCACAAACTCCTTGCCAATCTGTTTTTCCACAGCCTTTATCTTGTGTCGCTCACGGCTGTGGATGATGGCAATGCTCGTGCCTTGCTTGCCGGCACGTCCTGTTCGTCCGCTTCGGTGAGTGTAGCTCTCAATGTCATCGGGCATACCATAGTTTATCACGTGTGTAAGATCATCCACGTCCAGTCCGCGTGCCGCCACGTCGGTGGCGATAAGCAGCTGGGTGAGATGCTTGCGGAACTTCTGCATGGTGAGGTCGCGCTGCTGCTGGCTCAGGTCGCCGTGCAGACTCTCGGCGTTGTATCCGTCGCGTATCAGCAGGTCGGCAGCTTCCTGCGTCTCAATCTTTGTGCGGCAGAAGACAATGGCGAAAATCTTCGGGTAGAAGTCAACGATGCGCTTCAGCGCTAAGTATTTGTCCTTGGCGTTCACCATATAATATACGTGGTTCACGTTCTCTGCGCCCTCGTTTCTCGACCCCACCACTATCTCCTCGTGCTTTTTGAGATAGCTTTTGGCAATGCTCTCAATCTCGCGGCTCATTGTGGCAGAGAAAAGCAGCGTCTTGCGGTCGTCGGGGATACTTTCGAATATGGCGTTGATGCTCTCCGAAAATCCCATGTTGAGCATCTCGTCTGCCTCGTCGAGCACCACGCTTTTCACGCAGTCCATCTTTGCCACCTTTCGGTTTATGAGGTCTATCAGTCGTCCAGGGGTGGCTACTATCACCTGCGCCCCTTTCTTCAGCGCACGTATCTGACTGTCAATCGGCGCACCGCCGTAGACTGCCACAATATGTACGCCGTCGATGTATTTGGCAAATGAGTTCAGATCGTCGGCTATTTGCAGGCAAAGCTCACGCGTTGGACTGAGCACCACCGCCATGGGCAGTTTCGCCATGGCACGCTCGGCGGTCTCGCCCATCTCTCTCTTCTCCTGCGCTATGCGCTGCAGCAGCGGTATGCCGAAGGCGGCAGTCTTGCCAGTGCCGGTCTGCGCCAGTGCTATCACGTCGTTGTCGCCTTCGAGCAGATATGGTATTACAGCCTCTTGCACAGGCATGGGCTGCACAAATCCCAGTTCATCAATCGCTTGGCGTATCTCTTCGCATACGCCTAATTCTTCAAATGTCATTCTTTACTTTTTCCTTTATTTTATGAATCGGGGAGCAAAGGTACGGAAAAAAAACGACAAATTAGAATAAAACATCAGAAAAATGCTATTTCTTCTTACTTTCCTCATACTCCTCGTATTCGGCTATCTCGCGTTCTCCCACATGAGCCAGCCCGTAGTGCTCGGCATGCTGTGAGATGTCAAGACCTATGCGCTCGCTCTTGGCGCTCACGCGCATTGGGATGAAGTGGTCGATGAGCCAGTATCCGGCGTAGCTCATTACAAAGGTGTAGACAAACACCAGCACTATAGCCAGCAGATGATAGAGGAATATCACGAAACCTTCCCATGTGCCTGCAATCAGTCCCTCTTGAATGAAGATGCCAGTGAGCACGGTACCGAAGATACCGCCGGTGCCGTGGGTTGGGAACACATCGAGGGCGTCATCGACATTGGTTTTGCTGCGTCCGTAGACGGCGAGGTTGCAGATGAGCGTTATTACAAACGATATGAAGATGCTCTGGCCCACGGTGACATAGCCTGCCGAGGGAGTGATGGCAACGAGACCCACCACGCAGCCCACAGCCGCACCCATTGCCGATGGTTTTCTGCCGCGCAGACAGTCGAAGAATATCCAGGTCATCATGGCTGTTGCCGATGCCGTGTTGGTGTTGAGGAATGCCTTTACCGCTGTGCCGTCGGCATGCAGCGAGCTGCCTGCGTTGAATCCGAACCAGCCCAGCCACAGCATTGCCGCACCGAGCAGCACGAACGGGATGTTGGCTGGCTCGCTCTTGCGGGTGGCTGGCTTGCGCCTGCCGAGGAATATGGCTCCTGCCAGTGCTGCCACGCCCGATGATGCATGAACCACGATACCGCCGGCAAAGTCTACTACGCCCCATTTCAGAAACAGTCCATCGGGGTGCCAGGTCATGTGGGCAAGCGGGCAGTAAATCACCACAAAGAAAAACATCATGAACCACAGATAACCCGAGAATCTGACGCGCTCGGCAAACGAACCTGTGATTAGCGAGGGGGTGATGATGGCAAACTTCATCTGGAACAGTGCGAAAAGCGCCAGCGGAATGGTGCCGCCTCCGAGTATGCTGCCGGTAGGAGTGGTGTAGGTGCCGCCGCCCACGTTGTCAAACATAAGGAAGGTGAGCGGGTTGCCTATCACGCCACCTATATCATCGCCAAAACACAGCGAGAATCCGAACACCACCCACATCACCGAGATAACTCCCATGGCGATGAAGCTCTGGAGCATGGTGGAGATGACGTTGCGTGCTCCCACCATGCCACCGTAGAAGAACGACAGTCCCGGCGTCATCATCAGCACGAATATGGTGGCTGTGATCAGCCATGCCACATCGGCTGCGTTTATCTGACCTAATGCTGTTCCAAAATCACACTCAAACGACGGCTCTTTGGCAAAGAGCCCTGCAATGGCAGCCAGTGTCATCAGCGCCATAAGTATTATCCATCTCTTTTTCATAGCTTGTGTCTGTATTTTTTGTCTTGATTGTGTTATATTGTAATTGTGTCTTTGTATCGTTATCCGTATTTGTTGTCTGTTATCCTATATAATATCAAGGTGTATTTCAGTAAGCCTGCTCGTGTACTCCAGCTACGGCTCTTCCGCTCGGGTCGTTCATGTTCTTGAATGCCTCGTCCCATGCCAGTGCCTCGGCTGTGGAACATGCCACGCTTGGTACGCTCGGCACGCTGCGTGCGGCAGAGTCGCTTGGGAAATGCTCCTCGAATATCGTGCGGTAGTAATACTCCTCCTTGTTGCGCGGCGGGTTGATGGGGAATCTCTCGGCAGCGTGCTCCATCTGCTCGTTGCTCACCATCTGCGATGTCAGTTCCTTCAGAGTGTCAATCCAACTGTAGCCCACGCCGTCGCTGAACTGTTCCTTTTGCCGCCACGCTATCTCGTAGGGCAGCATGTCGGCAAACGCCTCGCGCACAATCTTCTTCTCGGGAGTGGTGCCGGGACACATCTTGTATTTCGGGTCGATGTTCATTGCCACGTCCAGAAATTCCTTGTCGAGGAACGGCACGCGGCCTTCAACTCCCCATGCCGACAGCGACTTGTTGGCGCGCAGACAGTCGTAGAGATGCAGCTTCGATATTTTTCTCAGAGTCTCCTCGTGGAAAGCCTTAGCGTCGGGAGCCTTGTGAAAATACAGATAGCCCCCGAATATCTCGTCTGCACCTTCGCCCGACAGCACCATCTTTATTCCCATCGACTTTATCACTCTTGCCAGCAGATACATGGGTGTTGACGCCCTCACGGTTGTCACGTCGTAGGTCTCGATATAGTAAATCACGTCCCTTATAGCATCGAGTCCTTCCTGTATCGTGTAGTTTATCTCGTGATGCACGGTGCCTATGTGGTCGGCGACGAGCTTTGCCTTTGCAAGGTCGGGAGCACCCTTCAGTCCCACTGCAAATGAGTGAAGGCGCGGCCACCATGCACGGCTCTGACTGCCGTCCTCGATGCGCTTTTCCGAGAACTTGGCGGCAATGGCGGAGATTACGCTTGAATCGAGTCCTCCCGACAGAAGCACTCCGTAAGGCACGTCGCTCATCAGCTGGCGGCGCACGCTGTCCTCCAGGGCATCGTGTACAGCCTTCACGCTTTCTTCATAGCTTTCTGTTGATGCTTCACTTTCCCTTCGGTCTCCGGTTGTTGATTCTTCACTCTTCCCTCTTTCCTCTTCACTCAAGAAATAATATCTCTTCATTTCGCCCTCCTTGCTGTAATAATAGTGACCTGGCAGGAAGGGTTCGTAGCTCTCGCACTGACCTTCCAGGGCTTTCAGCTCGCTTGCCACGTATACGGTGCCGTCGGCATCGTGCCCTATATATAAAGGTATAACGCCTATCGGGTCGCGGGCTATGAGAAACTCGTTTTTCTCCTCGTCATACAGCGCAAAGGCAAAGATGCCGTTCAAGTCGTCAAGAAAGTTTATGCCCTTATCCCTGTAGAGGGCGAGAATCACCTCACAGTCGCTTCCTGTCTGAAAGTCGTAACGTCCTGCATACTTGTTGCGTATGTCACGGTGGTTATATATCTCGCCGTTTACTGCCAGCACCTGCTTGCCGTCTGATGCATATAGAGGCTGTTTACCCGATTCGGGGTCAACTATCGACAGACGCTCGTGAGCCAGTATCGCACTGCCGCCACAATAGATGCCGCTCCAGTCAGGACCGCGGTGGCGTATCTTTTTACTCATCTCCAAAGCTTTCTTTCGCAGCTCTGGTGTTTGTTGCTTAATGTTGAAAATAGCTACAATTCCGCACATAATTTAGTTGTTTTAATGTCGTTTTGATATATTTTGGTGCAAAATTACAGCTTTTTGGTGATAAATATTGATAAACTTCATCTTTTTGTTTTCTGAAAATACTTTTATGTTTCAGTATGTGTGCTTTAATACCTGTTTGTCTGCCGATTTGTAAGTGAATGGTGTGTTTTTTGTTTTAATGTGAAATTTCAGGTACAGCTGTGCTTGTGATTATAGTAAAAGTCATTGGAGTTGAATCTCAAAATGCCAAGTTTGGAAATGAAATACGTCCAAGTTTGGAAATGAAATGCGTCCAAATTTGGAAATAAATTGCGTCCAAATTTGGAAATAATAAAAAAAAGTATTAATTTTGCAGCCAAAAATATAAAGAAAATGGCAGAATATAAACAGCGTATAGCGGACAGAATGCTTCAGCGGTGCCTTGAAGGCATTGGTGCAGTGCTGATAGAAGGTCCGAAGTGGTGCGGTAAGACAACAACAGCAGCCAAGCATGCTTCAACGGTACTATATATGGACAACCCTGCACAGATGAAGCAGAATCTCAGAATGGCTGATGTAAACCCGCAGGCTTTGTTGGCTGGTAAACCGCCCGTGCTTATTGATGAATGGCAGATAGCTCCGAAACTGTGGGATGCCATACGTTTTGAGGTAGATCATAGGGACGGTCCTGGACAGTTTGTGCTCACGGGGTCAGCAGTGCCTGCCAAAACCGATGAGATTACTCATTCGGGTACCGGGCGTTTTGCATGGCTGACAATGCGCCCTATGAGCCTTTATGAATCGGGCGATTCGTCAGGGGAAGTGAGTCTTGGCAGGCTTTTCCATTCTCCTGATAATATTTTGGGTGTCAACCAGCTTACTCTTGATGACATGGCTTTTCTTATTTGCCGTGGCGGCTGGCCCTATGCCACAACGCTTGATAAGCGTCTTGCTTTAGATCAGGCAAAGTATTATTACGATGGTGTCACAAGGTCGGACATATCGCGTGTTGATGGAGTGCGCCGTAGCGTTGAGACAGTCAAACGGCTTATGCGTTCCTATTCACGTCATCAGGGAGCGCAGGCAAGCATTGCAACCATTGTTGCGGATATCCGCGCGTTTGACGAAGATTCAGCTGATGCTAAGACCATTGCGTCATATATAGATGTGTTGAAAAAAATATTTGTGATTGAGGATTCCATGGCATGGAATCCCAATTTGCGGTCGAAGACGGCTATACGTACTTCCGATACACGTTATTTTGTAGACCCCTCGGTGGCTGTTGCTGCCCTTGGATTGGGACCGTCCGACCTTGTGGGCGACCTCCACACCATGGGACTGTTGTTTGAAACCCTATGTATTCGTGACTTGCGGGTTTTTGCCGATGTCTTGGACGGGCAGATTTATCATTACCGCGACAAGACAGGGTTAGAGTGTGATGCCGTGCTGCATTTGCGCAATGGCGCGTATGGGCTTATCGAGATAAAGCTCGGAGGCGACAAACTTGTGGATGAGGGTGCCGCCACATTGAAAACATTGGCAGGTAAGATTGACACGGAGCGGATGAAGGCGCCATCGTTTCTCATGGTGCTTACGGCTACGGGACGGTTTGCCTATTGTCGTGAAGACGGAGTGTATGTTGTGCCGGTGGGGTGTCTGAAAGATTGAAATGGATTTATTGGCTTTAATGTGAAAATCAGCATGTTGTTTCTGAATTATTATGACAAAAGACCTTCTGAGAATCGCGTAGAATTCACCAACTTCAATTTTGCTCTCAAATACGCGAGTGTTGTAAAGTATTGCAAGAGTTTGCAAGTCAATGTGTTATGGTATAAAGCTTTTCTTGCCTTAACAACTGATTGGGTAACTGTTAACAGTTTCGGGAAAAGTTTTTTTGCCGTTTATCCGTTTTTGTATTTGTTAAGTTAAAAAACGTCACTTTTTGCTTCCGTGCCTTTCTATTTCGCAAAAAAATAATGCAGGAATTTTTAAGAATAATATTTACTTTTTGCGCCAAAACATGACATGCTGAGTTCTTTAGCGGTGTTTCTATGCGGAGTGTATAGATGTTGATGCCAATCGGCAAGTTATAGAATCTGCCTTTGACAGACAAAATAGTGCAATCTTGTACTATTTTGACGCTGAGTTTTGCACAATTATAACTTTTTTTCGTTTTTGTTGTGAAAAAATGAAGAAAAAATTTGCTGGTTTTTGGAAAAAATATTACTTTTGCACCCAAATAAACATTGTACCTATGTTCATCCTATATATTATTAATTAAGGTGTAGGCGATGAAAACAGGAGATGCATGAGCATTTGCTTGTTTACTGATGGTGTGAAAACGAACAAGGTTGGAAACCTAAAATAAAAACAAAAATATAAAGATAAAAAACTAAAAAATATGAGGAAAATCATTTCGAACACCGCTCTTGGGGTGATAGCCGCAGGCGGTATGTTGCTCGTCTCATGTGGTGAACGCGATATGTTCAATCCCAACAACAAGGCAGATCAGTATGCAGTTAACTGGGAGCAAAAGATTGGCGCCATAGATCCTAATCAGGACTGGAGTATGGCTACAACGGTGAAGGCGACAATCAATGTTGCTGCAGCAGGTGATGGTGTGCTTAGCATTTATACCGAGAATCCTGTTCACTCCACAGCCAAACTGTTGGCTAAAGCATTTCTTGACAATGGCACCGGTAATGTGACTTTCGATGCAGTAAAAGGCACTGAGCAGGTGTTTGTTATCGCAAAAAACAATGGTAAAAACGTGGTTTACGGATGGGCTGACATTGTTAACGGTACTGTTGATGCAGGAAAAACTGTAGCGAAGAAGGCGGCTAAGACAAGAGCTGGCGAGTATTGTCCTGTGACGAAGGGAGAGATGACAACTTTAGGGGTAGAGTTTGACAATGGTCAAAAAATGTATGTGGGGAATGATGCGTGGATGGCTAGAACGGCAGAAGAATGGGAAATAAAAATTATCGAAGATATACAAGAAGCTGTATCTTCAGGAAATAATAATAATTTATGGTACACCAATCATGGCCGTTGGCCTTATGAGTTTGGTTCTATAGTTAAGACTAATCCTGAAATCCCTAATGATGCAAACTTTACAATAATAAGTTATGGTTTTGATAACGCAAAATTAAAAGACAATGTAACTTTTATTGAGAATAAATCGAATGTAAAAGTAACTATGCTTAATGGTGTTGAAAGGAAGGCTGTTCAGGAACCATGGACTTTGGCATGGGGATATGAGTTGTTTGGTCCGGGAGCTTTTTTTGAGGAACAAATAAGATATGATAATACAGTTAAACAGAACTTGTCTGGTTATAATCTCCAAGAGGTTGAACAAGGTTTTTCTATAACGACTTCGAAGAATGGCAGTGAAGTTACAGTTCCTTTCATGTATGGTTCTACAGATGGACAAAATCGCTTTGGCTATGTTTATTATAAAGGAAATTTGTCATATAACCAGATACTTGCACAGCCACATTATATACTTATGGAAGATGCAACTCCAGGTTCTAATATTTTCTATGAAAAATGGGGTAATATAGAAAATTCTGTAGGACCAATGGGATTAGCTGCAGCTTGTCAAAATGGTAAAGACTCTCAGACAGAGGTCTATGGAACAGAATATAAACTGGCTTTCTTTGGCGAAGATCATAATCAGCCAGCCTCATATGAATTCCCTCAAGGATACCACATAGTGTTCTTTATAGCTCCTTATTCTGGTGGTTATAAAACAGATATGTATAATTATTCTTTACCAGAGCTTAATAAACTTATTGGGCATTATCAACAAGACAGTAATGGTAATAAGGATACAAATCGTGGCAATGTTATGGCAACAGCATGGAAATATAATGGGAAGATTTTCATGGGAATGGAAGACAAGGCTTATTATGTAGATGCTGACCTCAATGATGTTGTGTTTTGGGTAGAAGGTGACTTTACTCCAGATCAGAAAGTTCCTGAGGTTCCAAGCACCACCCAGCCAAAAGAAGAATATACTTCTTGGATTCTCGCCTGCGAGGACTTGGGTAGCACCGATGACTATGACTTCAACGATATTGTGCTTGAGGTGAGAACAAAAATTGAGTCGGAGGAGACATTTGAGGGCAGCACTAAGACCGGTGAAACATTCAAGCAGGCAACGCTGGAGGTGAGATGTCTTGCTGCAGGCGGTATATATGAGGCAAACATTTATTATGATAACAAGGAGATAGGTGAGTCTCATAATTTGCTTGGTGGACGAGTTGGCACTATGATTAACACCGAGCAGCTTGGCAGGTTCTCTGACTGGATAACCTTAGAGACCATAACCGACAAAGATGCGTGGAACAACATTGGTGATGCATGGTCGATAAACAACGTTGCCGATAAAATAAAGATTGTTGTCACTACAGATGAAAAAACGGCAACAAGTGCATTAATAAAAGCTCCAGATTCTGGCGAAGCTCCTCAGATGATTACTGTGCCTGGCGACTGGCTGTGGCCTACAGAGCGTGATCGTATAGAATGGGCTTATCCTGATTTCCTCAACTGGAATGCCAATTCCAATGACATAGAATGGTATAAGAAATGTGAACAAAAAATGGTGATTAAACGTTGATTATTTCGGCAGGCGTTAGGGCTGAATGCCATATTATCATAAAGAGGAGGATGTGTCAAAATAGGCACATCCTCCTCTTTATTTATTGTCATTCTTTACTTTATACTTAACGTGAGTTCGATGAGTTTAAAACACTTTAGATTTTGATATTTGGTAATTCTTCTACATAAATATAGAAACAAGGACTTCTTCGGAAGTCCTTGTTCCTGTGGTGATCCGCTTGGGGCTCGAACCCAAGACCCCAACATTAAAAGTGTTGTGCTCTACCAGCTGAGCTAGCGGATCATCCGAAGTCTTTTTTCAAAGCGAGTGCAAAGGTACGATGTTTTTTTGAAATAACCAAATAAAATCGTGTTTTTTTTGACTTTTTGCCTGTTTTTGTCAGTTTTCGGGCTTTTTTGCCGTATCTTCAAGTGTTGGTTCATGCTCTTTTGTCACATAACGCTGATAGTAGATGAGGATGATGGTGGTGAGCGGCAGGGCTATTATCAGTCCTAAGAATCCCAGTAGCGCGCCCCATACCGAAAGCGACAGGAGCAGTACGGCAGGATTGAGTCCCATTGCCTTTCCCATGATTTTGGGCGTGAGCACCATGTCGGTGATGAGCTGCACTATGAGGAACACTCCGAGAGCCGAGGCAAGGATTATCCAGAAGTTCTGTCCAGTGTCCACCGATTTGAGCAGCGACAGAAACAGAATGGGAATGAGCGCGAGCGAATGTACGTAGGGGATGAGGCTCATGACGCCAATCATTATTCCCATGCCGATAGCCATGGGAAAGCCGATTATGGTGAAGCCTATGCAGAAGAGTATTCCGATGCAGAGCGCCACCAGTCCCTGACCGCGTACATAGCTGTTGAGCTGTGTTGCCATGTCGGCTGCAAGCGAGCGCACAAAGGGGCGGTTCTTCTTTGGGAAAATCTTTATCACACCCTCGGTGAGATATTCATAGTCGAGCAATATAAAGAATGTGTAGATGAGCGTGATGAGCGATGCTATCACACTTATAACAATGTGTGTGGTCTTGCTGAGCATCGAAAACACGTGGGGCATGGTCTTCTGTACTGCTGTGCTGAAGTCCTTGCTGCGCACCACTTTCTCTATCTCGTAGCTGTTTTGAGCCACCCAGTCCTCAATGGCGTTGGGTATTGAGGTTATGTGGGCTGTCTTATGAACGTATGCCGTGAGCAGCTGTCCCAGTTTGTCAAACTGGTCGATCATCTGCGGCACAATGATGTAGAGCACACCGCTGATTGCCGCCACCACGGTGATGAATGCAAGTATGATTGACAGTGCCCTCGACTTGAGGTGCAGGCGGTACTGAAAGAATTTCACGATGGGGTAGAGCAGGTATGCAAGCAGCCATCCCACGAAAAACGGCAGCAGCACCGAGCTGAGATAATTCATTGTGGCAAGGATGATAGCCACAAGCAGCGCGCCGAGCAGCCAGCGCACAAAGCGGTCGAAGGTGATGGTCTTTTCAATCATAGCATATAAACTTTTTATTTATTACTTATTGTTTATTGTTTTGCAGTTTCCTGTAGCACTCGCGGCAGAGCGGCTCATATTCACCAGTCTCGCCAAGCATCACCTGACGGTCGCCTGCCACAATGCGGTGGCTCACGTATGCCAGTTTGCCGCAGCGCACGCAGATGGCGTGCACCTTGGTCACGTCGTCGGCAATGGCACACAGGGCAGGCATAGGTCCGAAGGGCACTCCCTTGAAGTCCATGTCAAGTCCGGCAACAATTACCCTCACACCGTTGTATGCAAGCTGGTTGCATACATCCACTATGCCGTCGTCGAAAAACTGTGCCTCGTCAATGCCTACTACATCAATGTCGTCTGCCATCAGCAGTATCTGTGCCGACGACCCTACGGGAGTGGAGTGAATGGCATGTTTGTCGTGGCTTACCACATCCTCGTCGGAGTAGCGCGTGTCAATTGCCGGCTTGAATATCTCCACCTTCTGACGGGCGAACTCAGCCCGCCTCATTCTCCGTATCAATTCTTCTGTTTTGCCCGAAAACATCGAGCCGCACACCACCTCTATTCTTCCCGGCTGGCGTGCCTCGCCAATAGATTTCTCTGTCATAATGGCTGCAAAAGTACAAAAATGTTTTAAAAAAACACAAACTTTTGACTGTTTTTTTTGAGGTTAAAGATTTTATAACTACATTTGCGGTCGATATGGGTACATTATATATAGTCCCCACCCCTGTGGGAAATATGGAGGACATGACAATGCGTGCAGTCCGCATCCTGAAGGAAGCTGACTTGGTACTGGCAGAAGACACCCGCACGTCGGGCATTCTGCTGAAGCATTTTGACATACAGAACCACCTCATGTCGCACCACAAGTTCAACGAGCACGGAACCTCGGCGGGCATTGTGCAGCGGCTAAAGGGCGGACAGACTGTGGCACTGATAAGTGATGCCGGCACTCCTGCCATCAGCGACCCGGGATTCTATCTTGTGCGTGAGGCGGTGAAGGAAGGCATCGAGGTGCAGACGCTCCCTGGAGCTACGGCTTTTGTGCCGGCACTGGTGTCGAGCGGACTTCCGTGTGACCGTTTCTGCTTTGAGGGATTCCTGCCGCAGAAAAAGGGCAGGCAGACGCGGCTGCAGCAGCTTGCAGGAGAGCAGCGCACCATGATATTCTATGAGTCGCCCTACAGGGTGGTGAAGACCCTGCAGCAGTTTGCCGAGGTGTTTGGAGCCGACAGAAAGGTGAGCGTATGCCGTGAGATATCAAAGGTGCACGAGGAAAGTGTGCGCGGCACCATTGATGATGTGATTGCCCATTTCAAGGAGACCGAGCCACGTGGCGAGATTGTCATAGTGGTGGAAGGCAACAACAGTAAGGAAAAGAAAGAAAAAACAATTTAAAACGACAAGATTATGAAGAAAATTGTATTTATTGCAGCAGTTGGACTGGCGATTATGTTCAGTGCCTGTCAGGAAAAGAAAAATGCGCTGGATACTGTTCCCGTGGCACAGCGTGACTCGCTGAGCAGAATAATTGAGCAGAAAGAGAATGAGATAAACGACATGATGGCAACCATCAATGACATAGAGGACGGACTGCGTGAGATTAACGCTGCCGAGAAACGTGTCAGTGTGGCGCGTCAGGGCGAGGGCAGCAACCAGAAGTTGCGCATCCGTGAGAACATGGAGTTTATACAGTCAACAATGGCGCAAAACCGTGAACTGGTGAAAAAACTTCAGCAGCAGTTGCGCGAAAGCTCGTTCAAGGGCGACCAGTTGCGCCGCACCATCGAGAATCTCACCACACAGTTGGAGGAAAAGGAAAAAATGTTGCAGCAGCTGCGTGCGGAACTGGAACAGAAGGATATACACATTGCCGAGCAGGCAGAGCGTATTGAGGGACTGAATAAAAATGTAAGCTCACTGGTGGAGGAAACCACGCAGAAGCAGCAGACCATCAACACTCAGGACAAGCAACTGCACACGGCATGGTATGTGTTTGGCACCAAGCGTGAGCTGAAGGAGCAGAACATTCTGCGCGACGGCGATGTGCTGCGCGCCAACTTCAACAAGGATTATTTCACTAAGATTGACATCCGCATCGACAAGGAGATAAAGCTGTATTCGCGCTCGGCGAAGATACTCACATCGCACCCGGCAAGCAGTTACACGCTGACTCAGGATGCCAACCGCCAGTATGTGCTGCGCGTCACAAATCCGCAGCAGTTTTGGAGCACAAGCAAGTATCTTGTGGTGCTGGTGAAGTAAATGAAGAGTGAAGAATGAAGAGTGAAGAATGAAGATGGAAAAAAAGATAATGTATGTGCATGGCTTTCAGTCATCGGGCTGTTCGGGCACGGTGGTGATGCTGCGCAATATCCTCTATGAGACTGGCGTAAGGGTGGTGGCACCCGATGTGCCGGTCTCACCTTTGGAGGCTGTCGACCTGCTTCGCCGTACTGCGGAGCGGGAGCAGCCTGTGCTCATAATAGGCACATCAATGGGAGCCATGTACACCGAGATGCTCCACGGCTTTCCGCGCATTCTCGTAAATCCGTCGTTCCACATGTCGCGCACTCTTATGTTTAAGGGAATGCTGGGCAAGCACAAGTTTCTGAACAAGCGTGCCGACGGAGCCACTGAGTTCAAGATTGACCGTAACACCATTGCCGAGTTTGCCAAGGTAGAGGAAATGCTGTTCAGCAATATCGACGATATGGAGCGTGAGCTGGTTTACGGTCTGTTTGGCAAGAACGATAAGTTCGTAAATTATCAGGACGAATTCGTTGAGCATTATGGCAAGGAACATTTCATTTTGTTTGACGGTGAGCATCAGCTCAACGATAATGTGCTCAAAAAAGTGGTGTTGCCGCTTGTGAAAGAGCTTATTTGAGATATTTTGCAATTTCTATTTTGCTATTCTTGCAAAATATCGTTAAAACTCACACGAAAGTTAAAAGTTTTGTGATTAAATGTGTGCTTATAGATTTTTTTTTGTACTTTTGCACGCAAAATAATTACAGCTATAACCTCTTATACCTATTATTTATATATAATTTTGCGGGTATAGAATTGCGGTTTTGAAGATTTAAAGAAAAGGAATTAAGGGAAAAATATGAACCAAATAGGAAAGATATTTGTCACGGCAATGGTGTGTATGGGGCTTATTTCATGTTTCAAAGATGAGCCGCTGAATGCCGAGTGCGACATAGAGAAGGCGTGGATACACGCAGACAATCCCAATATGTTGTTCAACAATTTATCCGATACGCTTATTACGGTGCAGTCGGATCAGACCAGCATTATCTTTACAATGCAGGCAGGAGCAGATATTACTGCTCTTGCACCGCAGTTTCATCTGACAGAAGGAGCTACAATTATACCTGAAAATGGTTCGGTGCAGGATTTCTCTAATGGTCCTGTGGTCTACACGGTGACATCCGAGGACAAGAAATGGAGCCGCGTATATACTGTGGCGGTGAGCGCATTGCTGAGTATAGGAAAAGAGCTCCATCTTGATTTTGATAATTACAGCAAGGGCAGTAACAAATTCTATTCGTGGTACGAGCAATGGACCACTGGTAGCGGTGTTACTTCGGAAGCACGTATCTGGGCAACGGGTAATCCTGGATTTGGCATCAGCAACGGTTCGGCAAAGCCCGACGAATATCCCACAGTGCCCGATGAGAACAGTTATGAGGGTAAGGGAGTGAAGCTGGTGACAAGGCGCACAAGCAAGCTTGCCGACATGGTAAAGAAACCTATAGCTGCAGGTAACCTGTTTATTGGCAGGTTTGATGCGCAAAGTGCCTTGCAGGATGCAATGAAGGCAACGAAGTTCGGACTGCCTTTTGGTTTTGAGTCGAAGCCGATAACTTTTAGCGGATATTATAAATATGAGTCGGGAGAAAATTTTACGGACAAGGATATGAACGTGCTTGACATGGTTGACAAAGGCACAATTTATGCCGTGCTTTATGATAATCATGACAGTGACGGAAATCCTGTGGTGCTCTATGGTGACAATGTGCAAACCAGCAGCCAGATTGTGGCGCTGGCACAGGTGGCTGATATATCCACCACCCGTGAATGGACGGCGTTCTCGGTGAATTTTGTTTATCGCAAAGATGTGGATGCCGCAAAACTCAAGACTGGTGGATATAGTTTTGCAGTGGTGTGCTCGTCGAGCAATAACGGAGCTTCGTTTATGGGAGCTGTGGGCAGTACACTGTGGGTTGACAAACTGACTGTGACATGTGAATGAAACATACTAAAGAAAGGAACATGGCAATGAAAAAATATATATTATCTATAATGCTCGTGGCCTTGATTGCACAGAAGGCATGGTGTGGCGATAACAACAGTCTGCTGCGCAATTACAGCTACTACGCACGAATAGGATACAATCTTGGAGGCACTGCTCCGATAGGCATGCCTGCCTCAATCCGTACTATGCACAGTTATAATCTTTGCCCGAACTTCACGCTTGGCTTTGACGCCTTTCATCCCTTTAACGATAAATGGGGAATGATGTTTGGACTGCATTTTGAGAATAAAGGAATGGATGTGGATGCCGGAGTAAAGGGCTATCACATGAAGATGGTTCGTGGAGGTGAGCAGCTGGAGGGTGTCTTCACAGGAAATGTCGTTACGAAAGTTGACCAGAGCCTTGCCACCATTCCCTTGCAGGCAACATACGACCTGAACGATAGGGTGAGGGTTAAACTTGGACCGTATTTCTCGTACGTCACATCGAAGAAGTTTGAGGGATGGGCATACGACGGCTATCTGCGCCGCCAGGAGGAAGGGCATCCGCAGGGTGACCCCACAGGACAGAAAGTAGAATTGGGACACAACGAGGGTGAGCGCGGCGAGTATGACTTTTCTGACGACATGCGCAATTGGCAGTTTGGCATTGCTGTGGGTGCCGACTGGTATGTAACTAAGCGCTGGGGGGCATCGGTGGGGCTCACATGGGGACTTAGTGAGGTGTTTAAAAAAGATTTCACGGTCATAGAGCAGAGCATGTATCCCATTTATGGTACTATTGGAGTGATATATCAACTGAAGTAATATTTATAAAAACAACAGAAAAATGAAAAAGTATTTTTATCTTTTTGCGGTAATTTGCTCAATGGCAATGTTCACCGCTTGTAGCAGTGACGATGATGAACCAGCACCAGAGCTGACTCCGGGCGAAGTCATGCCTGAAATCTTGGGCACATGGAACTTGGCACCAGTGGAAACAGAAGATGATGGTTGGGGTGGTCAAGTTGTTGTTGGTGGTCCTGTGGTTTTGGACTGGCAGTGTGCAGAAGGTACCATACTCAATATTTCGTTGGGTGAAGGATGGGATATGCCACTTGACATAAATACCCAACTTGCTCCGCTCGCCGAGAATCTGGCAAACGGCTATTTGCCAAAGTTGTTGCAGAGTGTGACATTTGAGGCAAATGGTGACATCACTGCCATGTATAGCGAGGCGGACGATCTGGATAGCGAAACATGGACTCCGTCATGGAAGAAGGCTGAGGGCTATGCTCATTGGGCACCTGCTACTACCAAAATGGCAATGAAGTATGAGAAACTAATCATGGTGTATCTCGATTCTGAAAAGATTTTGAGCACTGAGGATGATGCCGAGGACAAGACTGCGCTTTCTGCAGCTCTCGGAATGTTTAAGGACGGTATTCCTGTACATATCCGCTGGAATGCTGACGGAACAGGTGCGTTCTTCTATGTTGACAAGGACTATATTGCTCCTTTGCTGAAAGGACTGAGCGACTTCGCCTCAAAGCTGCCTACCGACGGTATGGATGAGGAAGATTTGACTACTGTTGCAATGCTGAAGGGCATTCTCGGACAGATTCCCGGAATCATGGATAATACTCAGAAGTTCGAGGCTGGTCTGCAGCTTGTAAAATAAGGTATTTTAGATAATTGAACAATGGAAATCGACGATGGAAGTATAATGAAAGTGATAACAAAATAAGCATTGTTTACCGTCCAGCGGACGCTGGACGGTGCGAGAAGTTAACTTCTATGGCTGATTAACATAACTTACTTGACCGTCCGGCGTACGCCGGACGGTCAAGTTTTGTTTATTTATATCTTTGGTTTATCTTGTCTTTTCCTTGCAAAACCTATACTAAACAAGCCTGAGTCCATTTTCAAGCAGGAAATCAAAAAGTCCTATTGTGGTAATGCCGTTGTTGTCGGTCCATGGCGTGATATCGTCTTTCACCACGATGATTTTCTTAAACGAGTCTTTAATTCTTAGGAGTGATGCCGATTCCTGTCGCCTCTTTTCCTCATCGGGCATGGCAAGCGCCGACTGTATGTAGTATCTGTCGTTGCCGGCATTTACCACAAAGTCCACCTCCAGCTGCTTGCGCTGCCATGAGCCGTCGTTGTCCCTGTATCTCTGTTCCGTCATGCCGACATCCACTTTATATCCTCTGCGGCGCAGCTCATTGTAGATGATGTTTTCCATTATGTGTGACTCTTCCATCTGCTGCATGCCAAGCAGTGCGTTGCGCAGCCCCATGTCCACGAAGTAATATTTTGACAGGCAGCCGATATATCGCCTGCCTTTGATGTCGTAGCGCACGGCTTTCTCAATCATAAAGGCATCCTGCATGTAGGAGAGATATTTGTCAATAGTGGTAGAGCTGATGTCCACCTTTTTAATGCTTTTGAATGTGTTCGACAGTTTCGAGGGATTTGTTGGCGCTCCAATGCCTGAGGCTATGATGTTTGCCAGTTCTCCAAATTCCGCTTTGTTCTTGATTTTGTTACGCTCAAGAATATCCACGAGATAAACGCTCTCAAAGAGGTTTGAGAGATAGTCAAGCTTTTTTTTGTCTGATTCGAGTGAGAGTGTCTGTGGAAGTCCGCCGTAGGTGCTGTAGTCACGCCATGCCGCCGACGGTGCTTTGCCCGTGCCCAGACAATATTCCGAGAACGAGAGCGGGAAAAGGCGTATCTCATCGCCGCGCCCCCTGAACTCCGTTACGATGTCGCTTGAAAGAAACCGTGAATTGCTGCCCGTCACATACACATCGGCATTGTCAAGACGCAGAAGACTGTTCAGCACCTCCTCGAACCGTGAGACCAGTTGCACCTCGTCAAGCAGTATGTAGTGAGTCTCCTCGTCTTTCATCAGTCGCTTTATGTGTCTGTAAAGCTTCAGTGGCTCGCGCAACTCTTCGTTCTCGATATCATCGAGCGCAATTCTTATAATATGGTCTTCTGCCACACCGTCGGTTATGAGGTGCTGGTAGAACAACTTAAATAGCAGGTATGACTTGCCGCACCGTCTGATGCCGGTAACAATCTTTATAAGCCCGTTCCGCTTTCCTTCAATGAGTTGACGTAAATAGAAATCGCGTTGTATCTGCATAAGCCCTAAAATGTTTTACGAAGAATTTTTGGCAATATTGCCACTTTTTCTTCGCAAAAGTACAAATATTTTGCGGAATATGCAAATTCTTCATTTCAAATCTATTCCTTCCTCGCCGATGGCTTTCTTGAATGTCTTCTTGCCAATGATATATTACATGTTTATTATATCCTTTTTAGTGAGCAGTCTTACCTCACCGTATTTTTTCAATGCGTCCATCTGGGCTTTGTCTATCTTGCCTACTATGATGATGGCGCACGGAGCTTGCTTGACGTTATTCTTATAGTAATCGCAGATGTCTGTCATTGTCACCTTGTTGATATCCTCCCACAGTTCCTTGTTTGGGTCGTGGGTATATCCCAAGAATACGTTATCCTCCACATATCCTGCCTTTCCTCTGAACGAAGGATAGCCGTTGTTGATGCCGTTAATGTAGCTTTGCTTTGTCGTGTTGAATGTTTTCTCCCTTATCGGCATATCATTAAAGAGGCTGTCGAGAACGCTGAGTGCGGCAAGAGTCTTGTCGGCTTGAGTGCTCATTGTTGCCACATAAGCTGTTGAAGACTGACCGTGAGCGTTCTTAGGCGGATATGCCATTGAACCGCCGGCATAGTAAGCAAACGACCGGAACTCCCTTAACTCTTGGAACATCAACGAAGACATGCCGTTGCCGAAATACGAGCCCCACAACGATGACACTGCTCTCTCGGCAGCAGTCGGTGCCTTAGGCAAATTGATGTATGCGCCGATAATGTTCTGCCTGGCTGCAGGTGCTTGATAGACATATACCGTAGGTTTTGCCACGGGCATATATTCACGGTGCATATCCTTGTGTCTCTCACTCGGTTTGCACGGTAAATATTTTTCTATAAGCATAACTACGCTGTCAGCAGACACATTTCCTGTGTAGGTTATGTCACATTCCGCTTTTTGGAGTGCGGCATAAGCATTCAGGATATCATCGTTTGAAAGTCCTTTAACGTCATCCATACTTGGGAAAGCCGTCAGATACGACGACTGTTCTCCGTACATAACCTTCTCCATCACTGCACCATAGATGTTGTCGAAAGACTTATCGAACGTCTTTAAGCTGATTTTGTGTGCTTTCTTTGCATCCTTCAGCTTCTTGTTGTCGCCACTGACATGACTCATGTAGTGACCGAGTAACTGCAATGAAGGCTCAAGCTGACTGTCATATCCGCTTATGTCTATCGTGAAAGACTTTTTACTGATGTCCTGAGTTATCGTTGTTCCAATCCTCTGTAATGCTTTCCCGAACCTGGTTCTCGTCAATGAGTCTGTTCCCAAGTTGTCCAACAAATCACCGACAACCGAATTTATCGGATTATTCATGGTACCGGCACGGTATGTTAGCCGCATTGTGAAAACATCGTTCATTGGATTTGGTGCCGTATAAAGCTTAACCAAAGGACTTATCTCAGTCTTCCTGACATCATTCTCGAAGTCAACAAGCCTGAAATCTATAGGATTCACAGGTATAGAGTCGAGAGCCTTGGCATACTCTGACTCAATTCCGGCATTCTTTGGAGTTATCGCCTTGTAGCCGGGCTGTGTAACCTTGTCCTTATCATACGAGCCGAACTTCTTCACCAGAGTTATGTAGTTGTTGTTAAAATATTTATCGGCAACCCTCATGATGTCAGCCTTTGTTATATCCTTCACTGACTCATTCCTTTTCAGGTATTCAACCCATGAGCCATACTCTGTATATGCCGCAATCATCATGTCGACCCGCTTGGAGATATCTTCCATATCTGTGAGCCTGTCTCTTGTTGTTTCCTTCTTGATATTCTCAAGTGTCTCCTCGGAGAAATCGCCCTGCCTCAGCCGTTCTGTCTGGGCAATAAGCATCTTCTCTGCTTTCTTCTTGGAGCCGAAAGGTACATTCGGTACGGCTCCTATGAGAATAGTTCCAGCATCTCTATTAGAAATATAGCCCGCAAATCCCATAATCCATTTGCCGGCATCGGTAATGGAGTCGAGCAAGCCTGTCTTCTGGTCGTTCATCAAGAGTTTCACTGCTACATCAAGAACCACCGCATCCTTATCGCTGACTTTAGGACCGTGATAGCAACGTCCTATGGCCTTCATCAATGGAATGGGAACTTTCACTCCCACGGTTGTCCTTCCGTCAAAAGGCTTTGGCTCCATAATAAGCCTTTCAGGTGCTGTTCCAGACTTTATCCTTCCGAAAGTTTTCTCTATTACAGGCATTATAGAGTCAACATTTATGTCACCGGAGAGTATCAGTGCTATGTTTCCAGCCACATAATACTTGTCATAGAACGCCTGCATCTCGCTCAACCGTGGATTCTTAAGGTTCTCTGTACTGCCAATTATAGGATATTCGTAGGGTGTGCCGGCAAATGCTGTTGACATAAATTTCTCCATTGCTTGCATGAGAATATTGTCGGAATACATGTTCTTCTCCTCATAAACAGTCTCAAGCTCACCCTGAAACAATCTGAACACCGGTGATATAAGCCTCTCGCTGTTCAGCTCGCACCACTGCGATATGTACTGCGGTACAAACGTATTGTAATACATAGTATAATCGTACGACGTCCCAGCATTAAGTCCCGAGCCGCCATATCGGGTTATCAGTTTGTTAAACTCATTTGGAATGGCATACTCCGCAGCTTTCGCACTAAGTTCATTGATGTGCAACTGTATAGCCGCACGCTCTGCAGGGACTGTGGTCTGTGAGAGTTTGTCATACTGCGCCGATATGGAGTCGAGCCAAGGGCGCTCCGCCTCATAGTTTGCAGTACCGATCTTGTCGGTTCCCTTAAACAGGATATGCTCGAAATAGTGGGCTATTCCAGTATTGGGGCAGTCGTTTGAGCCGGCATTCACCACTACCGCACCAAACGCTTTAGGCTGTGAATGGTCCTCGTTAAGCCACACTTTCATACCGTTTTTCAGTGTGAAAGTCTTCACTCCTGGTGCGTTACTGCCATTATCTGCAACCGTCTGTGCGCATACTCCACCCACACAAAAAATCAAACCTGCCGCAACAATCTGTTGTCCAGAATTTATAAAGCGTTTTATGCTTATCTTCATAATCTTGCTTTTTAACACATTAATAATTCTTGCAAAGGTACTAAAAGTTTTAATTATAATTCAAACTTTTTGAAAATCGGCAAAAGTTTTATGTATATTTAAAACTTTTGCCGATTTTAATTGTTTATTGAAATATTTTCTGTGTAACTTTTGTATTTTTACGTGTCAATTCTCGCAAAATACTAAATAAGCCAAAGCCCGTCATCTCCGATGGTTATCAGCCTTTGTTTGTAGAGGTCGCCGACAGCCTTTTTGAATGTCTTCTTACTTACTTTGAAACGGTCCTGGATAAGCTCCGACGGACTCTTGTCGCCAAGGTCGCAGTGTCCGTTGTTGTCCTTTAGGTATTGCAGCAGCGTTTCTGAAAACTCCTCAGTGTGCTTTCTGCCCGTGGGCTGGAGGGTGAGATCAATCTTGTTGTCCTGACGGATGTGATCAATGTAAGCCTTGGTGCGGTCGCCTGTGTGCAGATAGCGGAACACCTGGTTCTCGTAAAGCAACCCTTGATACTGGTTGTCCACGATTACCTTGAAGCCGAGGTCAGTCTTTTGCCACACAAGGATATCCACTTCGTCACCATGTTTGTATGGCGGACGCTCGTCGTTGAGATAACGGTCAACCTTGGCGGTTGCCATCATGCGGTAGCTGTCCTCGTCGATTTTTACATACACGATGTATTTCTCGCCCTGTTTCATGCGCATCTTCTGCTCACGGAACGGGCAAAACAGGTCCTTCATCAGTCCCATGTTGAGAAAAGCACCGTATTCGTTCACCCATGCCACTTCGAGACAGGCAAAGTCGCCCACCTTGGCAAGAGGAGTGATGGTGGTGGCAACAAGACGCTCATCTTGGTCGAGATAGATGAACACCGTAAGCTCATCACCTATTTTCGCACCTTTAGGTACATAGCGTGTGGGCAGGAGAATCTCGCCTTCTTCGCCGCCGTCAAGGTAAAGTCCGAAATCCACCGACTTCACTACAGCCAGTGTATTGTAGTCGCCGAGTTTAATCATTGCTTTCCTCCTCTGTTTCTTCTGAATTATTTTCTGTTTCTTCCAGTTTTTCCTCAATGTCCAGCAATCCGTCACGCATCTTTATTGTGCGGTCGGTGATGCTCGCCAGCTGCTCATCGTGAGTGACGATAACGAAAGTCTGTCCGAACTTGTCGCGCAGGTCGAAGAACAACTGATGAAGCTCCTCCTTGTTCTTGCTGTCAAGACTGCCCGAAGGCTCATCGGCAAGAATCACGTCGGGGTGGTTCACCAAGGCACGCGCCACTGCCACACGCTGTTTCTCACCACCCGACAGTTCCGCAGGCTTATGACCTGCGCGCTCTGCCAGTCCCATAAACTCCAGCAGCTCCTCGGCACGCTGCCGTGCCGCCTTTTTCGATTCTCCTGCAATGAGAGCGGGAATCATGATGTTCTCCAAAGCTGTGAACTCGGGCAGCAACTGGTGGAACTGGAACACAAAGCCGATGTGCCTGTTGCGGAAGTCTGCCAATTTCTTTGTGCTCAGACGGCTTATGTTCTCGCCGTTAATCTCCACTGTTCCGCTGTTGGGGCGGTCGAGTGTGCCTATTATCTGCAACAATGTGGTCTTGCCGGCACCGCTTGGTCCGACAATGCTCACCACCTCACCTTTATTAATAGTAAGGTCGATGCCTTTCAGCACCTCCAAAGAGCCGAAGCTCTTGTGAATATCTTTTATCTTTATCATATTCTTTCTATTGTCCTTTAACTTCATTCTATCTCCATTTAACTTCTTCTAACTCCTTCTATGTTCTTTACGCATTTGTAGGAGCCGTGAATGTCATCTGGTCCTGAGTGCCGTGCTGGTCGGGATATATTATCAGCAGCGAGCAGTCGGGGAACGACTGTGTAAGCTCTTGCGGCAGACGGTCGAATGCCGGTTTGTAGGACACTGTGCCCGGTCGTGCCGTTATCACCACAAACAGATGGTCTTTGTTTACCACCTGTGCCAGTTTGGTAACTGACTTCCAGTGCTGCATCAGCTGATACTCGGCACGCACGTCGGGGTGATGCTCTGTTATGTAGTGTCTTATCAGGTCGGTGGTGTCCTCCCTGCCATGGAACACCATGCGGCATGATATTCGCTCGGCAGCTCTCGACAGTGTTTCTATCCAGCGCTGGAAACCTGGTTCAAACTGTACTCTCGACGGTACTGCCACGTGTATGCGGCGGATGGTGGACAGCGGGTAGTTGATGCGGCATATCAGAATCTGCCGGTAAATTGAACTTGTAAGACCTTGGGCGTAGGCTCCCCAAAAGTCATCGCCGGGGTTGCCGGGGCGATGCATCGCCATGATAATCTCCGAGGCGTCATTCTCCTTGAAGGCATGCTTTATGCCGTTGGCTATGTTTGTGGCAAGTCGGCTCTGTGTCTGCATCCTTATGTCTGTTGCCACTGCCACCGCCGCGGCGTGACTCAGTATCTGCTTGCCGTTTTTATGATTATTTTCAAGTTCAAGATCATCGTACACCACGTTTATGCCTATCAAGCCGCGGTTGAGGCGCCTGTTCATGGTGATGTTTGCCATGTAAACAAGTTCTTCCACATCCTCCTTGTGCTGGAACGGTATCATGATTTTTTCATCGTCGGCACTCATAGCCTGTTCGTTTGCCTTGAGCAGCTTCTCGTCGGTGAGCAGCATTTTTTGTGATGTCTGTTCCACTATTATCGACGAAATGATGCAGGTGAACAGAATCATTATCACCACGCCGTTGAGCATGTCGCTGTCCACGAGCGGCAGTCCGTTGGCATCGGTGAGCCTCATACCCACCATTGTCATGGCAATGCCGCCTGCGGCATGTGCCTCGGTCATGCCAAACATCATGTGACCGTGGATTATCGGCATTCTCAACGTTATGCTTGACGCGTATGCCGCAATCGCCTTGCTCAGTGTTGCAACTAACACTATGCACACCACCACCCATAGCGTATGAATTCCGTGGAACAGTATACGTATGTCAATCAGCATTCCCACACCAATAAGAAAATAAGGTATGAACAGGGCATTGCCGATAAACTCGATGCGGTTCATCAATGGCGATACCGAAGGAATGAAGCGGTTGAGGATAAGCCCTGTGAGAAATGCTCCGAAGATGCCTTCCAGTCCGCATATTTCGGCAAGTGCCGCACTGAGGAACAATACTGACAATACATATATATATAGCATCACTCCGTCGGCATAGCGGCGGAAGAACCATCGTGTGAGTCGTGGAATGAAAAACGCTGAGGCTACGCAGTATGCTGCAACCTTGAGCGTGAACAGTGTCCAAAACCAGAAGTCGGTCTCACCGTTGTTTGCTCCCACTATTGCTGCGAGAATCAGCAGCGACAATGTGAGAGCTATCATCGACGATCCCACGCTTAGTGCCACGCTCTTGTGTTTCTGCAGACCGTAACGGCACACAATGGGGTAGGCTATCAGTGTGTTGGATGCAAGTATACAGGCAAGAATCAGCGATGCCATGTCGCTGTAGCCGAGAATCCATATTCCAGTGGCGTAGCCCATTACAAACGGCACAAAAAAGGTAAGCAGTCCAAATAGTCCGAACTGGGTGCGCCGCTTTGTTATGTCGCTGGCATCCATCTCCAGTCCTGCAAGAAACATGATGTAGAGCATGCCCACCTTGCCAAACAGCTCAAACGACGAGTCGCGCTCCAATATCCCCAGGCCGTATTGACCTATTGCAACACCCGCCAGCACCATTCCGATGATGTGGGGAATGCGCAGCTTGCTCATCACTATCGGTGCCAACAGGATGATGCAGAGCACTACGAAGAAAATCATCGTAGGATTGGTTATGGGTAAATATTGTGACAGCAAGGACATCAATTTTTCCGTTTTATTACTTTTAGTTTTGTATTTAGGTGCAAAATTACTAATATTTTATCACTTTCGTAATGAAAAAGCATGTTTTTTTGAAATATTTTATAAAATAAGTGGCTAAAATCGTACAAATTTATTAATTTTGCACCCTGAAATAGGTACGAAAAAGAATTAAACGGAGTAATAATCATTAAATTAAAGAAGATGAAAGTAGCAATAGTTGGAGCAAGCGGAGCTGTGGGTCAGGAATTCCTGCGTGTGCTTGACGAGAGAAATTTTCCCATTGACGAGCTCGTGCTGTTCGGCAGCGAGCGCAGTGCAGGCAAGAAATACACCTTCCGTGGCAAGGAGATAGAAGTGAAGCTCCTGCAGCATGGTGATGACTTTAAGGGTGTCGACATAGCCTTCACATCGGCTGGTGCCGGTATCTCGAAGGAGTATGCTGAGGATATCACCAAGTATGGTGCCGTGATGATTGACAACTCAAGCGCATTCCGTATGGATGAGGATGTGCCGTTGGTGGTGCCTGAGTGCAATGCTGCCGATGCCCTCAACCGTCCGCGCGGCATTATTGCCAACCCTAACTGTACTACAATCATGATGGTTGTCGTGCTTCAGCCGTTGGAGAACATCAGTCACATCAAGCGCATACACGTTTCAAGCTATCAGAGTGCGAGCGGTGCCGGTGCGGCAGCTATGGCAGAGCTTCAGCAGCAGTATAAGGAGATTCTCAACGATGAGCCTGTCACTGTGAAGAAGTTCCCGCATCAGCTTGCATACAATGTGATACCTCAGATTGACGTGTTCCAGCCCAACGGATATACCAAGGAGGAGATGAAGATGTTTAACGAGACACGTAAGATTATGCACAGCGACGTGAAGTGCTCTGCAATGTGTGTGCGTGTGTCGTCGCTCCGTGCACACAGCGAGAGTGTGTGGATTGAGACCGAGAAGCCCATCAGCGTGGAGGAGGCTCAGAAGGCTATAGCAGCTGCCCCAGGTGTGACGCTTCAGGACGACCCTGCAAACCTTGTTTACCCCATGCCTCTGGAGACAGGCGGTAAGGACGATGTCTATGTTGGTCGTGTACGCAAGGATCTTGCCGATGACTGCGGACTCACATTCTGGCTCAGCGGCGACCAGATTCGCAAGGGTGCAGCCCTTAATGCCGTTCAGATTGCCGAGTATCTGATTGAGGTCGGCAACGTGAAATAATCATAATCAACAGTGATTTTATGGTAGCTAAGAAAATAGCGATAGAAGAACTGAAGAACTATATAGAGATAACGGTCGGTCTGATACTTTACAGTATCGGATGGACCGTTTTCCTGTTGCCCAACGACATCACCACGGGTGGTGTCCCGGGTATTGCCAGTATCGTGTATTTTGCCACAGGGCTTCCCGTGCAGTTTGTCTATTTCCCGATAAATTTCACGCTTTTGATATGTTCTATTAAGGTGCTGGGCTGGCGCTTCTCGGCAAAGACTGTGTTTGCGGTGTTTGCCATGACCTTCATCACGGCGGTGACACAGCAGATTGTGGGCGATGTGAAGCTGCTTGACGACCAGCCGTTCATGGCTTGTGTTCTCGGTGCCGCACTCTGCGGCGCAGGTGTCGGTCTGGCGTTCTGTGCCAACGGCAGCACGGGCGGTACGGATATAGTTGCGGCAATAATCAACAAATATCGCGACATCACTCTCGGTCGTGTCATCCTGCTGTGCGACCTCATCATCATCTCGTGCAGCTATTTTGTGTTGAAAGACTGGGAGAAGGTGGTTTATGGATACGCCACGCTGTTCATCTGCAGCTTCACGCTCGACCAGGTGGTCAACTCTGCGCGCCGCTCGGTGCAGTTCTTTATTATAAGTGACAAATACAATCAGATAGGTGAGGCTATCAACAACAATCCACACCGCGGAGTGACCGTAATCAATGCCAACGGCTTTTACACGGGAAAGGATGTTAACATGCTCTTTGTGCTTGCCAAGCGCAGTGAGAGCAACGTGATTTTTGGCATAATAAAGGCAATCGACCCCAACGCCTTCGTGTCGCAAAGTCAGGTAATTGGTGTCTACGGCGAGGGCTTCGACAAGATTAAGGCAAAGGAGCGGAATGTGGCAAAGAAAGATCCGGAATAAATAATTACTAACTAAATAACTTATTGTCAATATGAAACTAAAACTGACTATTGCATTATTATTAATGATGTGTGTGGCTACAGCCAATGCACAGAAGTATGAATTAAAGTCGCCGGACGGCAACCTTAAAATCTCAGCCAGCTGCGACAATGCCCTGAAACTGAGCGTAAGCCACAAGGGCGTGGCAGTGCTGCAACCCTCGACCGTGGACATAAACGGTGTGCCTGTAAAGGTTAAGGGTGCAAAATATACAAACGGACGGAACGCCGTGGTGAAATCATCGTTTGCCACTCCTTTCTACAAGAAGGCGAGGGTGGAGGATGTCTACCGTGAGATGACGCTGCGCTGCAGTGGCGCCTTTGACGTGGTGATGAGGGCTTACGACGACGGAGCCGCATACCGCTTTATATATAAAGGTAAGAAACCGTTTACGGTGAAGAGCGAGACAGCCGACTTCAATTTTGCCAATGACAACAAGGTGTTTGTGCCCTACGTCAACGACAACCGTGGCGGTGAGCGCTACTGCTACTCTTTTGAGTCTTATTACGACGAGTCTAAAATTTCGGAGATGTTTGCCGACTCTATCGCAATCACTCCGCTAATGGTGTGTCTTGATGGAGGAAAGAAGGCTGTGCTGATGGAAGCCGGAGTGGAGAACTATCCGGGAATGTTCCTCAAAAAGAATCCTGCGGCTGCCAACGGACTGACGGCTGAGTTTGCTCCCGTGCCCAAGACTGAGGTGATAGGCGGACATGCACGCCTGAACCTTGTGCCTGCAGAGCGTCACGACTATATCGCCACTCTGTCCGCAGGGCAGGCTTTGCCGTGGCGTGTGGTGCTTGTTGCCGATAACGACGCGCAACTGCTAAACAACGACATGGCGCAGCGTCTTGCCCCTGCCTGCCGCATTGCCGATGTGTCGTGGATTCGTTCCGGCAAGGTGGCGTGGGACTGGTGGAACACCTGCAACCTCACCGGCGTTGACTTCAAGGCAGGCATGAACACCGCCACCTACCGCCATTACATCGACTTTGCCGCAACAAACAATCTTGAATACATCATCATCGACGAGGGATGGAGCGGCAAGGAGTCGCTCATGGAAGACCTAAACCCCGAGATCGACCTGAAGAAAATCATTGATTATGGCAAGCGCCGTGGTATTGGTGTAATCGTGTGGGCTTCGTGGCGCAATGCGAAGAACGACACGGAACACGTGTTTGCCCATTATGCCAACATGGGAGTGAAGGGATTCAAGATTGACTTCTTCGACCGTGATGACCAGCCGCTGATAAAGTCGGCCTACGAGATTGCCGCCATCGCCGCCAAGAATCATCTGCTTGTAGACTATCACGGACTGAAGCCGTGCGGTATACAGCGCGCCTATCCAAACATCGTGAACTTTGAGGGAGTGAAGGGCTTGGAGAACAACAAGTGGGAGCCAATAGTCAACGGCAAGCCGCTGCACGACATGCCGCGCTATGATGTCACCGCGCCTTATCTGCGCCAGCTTGCAGGACCTATGGACTACACTCCCGGCGGACTGCACAACGCCATGCCCGATGTCTACCGCGCCATCAACGATCACCCCATGACCCAGGGCACGCGTGCCCATCAGGTGGCTATGTACATAATGTATGAGGCTCCGCTGCAGATGCTTGCCGACAGTCCTTCAAGATATATGAAAGAACAGGAGACCACCGACTTCATCGCACAGATACCGACTGTGTTCGACGAGACTGTTGCCGTTGCCGGTGAGACGGGAGAGTATGCTGCCGTTGCCCGCCGCAAGGGCGATGTGTGGTATGTATCGGCAATGACCAACTGGACAGAGCGCACCGTAAATGTTCCATTATCGTTTCTTGCCGACGGTGAGTGGACAGCCGAGATTTTCGCCGATGGAGTGAATGCCCAGCGCAACGCCATGGACTATAAACGCTCGCAGATGAAAGTGACAAATGCCGCAACATTGCAGGCTGTAATGGCATCGGGTGGTGGATATGCGGCGATAATCAAGAAAAAATAAGTTAAAAAATATATGATAACGCAGTGTTTTTGCAAAAAATGTAGTACTTTTGTGACTTGAAATATAAATACTCTAACAAAAAATAACTTAAACGTAAATACGAAAAATGAATCAGACAGACCAAGGTAGCAGGGCTTACCTTATTTCTATTGTTATGGTCGCCGTTATCGGCGGACTTCTTTTCGGCTACGACACAGCTGTGATTTCAGGAGCAGAAAAGGGATTGCAGGCATTTTTTATGGGTGCCGATGATTTTGTCTACACAGATTTCTGGCATGGATTCACAAGTTCGAGTGCTCTCGTGGGATGTATTATCGGTTCCGCAATTTCAGGGTATCTTGCCTCCAACTGGGGACGCAAGCGCTCGCTTATATTTGCGGGAGTGATGTTCTTTATCTCGGCATGGGGCTCCATGTATCCGGAAACAATGGTGCTTGCGAAGGGTGAGCCCAATCTCACACTTCTCATAGTGTTCAATATCTACCGTGTGATTGGCGGTGTAGGTGTGGGACTTGCCTCTGCCGTATGCCCGATGTATATCGGTGAGATTGCGCCGAGCAATATCCGTGGCATGCTTGTGTCGTGGAACCAGTTTGCCATTATCTTCGGACAGCTGGTGGTGTATTTTGTGAATTTCTTTATCCTTGGCGACCACGTGGCGCCAGCCATTCAGAGTATAGGTGACGGTATGAACCAGATTCTCAACGGCAGTGAGGCGGCATGGGCCATTGAGACTGGATGGCGTTATATGTTCGGGTCGGAGATGATTCCTGCCGGACTGTTCGCCCTGCTCATCTGTTTTGTTCCTGAGACACCACGCTATCTTGCCATGGTGGGGCAGGACGAGAAGGCGGAGAGAGTGCTTGCGCGCATCAATGGTGCGCAGAAGGCAAAGGAGATACTCTCAGAGATAAAGAACACCGTAACCGAGAAGACCGAGAAACTGATGACCTACGGTTTCCTCTGCATCTTCGTGGGAGTGATGCTCTCTGTGTTCCAGCAGGCTGTCGGCATCAACGCCGTTCTCTACTATGCGCCGCGCATTTACGAGGCGATGGGCTTCGACAATCCTATGATGCTCACCGTATTCAACGGAATTGTCAACCTTGGATTCACCTGCGTCGCTATCTTTACGGTAGAGAAACTCGGACGCAAGCCGTTGCTGATAGTTGGCTCGCTCGGTATGGCGGTTGGTGCTGTCGGTGTGGCATGCACATTCGGCAATCCCAATATGCAGCTGCTGTGTATGATTTCCATCATGGTCTATTCGGCATCGTTCATGTTCTCATGGGGACCTATCTGCTGGGTTCTCATCGCCGAGGTGTTCCCCAACACCATACGTGGTGCGGCAGTGGCAATAGCCGTGGCTTTCCAGTGGATATTCAATTGGATTGTCTCAACATCGTTCGTACCTATGGCAAACAGTCTCGGCTATTGGTTCACATACGGACTTTACGGAGTGATATGTATACTTGCAGCAGTCTTTGTATGGTATCTTGTACCCGAGACCAAGGGCAAGAGTCTTGAGGACATGACCAATCTCTGGAAGAACAGAAAATAAATATAGTAACAACCCCAAAATAAAGGATATATGAAAAGAATATTGGTAGCGGAAGACAATGACAGTAACTACATTTTGATGAGTTATATTTTGCGCAAAAGCTATGAGATAGCCCGTGCCGTGAATGGGCAGGAGGCTGTAGATATGGTTGCGAAGGAGAAATTTGACATGGTGCTCATGGACCTTCAGATGCCTGTCATGGACGGGCTTACTGCCACAAAGATTATCAAGTCGACACATCCTGAACTGCCTGTTCTGGCTGTTACAGCCAACGCTTTCGGCAGTGACCGTGAGGCTGCTCTCGCCGCTGGCTGCGACGAGTTTATCATTAAGCCTGTGAATGCGGCGGGATGTCTTGAGATTATCGCGGGATTTTTGAAATAGTAGAATCTAAAATTTTTTTCATTAGGTGAGTGAGACTCTGAGGATGGACAAAATCTTGTTCATCTCCGGAGTCTCATTTTTTTATGTATACAGCAAGTTTTATTCATTTAGCAATGCAAGCCCTTTTACGGTCAGGAAATATTTTTGCCGCGAATGGCGGGGCTTGTCCGGGTATAATAACGTTATAATTCCCGATGCTATCGCCGGATTAAGATATACATTTAAGAAGTTGTCCCTTCCTTTCAGCTGCATCTTCTCCATGATAGCCTTAGCCGACAGCTGATTTTGCCCGATAGCCAGGACTAAACGTACAATTTCTGGACTTACATCAAGGGGCTTGTCCTGTGCTTGTTCTGTGCTTGTCCTGTGCTTGTCCTGTGCTTGTCCTGTGGCTTCATTGGCGCTGTTGGGCTGCTCGCTCCATTCCTTAGATGCGTTAATATGAAGATAGCGGTTGCGGAGTTCCCAACCGTCACCTAATAACAGATTGCGGAAGAACCGCTCTAAATAGACAGGCGTATAATCAATCCCCTTCTTAGCATTTTTGTAATTGGCGCGTACTAATGCGTTGCGGAAGTACCAGGAATGATTGGCAAAGAGATTGTTGCTTACGTTAAATCCTATTGAGCGCAAATATTGAATTGTAAAAACAGCCGTTGTGCGAGTGTTTCCCTCACCAAATGCATGTATCTGCCAAAGATTTGAAACGAAGCGGGCTATATGTTTTATCATATCGTCTGAGGACAATCCCGCATAACTGAAATTCCGTTCCTGCTCTAGGTCATAGTCTATGGCACGGCGCAAATCCTCCCAGTTAAGATAGTTTACGGTGTCGCCGTCTAAAACCCATTCTTTTTTTGTTATGTCATAATCCCGTATGCGGCCGGCAAATTTGAAAACTCCGTCAAATATTCTTCGGTGCAAAGACACATATCCGTTTGTGCTGAAATCTAAGGTGCGTGTAGACAATATCTTTGTTATGTTTGCCGCAACAGTATCAGCTTCACGCTTTTCATCTTCATCAGGCTCCCGGCTGCCTTTTGACAGATAATAGCTTTTTATCAGCTCGCGTGCTTCGTCTATCGTAATATCCCCGTCTATATGTTTGCATGCCGTGTCTTTCAGATAGTCTGATGTCGTCAATCCATCAACTGCCTGAAGTCCGATAGCCGTTTGCCATGCGTATGCACGCTCCTGTTTGTCAGGTTCACCCTGTTTTATATATTGCTCAAAATCTGTCATAAACAAAAGTTTATTTTCTGCAAAGTTACGAATAAGAGAGCACAAAACAAAATATAAAATAGAATTTTAATATTTTTTGTAGAGCAAGAGCGCCTATTTCGTATCGCTATCGAGTATAGCCGAGCGGTTGGCATCATCTATATCCACATTCTCAAACTTATGTTTCTTGCCGTAAGTGAAGCGGTAGCTCACACGCATGGCAATCATATTATAGTCAATACGTGGACTGTAGTTTGTGACAGTGTCAGAGAATCCGTCTTGCACGAATATTGTTTTTTGTGGTGTCTTCATAAACGGATTATTTGCATATAAGTTGAAGAACCAGTTGTTAACGGTATATCCAAGGCTGACTTTAAAGGTTATGGGCCTTTTAATCTGATAGCCATTTCTTGCCAGCACAGTGCGTCCTCCACTGAACTTTAAGTTACCTTGGAATCCCTTGTCAATATATGTCAATTCGGAAATAGGGTAGAATGCACTATTTGTCCTGCACTCAGCGAAATGACCTTTGGTATATACATATTCAGCTCCACCAAGCCATTTTAGTTTCTTGGGAATGATGTTTAGCTGTACTACGGTGTTGAACAAGAATCTCTCGTATGTGCCTCCGTTGAGGAAAGTGTGAACATACACGTTTCTTATGTTATCGCATGTCACACTCTCATATATAGGCCTTTTGTAATTCTCATATACTGCAAAGACATCCACCATTCCCCATTTGTGACTGCTCGTAAACGACAGGTTGGTCTCGATGCTGTGGTCTATTTTCTGGTTGGGATTACCTATAACCATCTGATATTCATCCATACGCTTTTCTGTAGGACTGAAGTATTTCATTTGTGGAGTGTATGCGCCAAAGCCTACAAGTCCATGAAACACATTGCCATGAGGAAGCTTTATATTATAAAACAGCGACGGAGTGAAAAAACGCTCTGTAGACGAGTTGACACCATCATCTGTAGTCATTACACGCTCCTCGAACTGTAATGTCACATGGAATTTGTTGGGTATGAACCGGAACTGATTACCAACCATTATAAAAGCCTGTCCGTTGACGAGCTTGCTTGGACTGTAGGCGTTATTCTCCCAATAATCGGTTGTTGACTTGTCGTAAAAATATGTGGCTTTAAGGAAAGGTGTGTTTCTTTTGCAGGCAATCCATGTCACGCCGACAGTAGGCTGCAGGTGGTAGTACTTCTCCTGAGTCTCGGATATATAGCTTTGTTTTGAGGAATATTCTCTGTCGTGACTGGTCTTTGTGTAGTCACCGGAAAGACTTGCATTTAATATAAATTTCTTGTTGAAATTCTGCCTGTACTGTATCTTGAATGTAGGTGTAAGGTTGTCGGTGTGACTGTTGTCCGTGGCAGCCATGTCCTCGATATCGGTATTGGAGAACTGCTGCAGCATGTTCTTGTCTACCGCATTATGTCTGTTCTTCAATGAGGCTGCAAATTTTATCGTACCATCATTTATGCGGTATATATATGAGAGAAGTCCTCTTATTTCATTTGAGTGAGATGCCGACGGCATTGTGCTTGTGTGTTTTTCTATATTACTGTCACTGAAGCGCATCAACGTGAGCGATTCCTTGCCGTAGCTTGGAGTATAGTGATTATAACTGCCATACAGCTGAACGTCGAATTCTGATTTCTTATGATAGAATTTCCAGTCCACCAGGTCATTACCTGACAAACGGTTAAGATTCTGGTTTGCCTGCGCAAACGCCATTCCGCCGTTGTCTCTGATTCTGACTATAAAGTCAATTACTCCACCGTCTGCCAAAGGATATTCAGGATGGAACTGCTGATAATAGTCAATTTGCCTGATGTCTTTCGGGTTAAGAGTTTTTATCTCGTCTTTTGAGGCCTCACGTCCGTTTATACAGAGCAGTGTGCCTTTTCCATGTGTATTCACAATTTCGTCAATCGGGTCAACATCGAGATCAGGAATCATTAACAGCTGCAAAGCCGAGTAACCATCATGCGAGTATTTCTTCACGTTCTCGTTCACACGTATTATCATCTTATCAGTGGTAACAGTTATTTCCTTTCCTGTCACCACAACCTCCTGAATGGTCTTGCCATCAACGATGGTGTCGTTTGCGATGATGTTTCCGGCTGTTGCGGCATGTGTGTTGCACAGGCACAGAGCCAATGTAATGAATGATAAGTATCTTCTCATAAATTTAAATTTTTATTTGTTTGTTCTGTTTATACGTTGTTCTTTGTTCTGCCTCTTCTATCGGCAATATCTGTGCCATAAACATAATGCTTTGATTGTCAACGGATAAACATTTTATATAGAGTGTCCGCTTTTGAAACAAGTGTCCGAAAACGGACATTTGCCCGAATATTGTATTCTATTAAATAAGTGGACGGAAAAAACAGAAAATGGCCATAATTGTGAAGTTTTCTCCCTTTTTCTTTGCTCTTTCATTTTTTATTTGTATTTTTGTCTCAATATCCTGATGAAAAAGGATGATTGGGGACACATAGAAAATACGGTAAGTTTACAAAATTAGAATAGTGAATAAAAAATAATGAACAAGAACATCATTTACGTTAAGCGTTATGCGGCACCGTGCGGCGTGCTGCTGCTCGGCTCGTTTGGCGATAAACTGTGTTTGTGCGACTGGCAGGTGGAGAGGCACCGCGGCAATGTTGACCGTCGGCTGAAACGAATGTTGAAGGCGGAGCTGCAGGAAGGGACGACGGACGTGATAGAAAGGGCAGAGAAGCAGCTCGACGAATATTTTGCCGGGCGGCGCAGGGAGTTCGACGTGCCTCTGCTGTTTGTGGGCACCGACTTCCAGACGCGGGTGTGGCACGAACTGCTGAAAATACCTTTTGGCGCAACTATTTCCTATGGCGAGATGGCGCGGAGAATGGGATGCCCCAAATCCGTGCGTGCCGTGGCTAATGCCAACGGCGCCAACGCCATTTCCATCTTTGCACCCTGCCACCGCGTCATCGGCAGCGACAATTCGCTGACGGGCTACGGCGGCGGACTGGACGCCAAACGAACGCTGCTGGAACTGGAGAGGGCGTAGCATAAAAAACATTAAAAAATCGTGTTATTTTTTGTCCTGTGCCCGCTTATTCGTAACTTTGTATGACATAAAACAAAACAAACGATGACACAAGAAGAAAAGATAGAGATTCAAGAGAGAATTGTGGACGTACTGCGCACGGTCTACGACCCTGAGATTCCCGTGAACATTTATGAGCTGGGACTGATTTACCGCATAGAGGTGAACGACGACGGCGATGCAGAGGTGGACATGACCTTCACTGCTCCGTCGTGCCCCGCTGCCGACTTTATCCTTGAGGACGTGCGCCAAAAGGTGGACGGCGTGACGGGTGTGCGTAATGCAAACATCAACCTGGTGTTTGAACCCGTATGGGACCAGAGCATGATGAGCGAGGAAGCCCGCGTGGAGCTGGGATTTGATTAATGACAACAAAGATATGAACAAATCTGTGTTTTTCATCAGCGACGCCCATCTGGGCTCGTGGGGCATTGAGCACGGCAGAATGCAGGAGCGCCGCCTTGTGAGGTTTCTCGACAGCATAAAGCACCGCGCCTCGGCAGTGTATCTGCTCGGCGACATGTTTGATTTCTGGTATGAGTGGCGCTATGCCGTGCCAAAGGGCTACACGCGGTTTCTCGGCAAGCTGTCGGAGCTTACCGACATGGGCGTAGAGGTGCATTACTTCACCGGCAACCACGACATCTGGATGTACGGCTACTTGGAGAGCGAGTGTGGGGTGACGCTCCATCGCGAGCCAGTGACCATGGAAATTTACGACAAGGTGTTCTTCCTTGCCCACGGCGATGGACTGGGCGACCCTGACAGAAAGTTCAAGCTCATCCGCGCGGTGTTCCACAACCGCCTGTGCCAGCACCTGTTCTCTATGCTGCACCCGCGCTGGTCGATGTGGTTCGGTCTCACTTGGGCAAAGCACAGCCGCCTGAAGCGCGCCGACGGTAAGGAGCCGCCATACAGCGGTGAGAACAAGGAGCACCTTGTGCTCTTTGCCAAGGACTATATGAAGACACACCCCAATGTGGACTACTATATCTTCGGTCACCGCCACATTGAGCTTGACCTGATGCTGTCCAAAAAGGTGCGCATGATGATTCTCGGCGATTGGGTGAGCCAGTTCACCTACGCCGTGTTCGACGGCGAGCGTATGTTCCTCGGCGAATACGAGGAGGGCGTATCGGAGTTTTAGTACCAAAGAGTTAAGAATATTGGCGGTTGAGATAATTGTTATACTTTTGCATTAGAATGAAACGTTGCGCAAGGCTATATAATATAATAAGGTGTAGTGTAGTGCTGGTGGCTATTGCTGGCATTATGGGCTGCTCTGCGCAGAAGAACACGGCAGGTAGCCGCTGGTGGCAGTCGTTCACGGCGCGCTACAATACTTATTATAATGGTAGTGAGGCGTTTATAGAGGGAGCTGAGGCACAGGAGAAAGGCAATGAAGACAACTTTACGGAAATGATTCCGCTATATGCCGTGGGTAACAAAAAGACCTGTGACATTGGCAAAAGTAACTTTACGAGAGCGATAGAAAAATCGGAGAAGGCGATAAAGCAGCACAGCATAAAGCGCCGTCCGCAGTGGAACAAGAGCCGCCGCAAAACCGCCAAGGATATAGAATGGCTGGGACGCCGTGAGTACAACCCGTTTCTTTGGAGGGCATGGCTGCTTCTGGGAAAGTCACAGTTTATGTCGGGACAGTTTGAGGAGGCTGCCGCAACATTCTCATATATGTCGCGCCTTTACGCCACCCAGCCTGCCATCTACGGCATAGCCCGTGCCTGGCTTGCAAAGAGCTATTGCGAGCTTGACTGGGTGTATGATGCTGAGGATGTGCTGCGCAACCTTCGTCGTGACAGCATACACTACAAGGCACAGGCAGATGTAGACTATGCTCTGTGCAGCTATTATCTGCATAGCGGACAGTATAGCGATGCCGCTGCATATCTTGCAAGGGTGATAAAGCATGAGCGCCGCAATAAGCAAAAGGCGCGCGAGTGGTATCTCATGGGGCAACTTCAGCAACGGCTTGGCAACAACGCTGCTGCATATAAGGCATACGGCAGGGTGATAAGGCTCAATCCGCCGTATAATACAGAATTTAATGCCCGTATTGCACAAACAGAAGTTATGGCAAAGGGACGGTCGAAGCAGATGATAAGCCGTCTGCGCCGTATGGCTGCCAACGACAACAACAAGGACTATCTCGACCAAGTGTATTATGCCATTGGAAACATCTATATGGCGGAAAAAGACACCGCATCTGCCATTGCCGCATACGAGAAAGGCAATGAGAAAGCCACACGCAGCGGGGTGGAGAAGGGCGTGCTGCTCTTGACATTGGGAAATATTTATTGGGAGAAGGAACGCTACTCCGATGCTCAGCGGTGCTACACTGAGGCAATTGGCATGCTCGACAAGGAGCGCAAGGATTATGAACAGCTTACTGAGCGTTCAAAGGTACTCGACGAGCTGGTGCCTCACACTGAGGCGGTGCATCTGCAGGATTCTCTCCAGACACTTGCAAAGATGCCGGAGGCTGAGCGGCTGCAGGCCATCGACCGTGTGATTGAGGCACTGAAAAAGAAAGAGAAGGAGGAACGCTTAGCAAGAGAGGCTGCCGAAGCCGAGCAGATGGCTGCCGAGCAGGGGGCTATGGGAAATACGCAAAATCAAAATTCCACATCCAACACTCCAAACTCCACGCAGAACGCAGGTATGCAGAGCGGTGAGTGGTATTTTTATAATCCTCTGGCTGTGAGCCGTGGAAAGGCACAGTTTCAACAGATGTGGGGTAAGCGCCCCAATGAGGACAACTGGCAGCGCAGCAACAAGACCGTGGTGGCGGAAATAAATGAAGAATTAAAAATGAAGACTGCGGAGCTGATGAGCTTGCGAACTAATGAAGAATCGGAGGCGGAGGATGAAACACTGAACACTGCCAACGACAGCACAGAACACTCCGCACAGAGCACAGAACACTCCACACTTTCTGGCGACTCCACTGCCAATGACCCTCATAACCGTGAGTATTATCTGGCGCAGATTCCGTTTAGCGAAGAGCAGATGGCGGCGAGCAATGCCATAATAGAAGAGGGACTGCTGAACTCCGGGATAATTTTCAAGGATAAGCTCGACAATCTCGGTAAGGCAGAGCAGATGCTCACCCGTCTCACCACCCAATATCCTGAATATGAGAGAAACGATGAGGCTTGGTATCATCTTTTCCTGCTCTATTCTCGTCGTGGCAACACCGACATGGCGGCACAGTGTGTCTCAAGGCTTGAGACTGGTTATGCCGAAAGCGAGTGGACACAGACGGTCACCAATCCGTATTTTGCAGACAACGCACGCTTTGGAGTGCATCTTGAAGACTCGCTCTATGCCGCCACATATCAGGCGTTCAAGGACAGTCGCCACGCTGAGGTCTATGCCAACGCAAAGGTTTCCGATGAGCGTTTCCCGCAGGGAGAGAACCGTCCTAAGTTCATATTCATCAACGCCATAACCCTGCTCAACGACGGCGATGCGGCAGGCTGTGTCGAGAAACTGAAGACTGTGGTGGAGAAATATCCCGAGAGCGAGGTTGCGGAGATGGCGGGCATGATAGTCAAGGGCATTCAAGAGGGACGTCCGTTGCATGGCGGCAAGTTTGACATAGGCAATATCTGGGAACGTCGCTCTACTGTGCTGGCTGTGACCGATTCCGTCAGCGCCGACACTCTTTCGGTGGATGTCAACACCGATTATGTGTTTGTGCTGGCATACGATTCCGACAGTATTGACCAAAACAAGATGCTTTATGAGATGGCGCGCTATAATTTCACAAGCTTCATGGTTCGCGATTTCAATATCGAAATTGATAATGACAACGGCATAAGCCGAATGATCGTTTCAGGATTCCTAAGTTACGATGAGGCTCTGCAGTATGTGCGCCGTCTGTATTCGCCGGAAGGAATAGGTGATAAACTTGAAGGCTGCCGCAGGATAATAATAAGCAAGAGCAACCTGAAATTGCTCGGCACAAGATACAGCTATAAAGACTATGATCTGTTCTTTGAAAAAGAGCTTGCGCCGCTGCCGGAGAATAAGCTGCCGCTGCTCAACGAGCCAGAGGAAAATGAAGAATTAAGAATGAAGAATGAAGAATCAGAGGGCAGTGGCGTGGGTTATCCGGAGTATAAGGAAGGCGGTAATTCTGATGATTCCAGCCAGTCAGACGATTCTGACAAGTCTGACCCGTCCGACGTGTCAGAAGAGCCTGAAACCGACGACACTCCGCAGAACACAACGATAGACTTTGACGATGACTTTTACAGATAAAACAGCAGTGAATATATGACAAACAACGGACTATTACTTTGGGTGGACGACGAGATAGAGCTGTTGCGCGCCCACATATTATTTCTGGAGAAAAAAGGCTATGAGGTGGTGACGGTGTCGAACGGTACTGATGCCATTGAACAGTGTGCGCAGCAGAATTTCGACATTGTGCTGCTCGACGAGATGATGCCTGGACTGAGTGGACTGGAGACACTGCAGCGTATAAAGGAGATACATCCTGAACTGCCTGTGGTGATGGTGACTAAGAGCGAGGAGGAAAACATCATGAACCAAGCCATTGGAAGCAAGATTTCCGACTATCTCATAAAGCCCGTAAACCCGAACCAGATATTGCTGTCGTTGAAAAAGAACATCCACCGCAAGGAGATTGTGGCGGAGGTGACACAGAGCACCTACCAGCAGAATTTTACCAACATTTCTATGCAGATTGACGACTGTCGTACGGCATCCGATTGGCAGGAGCTCTACCGCAGGCTGGTGCACTGGGAGCTGGAGCTGAGCAGCACCGACAGTCAAATGACCGAGATGCTGCGCATGCAGAAGGAGGAGGCAAACAATGCTTTTGCCAAGTTCATAAAGAAGAATTATCTTGACTGGGTGGACGAGATTATGTCAATGAGCGGCAACGGCAGTCATCCGCTGATGAGTCCTGAGGTGATGAAGAAGAAGGTGTTCCCACTGCTGAGCAGCGGTGAGAAGGTGTTTATGGTGGTGTTTGATAATTTCCGCTACGACCAGTGGCGCACCATAGCTTCCGAGATTGCCGACTCATTTGAGATTACCGATGACCTGTATTACAGCATTCTGCCCACAGCCACGCAGTATGCGCGCAATGCGATATTCAGCGGACTGATGCCCAACAAGATTGCGCAGATGTTTCCTGACCTGTGGGTGGATGAGGATGAGGAAGAAGGAAAGAACCTCAACGAGGCTCCGCTGATAAAGACACAGATAGACCGTTTTCGTCGTCACGACACATATTCTTATAATAAGATAAACACATCGGCGGATGCGGAAAAGTTTCTTCAACAGTTTAGCCAGTTGAAGAAGAACGACCTCAATGTGGTGGTGTTCAACTTTATAGATATGCTCAGCCATGCCAGAACAGAGTCGAGAATGGTGCGCGAACTCGCTAACAACGAGAGTGCCTACCGTTCGATTACGCTCAGCTGGTTCCGCCATTCGGCAGTGTCGGAGTTTTTCAAGCTGCTGGCACAAACCGACTGTGCCGTAATAGTAACCACCGACCATGGCTCGATACGTTCAAGTAAGCCTGTGAAGATTATCGGCGACCGCAACACCAACACCAATCTGAGATATAAATTAGGAAAGAATCTGGCGTGCAACGACAAGGATATATTTGTGATTAAAGACCCCAGACAGGCACAGTTGCCGCAGCCAAACATCAGCACCAGCTACGTGTTTGCCACGGGGAGCACTTTTTTTGCCTATCCCAACAACTACAATTATTATGTGTCCTATTACAAGGATACGTTCCAGCACGGCGGTATATCGATGGAGGAGATTATGGTTCCGCTGATAACTTTAAGAAGAAAAAGAAAATGAAAATAGTAATAGATAATATTGAGAATATACGCTCCGCTGCCCGTGAGTTTGTGGCAGGCATCGGCGACCGTAAGGTTTTTGCCTTTTATGGCAAGATGGGAGCAGGAAAAACCACGTTTATCAAAGCTGTATGTGAGGAACTGGGAGTGAGCGATGTGATCACGTCACCTACATTCGCCATCGTAAACGAGTATGAGAGCGAAACGCAGGCTCTTACCATTTACCACTTCGATTTCTATCGTATAAAAAAACTTGAGGAAGTCTACGACATGGGATATGAAGACTATTTCTATGGCGGCGGATTGTGCTTCATAGAATGGCCCGAGCTGATAGAAGAACTCCTGCCCGAGGATGCCGTAAAAGTGACAATCGCCGAGCAGGAGGATGGTTCACGTGTAGTGGAGTGTGATAATTAAAGGAGTTAGAGAACCTTCTCGATCTTCTCCACAAGTTTAGCCTTTGGCACGGCGCCAACTGACTTGTCCACAACCTCACCATTCTTGATAAAGAGAATGGTGGGGATGCTGCGTATACCGTGCTGCATTGCTATGTCATCGGCTTCGTCAACATTGCATTTGCCTACAACAATCTTGCCGTCATACTCGTTTGCAAGTTCTTCCACTATAGGCAGCATCTGACGGCAAGGACCGCACCATGTAGCCCAAAAATCAATCATCAAAGGCAGTTCGCCTTCGGCGTAGCCCCTGTAGTTCTCGTTTGTGATTGTTACTTCCATAATTCTTGTTTTTTAATTAAGTTATTGATTAATTGATTTTATATTCTAATGCTTCGTTATTCTTAATATATGAGAGCAGTGATGATTTCACATCAATGGTTTTTGACGTGCTGCGCAGCGATACTATGTGTTTGCCTATTGAGTCGTGAAGCTGGAAGAACAGGCGTGTCTTTCCAGGACTCTCGGCTATCAATTCGTCAAGCTCGGCAACAATCTGATTGTTTAGGATATCGGTGTTAATAGATATTGTTATTTTGTCGATTGCCTTTTCCTTCACCGACTGCATATACTCCACGTTTTGTATCTTCAAGTCATAAAAGTCGGAGTCGCGGTAGCGCTGTTTCAGTGTGGCTGTGATATACAGAATGCAGTCCTGTTGGAACATGCCGTTCCACCGTCCCCAGTCCTCCGACCATAGTGCAAGCTCTCCACCGCCCGAGAAGTCCTCAAGCTTTATTATGCCGAAGGGTTTGCCCTGTTTGGTGAACCTCGGGGTTACGTTTGTCACTATACCTCCGAATACTATCTGCTGACGGTTTTGCAGTTGTTTTACTTCCGCCAACTCGCTGCATTTTGTGTTACATAGATTTTCAAGTACTATTTGGAATTCGTTGAGCGGATGTGCTGACAGGTATATTCCCACAAGCTCGCGCTCCTTGTTGAGGCGCTCAATGTCACTCCAGTCGTCACCTCTTATTATTGGAGGTGTGGCGATGTCGATGTTGTCCTCGTCACCTCCAAACAGCGAATTCTTTATGCTCTGTATCTCCTGCTGGTATTTTTGACCGTGGCGGATAAACAGGTCTATAAACCGCTCTCCCTTGGCGTTCACGGCAAAGAAGTCTTCGCGACGCAACTGTTTGAAGTCGTCAAAAGCTCCGCTTAGAACGAGATACTCGATGTTCTTGCTGGTGACGTTGCTGAAGTTTATTCGGCGTATGAATTCGAATATGTCCTTATAGGGACCGTTCTTGTCGCGCTCGCCAACGATGGCGTCAGCGGCGGCTCCGCCCACGCCTTTGATGGCAGAGATACCGAAGCGCACTTCACCTTTTTTGTTGGCGCTGAACTTCTGACGGCTGCCGTTCACGTCGGGACCCTTGGTGGGTATTCCCATTGCCTTGCACTCGTCCATCAGTTTGGTGATTTCAGTAATGTTTGCAAGGTTTCGGCTCATCACCGCTGCCATGTATTCTGCCGGGTAGTGGGCTTTCAGATAGGCTGTCTGGTAAGCCACCCACGAGTAGCATGTGGCGTGACTCTTGTTGAACGCGTAGGATGCAAATTTCTCCCAGTCAGCCCATATCTTTTCCAGAACTTTAGGGTCGTGTCCGTTTTTCTTTCCTCCCTCAATGAATTTCGGCTTCATCTGGTCTACGATGTCCTTCTTCTTCTTACCCATAGCCTTACGCAGGGCGTCGCTCTCGCCGCGGGTGAAGTTTGCCAGTTGTCGCGACAGAAGCATCACCTGCTCCTGATACACCGTGATGCCGTAGGTGTCCTTCAGATATTTTTCCATACACGGGATGTCGTATGTCACCTTCGTAGGGTCGTGCTTACGGGCTATGAAGTCGGGGATGTAGTCCATTGGTCCCGGGCGGTAGAGGGCATTCATGGCAATGAGATCCTCGAACACTGTGGGGTGAAGCTCGCGCAGATATTTCTGCATACCGTTTGACTCAAACTGGAACGTGCCGATTGTGCGTCCCTGCTGATATAGCTGATAGGTCAGCTCGTCGTCTATGGGCAGAGTGTCCAAGTTTATAGTCTCGCCAGTGGTGAGGCGTATGTTCTCTATCGCCTCCTTCAATATCGAAAGGGTCTTCAGTCCCAGGAAGTCCATCTTTATCAGTCCGGTCGACTCAATCACGTGACCGTCATACTGTGTGCAGCGCAGCTTGTGTCCCTCGTCGGTCTTGTCTTCCACCACCGACACAGGTACCCAGTCGCTTATCTCGTCACGGCAGATGATGAATCCGCAGGCGTGGATGCCCGTGTTGCGCACTGTTCCCTCAAGCATCTTGGCATACTTCATGGTGTTGCTCAGCTTGGGGTCGGTGCTTGCCTCGGCGTCTCGGAGCTCAGGCACGCACTTTATGGCGTTGGTAAGGTTCATCTTCAGTCCGTCGGGCAGACGGTCGGGAATCTTTTTACATAAATCATTGCTTATGTTTATTGGCAGTTTCTCTACACGCGCCACGTCCTTTATCGAGTTTTTGGTTGCCATGGTGCCGTAGGTGATGATGTGGGCGCAGTTGGCATGACCATATTTGTCCTCCACCCATTCCAGCACTCTGCCTCTGCCGTCGTCATCGAAGTCGGTATCGATATCGGGCAGCGATATACGGTCGGGATTGAGGAAACGCTCAAACAGTAGGTCGTACTTCATCGGGTCAATCTTGGTGATGCCCAGACAATATGCCACCACCGAGCCGGCAGCCGAGCCACGTCCCGGCCCCACCATCACTCCCAGCTCGTTTTGTGCTGAGTTGATGAAGTCTTGCACAATGAGGAAGTATCCTGGGAATCCCATGGTCTTCATGATGTGGAGTTCAAAGTTTATGCGCTCTTTCACATCATCGGCAAGTGGGGTGGGGTATAGCCGTTCTGCTCCTTCATAGGCAAGCTTTGCCAGATAGTCTGCTTCAAATTTTATGCGGTAAAGTTTCTCAAAACCTCCGAGCTTCTTTATTTTCTTCTCGCCTTCCTCCTTAGGCAGCGGATTGTTGCCGTTCTCGTCGCTTGTAAATTCACGGAACAGGTCGTCCTCACTGAACTTCTGCCGCCATAGCTCCTCCGTTCCAAATTCCTCTGGAATTGGAAAAAAGGGCATGATGGGGGCATGTTCAATGTCATAGAACTCCACCTTGTCGAGAATTTCGGCAGTGTTCGCGAGTGCTTCAGGCACATCGCTGAATATGGCATTCATTTCCTCGCGTGTCTTAAACCACTCCTGCTTGGTGTAAAGCATACGGTCGGGGTCGTCAAGATCCCTTCCTGTGCTCATACACAACAGGTGGTCGTGTGCTTCGGCGTTGTCCTCGTCCACAAAGTGCGCATCGTTGGTACACACTAATTTCACTCCGTATTCCTTTGCCAGTTCCATTATCTGGGCATTTGCCTTCTGCTGCAGGGGAAAGGTTTCGCGGTTGGCGCGGATGTTGGGGTTTTTCACTTCGTGGCGCTGCAGCTCCAGATAGTAGTCGTCACCCCACAGGCGCTTGTGCCATTCTATTGCCTCACGTGCTCCCTCAATGTCGCCCTTGAGAATCTTTGCCGGCACTTCGCCGGCAATACATGCCGAGCATACTATCAATCCCTCGTGGTGGCGCTCCAAGTCCTCACGGTCGGTACGCGGGCGCATATAAAAACCGTCCACCCATGCGTTTGACACTAACTTTATCAGGTTCTTATATCCTTTGTAGTTCTTCGCCAATACAATGAGGTGATAGCCGCTCTTGTCGCCCTTTGATGCTTCGCGTTGCTCCTTTTTGCGGTGAGCCACATACATCTCGCAGCCCAGGATAGGCTTAAACAGTTCTTTTCCTTCCTTCTTGCGCTTGCCGTTCACTTTGTTGCAGGCGTCAAAAAACTCTTTGATGCCGAACATATCACCATGGTCGGTTATCGCCATGCCGCGCATGCCGTTGGCGACAGCCTTGTCTACCAGCTTGCCTATGCTCGACTGACCGTCAAGTATAGAATAATATGTATGTACGTGAAGATGTACGAAGTCTTCCATATTTCTGTTTCCGCTATTTGTTATTGTCTGCAAAGTTACGAATAAGCGAGGACAAAACAAAATATAAAATGAATTTTTAATATTTTTTTTGTTGAGCGAAAGTAACTTCTGCAAAGTTACGAATTTGCTGCGCTTTAATCTGCCGCGGTAATTCAAAATTCAAAAAAACATACAGGAAAAAGGAAGCGGTTGTTGAGCAAAAATGAACGTTTTCGTTAAGCCATGAGCAGAGTTAAGCTTGCTTGAGCTATGCCATGGCGAGAAAACGTCGGATGAAATCCAACATCTCTTTGTAAGAGAGGTACATTTTGTGTGCAAAATTATACAAAATATAAGAAACAAAGGCATAATTAGCATATTTCTTGTTTTTTCATAACGTTATTTAACATA
>Ga0129317_1000048_pt1 | contig 149255 bp, 116 predicted proteins | sample Cm1ome_FD_94430 | JGI IMG/M metagenome (GOLD analysis project Ga0129317, IMG submission 94430) | Eastern black-and-white colobus group fecal microbial communities from Wisconsin, USA - Cm1105 metagenome | ecosystem: Host-associated > Mammals > Digestive system > Large intestine > Fecal...
ACGCCGGCGAGCTGCGCCAGTTCCCCGATGTGAGCGCCTCCTACTGGGCCTACCACGACATTGTGGAGGCCACCAACGCCCACAGCTACCGTGTCTATGACGGCGAGGAGCACTGGATGTAAGCGGGAAATGGCAAGGCCCCCGGAACCAATCGGTTCCGGGGGCCTTATTCAGCCGGCCTGGATTGCCTCATAGGCCTGCATGCCCCACTCGCCCAGGGCGCGCAGATAGGGGTCAATGGACCGCCCCAGCGCCGTCAGAGAGTACTCTACCCGGGGCGGAATTTCGGGATACTGCTCCCGGTGGACCAGCCTGGCTCGCTCCAACTCCTCCAGGGACTTGGAGAGCATGACGCTGGAGATGCCCTCCAGCCGCCGTTGGAGTTCGTTAAAGCGGATTACCTCCTGCTGGTTGAGCTCCCACAGGATGCGCAGCTTCCACTTGCCGCTTACCAGCCCCAGGGCAAATTTGACCGGACAGCCCTCCATGGTGTTGCCTCCCCACTAAGTATTTTCTTACCGGCTAAAGAAAAATTGCGTACTTGTACTTTTTTCGCCGCTGTTTATAATGATACCAACAAGGACCAGAAAAGGAAAGGGGTATTTTAAAATGGAAATACAGCAGGCGATTGAGATCCGGCGGAGCATCCGTGCCTACGGGGACCGGCCGGTGGAGCGGGAGAAGCTGGAGGCCGTGCTCCGGGCGGGCAACCAGGCACCCATCTTCGGCCGGCTCCACATGAGCGTCTTTGCGGGGCCGGAGCAGCTCCAAGCGGTGGACGCGGCGGCGGTGGCGGGCATGGCCCGCTCCGGCGTGCCCTTCCTGGAGAACCTGGCCGCCCAGGAGGGCTATCACCCTCTCTACGGCGCGGCGGCCCTGGTGGTGCTCTCCGCCCCCGGCGGCCTGGATGAGAAGGGCTTCAACATGGCCAATGTATCCTGCGCGGCGGAGAACATGCTGCTGGCCGCCGCTGGGCTGGGACTGGGCTCCTGCTTTCTGATGGGGCCCATGGCCGCCTTCTCCGACCCGGCGCTGCGGGCCCGGCTGGAGCTGCCCGAGGGCTACGAGCCCCTGGTAGGGGTGGCCCTGGGCTACGCCGCTCCGGAGCACCCCGCCGCCCCGGAGCGGACGGATGCCGGTATCACCTGGTGCAGATAAGCAAAGCGGAGGCCGCCCGAGAGGGCGGCCTCCGCTTTATTCGCTGCTTTATTTGCTTTCAGCGGAGGGCTTGGGCTTGTTGGGCTCCACCGAGTCAAACACGGCCTTGGCGGAGGCGCACAGGCCCGCCAGGCCCTGGATCTCGGAGGGGATGATGATCTTGGTGGCCTTGCCGTCGGCGGCGGCCTGGAAAGCCTCCAGGGCCTTGATGCGCAGCACCGCCTCCTTGGGATCGGCCTCGTTGAGCAGCTTGATGGCCTCGGCGGTGGCCTGCTGGACCTTGAGGATGGCCTCGGCCTCGCCCTCGGCCTTCTTGATGGCGGCCTGCTTGGCGGCGTCGGCCCGGAGAATCATGGACTCCTTCTCGCCCTCGGCCACCAGGATCTGACTCTGGCGCTGGCCCTCGGCCCGGAGCACCGCCTCGCGCTTCTCCCGCTCGGCCTTCATCTGCTTCTCCATGGCGCTCTGTATGTCCGGAGGGGGCTGAATGTTCTTGACCTCTACCCGGTTGACCTTGATGCCCCAGGGGTCGGTGGCCTCGTCCAGCAGGGCGCGCATCTGGGAGTTGATGGTGTCGCGGCTGGTGAGGGTCTGCTCCAGATCCATGTCGCCGATGATGTTGCGCATGGTGGTGACGCTCAGGTTCTCAATGGCGGACATGGGCCGCTCCACCCCGTAGGCGTAGAGCTTAGGGTCGGTGATCTGGAAGTAGAGAACCGTGTCGATCTGCATGGTGACGTTGTCCTTGGTGATGACGGGCTGGGGCGGGAAGTCCACCACCTGCTCCTTGAGGGAAACCACCTTTGCCACCCGCTCCAGGAACGGAACCTTGAAGTGGATGCCCACGCCCCAGACGGAGTGGAAGGCGCCCAGCCGCTCGATGACGTAGGCCTTGGACTGCTGCACCACCTTCAGGTTTGTGGCCAGCACCAGAATGAGCACGACGACCAGGATAATGATGATAATGGGGATAAACGGCATGCGGGATTCCTCCTTTTTCTCTTCCTCGGTTTGGAATTACCGCCCCGGCGTAGGGACGGGCAGGGGGGACACGATGACCTTGACGCCCTCGATGCGGAGTACCCTGACCCGGGAGCCGGCGGGGATGGCGGGGCAGCCCTCCTCGGTGCGGGCGGTCCAGGGGGCGCCGTTCACGGTGATCTGGCCCTGGGCCTTCAGGTTGTCGATGGCCTGGGTGACCACACCTTCGGCGCCGACGACCCGGTCGGCGTTGGTACTCTCCCGGCGGGGATCGGCGTACTTCCTGGCCAGGGGGCGGATGATGACCAGACACAGGAAGGACACCGCCAGGAACACAGCAAACTGCACCCAGATGTTGCCCACAAAGAAGGATGTGAGCAGGGCGCACAGGGAGCCTACCGCGAACCACAGGGAAACCAGCCCCACCGTGGCGGCCTCCAGCGCCAGAAGGGCGACGAGGGCGGCGAGCCAGCAGATGCTTGGTATGGGCATGGGCACTCCTCCTTTCGAAATACTACTGCTATCCTAGCACAACTCGGAGAAAAAGGGAAGCAAATTCGCTTTCCAGATTTGCCAAGCAGAGAAAAATAAGGTATACTGCTGTCTGAGAACGAGAACGGAGCGAGGCGATGGACATGAGAGAGCTGGAATTGCTGGTCCCCACCCTGTTCGGGCTGGAGGGGCTGTGCGCCGAGGAGCTGCGGCGGCTGAAGCTGCCGGAGGTGGCGGCGGAGAACGGGCGGGTGCGGTGCAAGGCCGCCCCGGCGGATATCCCACGGGTGAACCTGAACCTGCGCACCGGCGAGCGGGTGCTGCTGGTGGTGGGCCGCTACCGGGCCGCCGACTTCGAGGCGCTGTTTGAGGGCTGCCGCGCCTTGCCCTGGGAGGAATTTATCCCCCGGGAGGGGGCCTTCCCGGTGAAGGGGCACTCCCTCAACTCCCAGCTCCACGCGGTGCCCGCCTGCCAGGCCGTGCTGAAAAAGGCGGCCGCTGCCCGGCTGGGGGAGAAGTACGGGCTGGAAACCCTGCCGGAGAGCGGGGCGCTGTATCAGATCCAGTTCTCCATCATGCGGGACGAGGTCACCCTGATGCTGGACACCACCGGGGCCGGGCTCCACAAGCGGGGCTACCGGGCGGTGGGGGTGGCCGCCCCCCTGCGGGAGACGCTGGCCGCCGCCATGGTGCTCCTCTCCCGCTACCGGGGGAGGGACCCCTTCTGCGACCCCTTCTGCGGCTCGGGCACCATCGCCATCGAGGCGGCCCTCATCGCCAAAAACCGGGCGCCGGGCCTCAACCGGGCCTTTTCCGCCCAGAAGTGGCGTTGGCTGGACAGCGGGCTGTGGCTCCAGGCCGCCGGCGAGGCCATGGACGGCGAGTATGACGGGGCATACGACATCTGGGGTGGGGACATCGACCCCAAGGCAGTGGCCATCGCCCGGGCCAACGCGGAGAAGGCGGATGTGGAGGACGTGGTCCGCTTCGAGGTGGCGGACGCCGCCGCCTTCCGCCGGGACGCGCCCTATGGCCGGGTGGTCACCAACCCGCCCTATGGGGAGCGCATCCTGGAGAAGCGGGAGGCGGAGGAGCTCTACCGGGCTTTCGGCCGGGCGGTGCGCACGCTGCCGGAGGGGTGGCGGGTGAGCGTGCTCTCCTCCCACACGGAGTTCGAGCGCACCTTTGGCCGTACCGCAGACAAGAAGCGCAAGCTGTATAACGGCATGCTCAAGTGCGACCTGTTCCAGTACGGAAGATAGGAGGAGGGGATTGATATGAGGCGAGGAAAGGGAAAGCGCGCCCTGGCGGGGCTGCTGGCCGCGGCCCTGTGCGCGGGATTGTTTTTCCTCCCGGCCTCCGCCGCGCCGGAGGGGGCCACGGTATGGGGCTACAGCGAGGGGCTGGCCCAGTGCGAGCTGGCCGGAATGTGGTCATCCCTCTCCAGTACGACAGCATCGTGTCCTTCCAGCTCGGCATCGCGGCGGTCAACCTCAACGGCAAGCTCGGGGTGATCCGGCAGGATGGGCGGTATCTCATCCAGCCGGAGTACGACACCCTTCTCCCCATTGACTGCGGGCTCTATATCGCCCAAAAGGGGGGCGGCTGGGGCGTGGTCAGTATACTCCCCTTCCCGGACGGGGCGGGGAGCACCACCAATGTGCTCTATGAGCTGAGCTATGACCAGGTGCAGGTGGCCGAGCAGGGCGGAACTCAGGTGCTCACCCTCACCAAAGGGAGCACCGTCACCAAAATCCCGGTCTATGACCTGCCCGGCATCCTGGCGGCCAAGGGGGTGCCCTCCGCCAAGTTCCCCCTCACCCGGGGCAAGTTGCCCTCCTTCTCCGATGTGTCCCCCCGGGACTGGTTCGCCCTCTGGGTGGACATCGCCTACAATGTGGGGCTCACCTCCGGCGTGGGGAAGAACCGTTATGCGCCCAATCAGACCTTGACCGTGGCGGAGGCCCTCAAGCTGGCGGCCACGATTGAGAGCCGCTACCAGGGGGACGACTTTCATCTGAGCACCGAAGGCGGACCGTACTGGTATGTGCCGGCGGTAGATTACTGCCTGGCCAGCGGCATGATTCAAAAGGGGGACTTTACCGAGCGGGATTACGGACGGGCTGTCACCCGGCGGGAGGCGGCGGAGCTCTTTGCCGCCACCAGTCTGGCCAAGGCCATGCCGGAACTCAACTCTCTGGCCCGGGTGAAGGCGTCGGTGCCCGACATCCGCAGCGGCGATGAGGGGGCGGAGGCCATCTACAGCCTCTACGCCAAGGGAATCCTGTCCGGGGTGGACAGCCGGCTGACCTTCCAGCCGGAGGGCACCTTCACCCGGGCGGAGGCGGCAGCCATTGTCTCCCGCATGGCCCGCACCGAGCAGCGCCTGCTCCTGTGGAGCTGACCAACGGATAAGGAGGATGGGCCCTGTGAGGCACCTGTTCTTAATCAACCCCCACGCGGGAAAATACGACCGCACCCAGGAGATGCGGGAGAAGCTCCGCACTGCCTTGGCCGGGCGAGACGAGCCATGGGAGGCGGCGGTCACCCAATACCCCGGCCACGGGGCCGAGCTGGCCCGGGCGGCGGCGGAGAGGGGGGAGCCGGTGCGCATCTATGCCTGCGGCGGCGACGGCACCCTTAACGAGGCTGTTGCCGGAGCCGCAGGCTTCGGCAACGCCGCTGTGACCCACTACCCCATGGGTTCGGGCAACGATTTTCTGCGGATGTTCGGCCCGGATGCCTGCCGCTTTTACGATCTCCGGGCTCTGCTGGACGCGCCCCAGGCGCCGGTGGATCTCATTGAGTGCAACGGGCGGCTGGCCCTCAATGTCTGCTCGGTGGGGTTCGACGCCCGCATCGGTTTTGGTGCGGCAGACTTCAAGAAGCTGCCCCTGGTGAGCGGGCCGCTGGCCTACCAGCTCTCCGCCGTGCGCACCATTGTCCAGGGGATTCACCGGCCTTACCGGGTGACCATCGACGGGGAGCGCCTGCCGGGGGAGGCGTTTACCCTCATTTGCGCCTGCAACGGCCGCTACTATGGCGGGGGCTTTAACCCCTGCCCCGACGCCGTGCCCGACGACGGCCTGCTGGACTTTGTAGTGGTGCCGGCTGTCTCCAGGCTGACCATTCTGACGCTGATCGGCAAGTACGCCAAAGGGGGCGCCGGGGATATCCCGCGGATCCTTCTGCGCCGCGGCCGGGAGATGCACGTCGCCTGTGAGCGGGCCGACCGGATCAATTTGGACGGTGAAGAGCTGGTGGATTCTGAGCTCTCTGTCCGTGTGTCTGCTAAAAAAGTAAACTTTTTCTTTCCCGAAGGAACCCATTGGATTCCGGAGAAACGGGTGCGAAATTAGAAAACAGAAGAGAGCGGGAGAAAAAAGAAGATCTGAACAGGTTTTGAATGTTAAATTGAAATAGGAACCGCGCGGAATGGAAATTTAACAGATTATTTAAAAATTAAGACTTGCGGAATCCATCAAGTGAGGTTATTATTATAAGCAGGTTAGCACTCCGGTAAAATGAGTGCTAATCTGCTGAATTGGTTTACAAGAAAAATGAATGATACATGAAGGAGGAACCCCTTATGAAACTCAAGCCCCTTGCAGACCGTGTGGTTATCAAGCTGGTCGAAGCGGAGGAGAAGACCAAGAGCGGCATCATCCTGACCGGTGCCGCCAAGGAGAAGCCCGAGGTGGCCGAGGTCATCGAGGTCGGCCCCGGCGGCGTGGTGGACGGCAAGGAGATCACCATGACCGTCAAGAAGGGCGACAAGGTCATCACCAGCAAGTACTCCGGCACCGAGGTCAAGGTGGACGGCGAGGAGTACACTATCGTCCGTCAGGGCGATATCCTCGCCATTGTGGAGTAATTTTCCGTGTAGGGGCGCACAGTGTGCGCCCGCTCTCTGGAACAAGAAATCTTCCGGGTGAGTTCCACCCGACTCAATTTGGAGGTAATACGTTATGGCTAAAATTATCTGCTACGGCGAGGAAGCCCGTCACGCGCTGGAGCGCGGCGTCAACCAGCTCGCCGATACCGTGAAGATCACCATGGGTCCCAAGGGCCGCAATGTGGTGCTGGACAAGAAGTTCGGTGCCCCCCTGATCACCAACGACGGCGTGACCATCGCCAAGGAGATTGAGCTGGACGACCCGTTTGAGAACATGGGCGCTCAACTGGTGAAGGAGGTCTCCACCAAGACCAACGATGTGGCCGGCGACGGCACCACCACCGCAACCCTGCTGGCCCAGGCCATCATCCGCGAGGGTCTGAAGAACCTGGCCGCCGGCGCCAACCCCATGGTCATGAAGAAGGGCATCGCCAAGGCCACCACCGCCGCGGTGGAGGCCATTAAGGCCAACTCCAAGAAGGTCAACGGCTCCGCCGACATTGCCCGCGTGGGCACCGTGTCCTCCAGCGACGAGACCGTGGGCAAGCTGATCGCCGAGGCCATGGAGAAGGTCTCCCACGACGGCGTCATCACCGTGGAGGAGTCCAAGACCGCCGAGACCTATTCCGAGGTGGTTGAGGGCATGCAGTTTGACCGGGGCTATATCACCCCCTATATGGTCACCGACACTGAGAAGATGGAGGCCGTTCTGGACGACGCCCTGATTCTCATTACCGACAAGAAGATCTCCAACATTCAGGAGCTGCTGCCCATCCTGGAGCAGGTGGTGCAGTCCGGCAAGAAGCTGCTGGTCATCGCTGAGGACGTGGAGGGCGAGGCCCTGTCCACCCTGATTGTCAACAAGCTGCGCGGCACCCTGAATGTGGTGTGCGTCAAGGCCCCCGGCTTTGGCGACCGCCGCAAGGAGATGCTGGAGGATATCGCCGTGCTGACCGGCGGCACCGTCATCACCTCCGACATGGGCTATGAGCTCAAGGAGGCCACCATGGACATGCTGGGCCGCGCCCGCCAGGTGAAGGTCTCCAAGGAGAACACCATCATCGTGGACGGCGCCGGCTCGGCCGACGCCATCAAGGCCCGTGTCAACCAGATCAAGAGCCAGATCGAGACCACCACCTCCGACTACGACCGCGAGAAGCTCCAGGAGCGCCTGGCCAAGATGGCCGGCGGCGTGGCGATCATCCGTGTGGGCGCCGCCACCGAGGTAGAGATGAAGGAGAAGAAGCTCCGCATCGAGGACGCCCTGAACGCTACCCGCGCCGCTGTGGAAGAGGGCATCGTGGCCGGCGGCGGCACCGCCTATGTCAACGCCATCGCCTCCGTGGAGAAGCTGCTGGCCGAGACCGAGGGCGACGAGAAGACCGGTGTGTCCATCATTGCCAAGGCCCTGACCGAGCCCATGCGCCAGATTGCCACCAACGCCGGCATCGACGGCTCCGTGGTGCTGGAGAATGTGAAGAAGGCCGACAAGGTGGGCTACGGCTTCGATGCCTATAATGAGACCTATGTGGACATGATCTCCGCTGGTATCGTCGATCCCACCAAGGTGACCCGCTCCGCTCTGGAGAATGCGGCCTCCATCGCCGCCACCCTGCTGACCACCGAGTCCCTGGTGGCCGACAAGCCCCAGCCCCCCGCTCCGGCTGCTCCGGCTGCCCCCGATATGGGCGGCATGTACTGAGCCAGAGAGAAAAAAGGCCCGGAACCGATTTGGTTCCGGGCCTTTTTGCAGGGCTGTGGCCTGTCGACGGGGCTAAAAAGAGCTGCTGCTTCCGGCATACGGAAAAGCAAGAAATACGAAGGCACCCCCGGAGCCGTTGGACTCCGGGGGTGCCTGGTGTGTAGGGGGAGATCAATCAGGCCGCGGCCTGGGCGGCAGCGGGGATCAACTGCGCCTGGAAGAAAGCGGCGGTGGCGTCCACCGTCTGATAGAGGGCAGTGAAATCGCCAGAGAACACGTTGTAGGTGTGGTCGCAGTTATCCACCAGCAGCAACTGGCTGTCGGCGTTAGCGGCGGCCTTCACAATCTTCTCGGCGTTATCGGGGGTGACGGTAGTATCGTCCTTGCCGTTGATGGCCAGAATGGGGGCCTTGATGTCAGCAGTTACCTTCAGAATGTTGGTTTCGGCCACCTCCTGGAACCAGCGCTCACCCAGCTCCAAGGGCTCCCGCCAGTCAAAGGTCATCGTATAAAAGCCCTCTTTTTTGGCCTGGGCATAGGCATCCTCAAAGCTGGTACCCGCAAACAGGGAGGCGCCGTTCAGCTCCAGGGCGCCGGACCAGGTGACAACAGCCTGGAAGGTGCCGGGGTGGGCCTCTGCGGCCAGCAGGGCGTCGGTTCCGCCCTGGCTCCAGCCCATGACGCCCAGGTTCCCGCCGTCCACAGTCTCCAGGCCGGCCAGGTAGTCCGCGGCGGCCTTGGCGTCAATGACGGCGGAGGTGTAGTTGTAATCCCGGTAGCTGGCGGTGGAGTCGCCGTTTCCCATGAAGTCGATGCGCAGGGTGGCGATGCCGTCGGCGGCCATACGGGGGGCGGCCAGGGCGTAACCCATGCCGGCTTCGTCCCGGTTGGAGCCGGTGCCGTGGAGCATCACCACGCCGGGGACCTTCGCGTCCTTGGAGGCGGAGACGGGCAGGGTCAGGGTGGCGGGAATCTCATGGGCAGGGATCCCGTCCTGGGCGGCTACAGGGATGGAAACCACGGTCTCCACATAGGTGGGCTTGAGGACGCTGAAGTTCTTGAGCACCTGGGCAAACTCAGCGCGGGTGAGCTGGCCGTTGGGGTTCAGATTGCCCTTCTGGTCACCGGTCATCACCTTGCCATAATAGCAGAAGGTCATGCCCTCCAGATCGGCGGCGGGGATGGAGTCGTAGTCGGGAGCCTCCTTCATAGCCATGCCGGAGGTGTCCACGGTAATACCCTTGTAGGAGGCGTAATCGGCGATAATAGTGGCGATACCGGAACGGGTGATTACGGTGTCGGTGCCGTACTCAGTGCCCTCAAACAGGCCGGCGGAGGCGGCCCAGTTAATGGCGTTGGCGTACCACTTGCCCTCGGTGCCGGTCACAGTGGTCTTTTCAACCGCGGGCTTACCCTCCATGTTATAGAGGGTCTGGTACACGGTGGCGCGGGTGACGGTGCCGGTGGGCTCAAAGCCCTTGTTGGTGCCGTTCATGATGCCATTGTCCAAAGCATACACGGCGGCGTTGTAGTACCAGGAGCCGGTCTCCAGATCGGCGGGATAGTTGGCGGGCTCGTCCACAATGGTGATGCGGCCGGCGGGCTCGCCGTACTGCCCGGCGGTGATGGTGCCGTCCAGCTCCTCAGTGGTGTAGTTGATCAGGGCGTCCTCCAGGGACACGCCCACATCCTTCCAGCCGCCGGCGGTCTTGAACACGCCGTAGGTGTCGCCGCCCTTGGCGGTGAAGTCGTTGGTGGCGATGGTGTAGGTGGCGGCGGGATCAAAGGCCTCGCCGTTCACCGTGGAGATGGTGACGCGGCTGCCGGGATTGGCAGGAGCGTAGTAGGTAGAGTTGGCGTATTGAGTGCCGTTCACATAGGGAACGCCGGTGTTGAGGGTGAACTCAATGCCGGACACCTGGGGGAAGGCGCCGATGGCCTCGGGGGTGGTGCAGGTAGCGGCCTCCAGGGCCTCCAGAAGCTGGGCGCCGGTCACGTCGATGGTGGCCACGGTGTTGCCGAAGGGGAAGACGGCCAGCAGGCTCTTCTTGGAAATGTCGCCCTTGGCCAGAGCCTCGCGGATGCCGCCGCCGTTGGTCAGCGCGGCGTCCACGTTCTCCTCGCCCAGAGTCTGGCGGGCCTGCCACAGGATGGCGTCGGCGGCAAAGTCGCCCAGGTTGGTCTCAGTGGTGCGGACGCCCTCGCCCTCGGGGAAGGTCATCTCGGCCTTGGTGACGGGATCGGTGGCCGCGCCGCCGGAGCGGGAGCCGTTCAGATCCACCTCGGTGGTGGCGATCTTCTCGCCGTAGACTTTATCAACGGCGGTGTTGCGGTCGTCCACCAGCTTGGCCACATCGGCGTCGGTCTTGGTGTAGGAGGCGGCGGGAACCAGCTCGTCGGTCAGGGTGCCGGTCTCCTGATCGTAGATCACCACGCCCACGTTGGCCAGAGCGGTGCCGGTGGAGACGATCTTGGCGCCGTTGACCACGTTGGTGTCGCCCACCTTGGCAATGATATCGGCAGTGGTGGAGTGGCTGTGGCCGTCGATGAACAGGTCAATGCCGTTCACGTGCTCACACACGTCGATGGAGCGGTTGCCGATGCTCTCGTCATCGATGCCCAGGTGGCCCAGGCAGACAATCAGATCGGCGCCGGCCTTGTTCAGCTCATCGACCTGAGCCTGGGCGACGGCGTACAGCTTGTCGGTCTGGGGGAAGGTGATGCCGGGCATCTTGGAGGCGTCGGCCTTGGTCAGGGTCTCGGGGGTGGCCAGGCCGAACACGCCCACCTTCACGCCGCCGATCTCAAAGATCTTGTTGGAGTCGAAGACAGTCTTGCCGTCGGCCTCAGTGGTCATGTCGGCGCACAGGATGGGGAAGTCGGCATCCTTGGCCAGGGCCTTGAGGTTGTCGATGCCGAAGTCCAGCTCATGGTTGCCCACGGTCATGGCATCATAACCGGCGGCGTTCATGAACTCGATGGCGCTCTTGCCCTGGTCGGCGCTCACCAGGGGCTTGCCCATGATGGAGTCGCCGGCAGAGACCAGCAGCACATCGGCGCCAGCGGCCTCGAAGTCCTTCTTCAGCTGGGCCACACCGGCCATGCCGAAGGAAGTGCCCTCCTCGTCCAGATCCGCGCCGTGGGTGTCGTTGGTATGGAGAATAACAACCTTACCATCGACATCGGGAATGACATAGGGGGTTGCGGTTTCTTCCTCTGCGGCAAAGGCGGCCCCGAACAGGGAGCACACCATAGCCAGCACGAGGAACAGGGACAGGAATTTGCTTGCGGGTTTTCTCATAGAAAACATTCCACCTTTCCTCATTGCCTTTCCCTATGAAAGGCGTTTTTTGGGGCATCCTAATGGTAACAAACTGGAAACAAAAATACAAGGTGGCGGAGAAAAAAAGTGTGCAAAAAGCACACGAATCTTATGAGCCCGCTGCTCAAAAGATTCGTGTAGGAAATAATTTATTTTTCAGCCCAGTTGCCGGTGGCCTCCGCCTTCAGATAGGCGTTGATGAAGCCGTCCAGCTCGCCGTCCATCACGGCGTTGATGTTGCTGGTCTCATAGCCGGTACGGTTGTCCTTTACCAACTGGTAGGGCATAAACACGTAAGAACGGATCTGGCTGCCCCACTCGATCTTGAGCTGTACACCCTTGATGTCGGAGATCTTCTCCGCGTGGGCCTGCATCTGAAGCTCCACCAGCTTGGAGCGCAGCATCCGCATACAGGTGTCCCGGTTCTGAAACTGGCTGCGCTCGGTCTGACAGGAAACCACAATGCCGGTGGGCTTGTGGATCAGGCGGACAGCGGAAGAGGTCTTGTTGATGTGCTGGCCGCCGGCACCGGAGGAGCGGAACACCTGCATCTCGACATCCTCCGGGCGGATGTCCACCTCTACATCGTCGGGAATCTCCGGCATGACCTCCAGCGCGGCGAAGGAGGTCTGACGCCGGGCGTTGGCGTCAAAGGGGGAGACCCGGACCAGCCGGTGCACGCCGTGCTCACTCTTGAGGTGGCCGTAGGCATTCTCACCCTCGATGGAAATGGTGGCGCTCTTGAGGCCGGCCTCGTCGCCGTCCAGGTAGTCCAGCGTCTTGCACACATAGCCGTGGCGCTCCGCCCAGCGGGTGTACATGCGGAAGAGCATCTGGGCCCAGTCCTGGGCCTCGGTGCCGCCCGCGCCGGCGTGAAAGGTGAGGATGGCATTGGAGCCGTCATACTCGCCGGTGAGCAGAGTGGACAGCTTGGCCTCCTCTATCTCGGCCTCCAGCTTGGCGAAGCCCTCCTCCACTTCGGGAACCAGAGTCTCGTCCTCGGCCTCGTTGCCCAACTCACACAGGGTCATCAGGTCGTCCCACTGGGTCTTGCGCCTTTGCTGGCCCTCAATCTTGTCCCGTAGCTGCTTGACCCGCTGCTGCACCTTTTGGGCCTTCTCCAGGTTGTCCCAAAAGCCGTCGGAAGCGCTCTCCGACTCCAGCATCTCCACCTCCCGGATGGCCGTCTCCAGGCCCAAGGCCTGGTCCAGCTCGTCCAGCTCTGGGCGCAGATTGTTGAGCTTTACCTTGTATTCATCAAACTGAAGCATGTAAAACCACACTCATTTCCATAAAATAGCCCTCATATTATATCCAAAAGAGTGGAAATTGTAAAGAGAGTGGCAGGAAAAAACCGCCCGAGGGCGGGCGGTTTTATCGCTCACTGACCATCCAGCCGGGATCGGCGCGGAAAATCAGGTCATCTATGTCTTCCTTTGGCTCGGTGCGCAGAATGGTTTCGTCCTGCTGCGTGTGTTGCATGGGGATACCTCCTTCGTAAGTCGTGTACATATCAGTATATGCCGGAGGGAGGGAAAGATGTATACGATTCCTGTCGGGCGGCTTTTTAAAAATAGGGGTTGACAAGAGGCTTTGACTGTGGTATTCTAATTGAGCACTCAAAAGCAAGAGACTGGAGCCCTCCACGCCGGAGTGGCGGAATTGGCAGACGCCCGGGACTTAAAATCCCGTGGGAGGAATCCCGTGCCGGTTCGACCCCGGTCTCCGGCACCATATCGCGGGGTAGAGCAGCTTGGTAGCTCGTCGGGCTCATAACCCGGAGGTCGGTGGTTCAAATCCATCCCCCGCAACCATAAACCCGTCAGAATCCATGGATTCTGACGGGTTTTCTCTTATTTTCATCACTTTTTTGGCCCGATTATTTTTGCTGTTTTCGTCTGACCTAAGCCGTGACCTATACGGGATTTCGGAGCGGTCAGGTCTGGAGCCTTCCAGAGAGGATACTGCCCATCGTTCGGGCCGCCTGACGCTGGGAGGCTGTGGTCACATGGACGTAGGTGTCCAGGGTGAAACCCGCCGAGAAGTGCCCCAGCATCCCGGACACCGTTTTCACGTCCACTCCGTTCTGGAGGGCCAGGGTGGCATAGGTGTGGCGCAAATCGTGGAACCTTACCCTAGGCAATCCCGCCCGTTTCAGCACCCGGTGGAGCATGTGCAGCACGCTGCCCGGGGAGATCGGCCCGCCGGTGGGGCTGGGGAACACCCAAGGGCTGCCTCCTGCTTTCTTTCTCTGTGCTTTCAGGACGTCTATCGTATCCTCTGCCAGCGGCAGGGTACGGTAGGCGTTTTTCGTTTTCAGGGGTGCCTCCACCACCTCGCCGTTGATCCGGGCGATCTGCCGCCGAACCCGGAGGTCACCGCGTTCCAAATCAATGTCCACCCATTTCAGGCCGAGGAGTTCTCCCCGGCGAAGCCCGGTAGCCAATTCCAAATAGTAGAGCTCAAACACGCCGCTGTCCTTGGACTCTCTCAGGAAGGACTGGAGCTGCTCCACCAGCAGGGTTTTCATCTCCTTGTGCTCCAGCCGAGGCAGGGCACAGCCCTCCGCAGGATTTGCGGTGATCAGTTTCTGCTCCCTGGCTAAGTTCATCGCAGAGGAGATGATCTGGTGGATGTTCCGCACGGCCTTGGGGCTCAGCCCCTTGGCCTGGTGCCTGGACTCCAGCCGGCCTACCCTTCCCTGCTCCAGCAGCTTCTTGTAGAACTTCTGCAATTCCAGAGAAGTGAGTTTTTCCAGGGGGACCTTGCCAATGTTGGGCTTGATGTGGTTGTCGATGTAGCCCCGGTAGGTCTGGTGGGAGGATGGCCGTACTTTTATCTTGGCGTAGTGCTCAAACCACACCTTCATCCGCTGCCCCACCGTGTACCGGCCAACCTTGGCCGTGTCCAGTCCTTTCGCTTCCTCGATTGCTTGTTTCAGCTTTGCCTTGGCCTCCGCCTGGGTCTTACCCAGGACGTTCTTGTAGATGGCCCTGCCCGTCTCCGGGGCGCGGCCAGCGGTGTACCGGCCCTCCCAGCGACCGTCCTTCTGTTTGCGGAGGTTGCCCTCCCCGTTTGCTCTGCGTTTTGCCATGGTTTTGATCCCTCCTTCGCAGCAACACAACATACCGCAGAAGGAGGAAAATAGCCAGGCCAACGGCGCAGAGTTAACAGGATATTATCATTTGCCCTTTCTTTGTTTTAAGCATATCATTTCCCGTTCAGCGCGAAAGGCCTTATCTTTGTTTTATGCGGCGCAGGATTTGCGTACCCAGGCAGGGAAGGGTGTCCCAAGCCCAAACGCCTCCACAGCGGCGGCCAAAAAGGCCGGAACCGCCTGGGAGCACTGACTTTTTCAAGAGCACCGACCCCCTAAAATTCAAATTTTCCGAACAGCGACCACCTAAGTTTTTCTGAGGCGAAATCCCGCAACCCCTTGACACGCCCCGCACTGCGGGGTATTGTGACCGGGCCGGCGGCGGTTTACCGCCGCGGTCCTTTATCCTAGTACGAAAATCGAACGCCTCCGGAGAACCCAGAATCGGGCCCCCGGAGGCCTTTTCTCTCTGGAATTCATGCTACTCTGGGAGGGTAGATTTTCCGTGACCCTCCCGCCCAGGAACTACTTGCCCACACGCGGCCCAACGCCGCCAAAATCCCGTTTCAGGGGGCCCTGCCCCGAAACCGGCACATAGGGGTGACACGGCCGTGACGGCGGTCGCTCCCTGGCTTGTCCCTCTCTGCACTTTGCCGCACGCTGTGCGCTTCTCCCGAGAAGTGGGTGCGGGTTTCCGCCCGCAAAAGGCGTTTGGCAGGCACTTACGGCAGTTCGCCTCCCCCTCAGAATGGGCAAAATCTCTCCGAAAGGAAATTAACGATTGACAACGAATAAAATGGGGAATACAATCAAGTTGCTACAAATAAAATAGCGAACGCACAGGTGCGTCTCCCCTCCGGGTGGAGACGGAAAAGGGAAGCCGGGTGAAACTCCCGCACAGGGCCGCTGCTGTAATTGCGGAGTCCCGCCAAAAATGCCACTGGCAGGTAATGCCGGGAAGGCTGGCGTGGACGGAGACGCATGAGTCAGAAAACCTGCCTGCTGCGTGCACAGGACATGCTCTTCGGATCTCAGGAGCCAGTGTGCAGCAGAGGAATATCCCCCGTAGGCGGGGGATGAACTGTTTGCAGGAAAACCGGGATCGGAGCACGCTCCGACCCCGGTTTTTTGCGTTCATCTTCCCGATACAGAAAGGCGGTCATGCGCAAATGGAACGATACGAATACCCCTTCTCAGCCCTGGTGGGGCAGGAAAAGCTGAAAACCGCGCTGCTGCTCAACCTGGTGGAGCCTCGCCTGGGCGGCGTGCTGATCCAGGGGGAGAAGGGAACGGCCAAGTCCACGGCGGTGCGCGGTTTGGCAGAGCTGATGGACGAGGTGGAGGTGGCGGAGGGGTGCCCCTTCCACTGCCGGATGGATGGTGAGGCGCTGTGCGACGAGTGCCGGTCCAGCCCGGCCCGCCGCGCCGTTCCCTACCGCCGCCGGGTGGTGGAGCTCCCCGTAAGTGCCACCGAGGACCGGGTGGTGGGCACCCTGGATCTGGAGCGGGCGCTGAAGGAGGGCGTCCGCGCCTTTGAGCCCGGCCTGCTGGCCCAGGCCAATGGAAATATCCTCTACGTGGACGAGATCAACCTGCTGGAGGATCACATTGTGGACGTGCTGCTGGACTCCGCCGCCATGGGGGTCAACACCGTGGAGCGGGAGGGGATCTCCTACAGCCATCCGGCCCGCTTCATCCTGGTGGGCACCATGAACCCGGAGGAGGGGGATCTGCGGCCCCAGCTGCTGGATCGCTTCGGCCTGATGGTGGAGGTGCACGGCGAACAGGAGGCGGAGGCCCGCAAGGAGGTGGTGCGCCGCCGCCTGGCCTTTGAGGAAAACCCCGCCGCCTTCTGCGCCCGCTGGGCGCCGGAGCAGGAGGCCCTCCGGCGTCGGATCGGGTCGGCCCAGGCCCTGCTGCCCCAGGTGTCCCTGCCCGAGCCTCTGTTCGATACCGTGGCCCGGGTGTGCACCGCCCTCCAGGTGGACGGCCACCGGGCGGACATCACCATGCTCAAGACGGCACGGGCTCTGGCGGCTCTGGAGGGCCGGACGGAGGCCGGAATGGAGGAGCTGCGGCGGGCGGCGGAACTGGCCCTGCCCCACCGCCTGCGCCGGGCCCCGTTTGAGCAGGCTGGAGATGCCGGCATCGACTGGGAGGCGCTGTTCTATGGATAGGCCCTTGTATCCTTTCACCGCCGTGGTGGGGCAGGAGCGGGCAAAGCAGGCCATCCTCTGCCTGGCGGTGGAGCCCCGCATCGGCGGGGTGCTGCTGTGCGGGGAAAAGGGGACGGCCAAGTCCACTCTGGTGCGGGCCCTGGGCGGCCTGGAGGGAGTGCGCCTGCTGGAGCTGCCGGTAAGCGCCACGGAGGACATGCTGCTGGGCGGTGTGGAGCTGGAGGCGGCGGTGCGCACCGGCTGCAGAACCTTCCAGCCCGGTTTGCTGGCCCGGGCCGACGGGGCGGTGCTCTATGCCGACGAGGTAAATCTGCTCCCCTCCGCCCTGACCGCCGCCCTGCTGGACACGCTGGAGACCGGAGTGTGCCGGGTGGAGCGGGACGGCATCTCCCACACCTGCCCCGCCCGCTTCGCCCTGGTGGGCACCATGAATCCGGAGGAGGGGACGCTCCGCCCCCAGCTGCTGGACCGCTTCGGCCTCTATGTGGCGGTAACGGGGGAGCGGGAGCCGGAGGCCCGGAAAGAGGTGGTGCGCCGCCGCTTGGCCTTTGAGGAAAACCCCGCCGCCTTTCGCGCCCAGTGGGCCCGGCGGGAGGAGCGGCTGGCCGGGCAGCTGGCCGCCGCCCGCGCCCTGCTGCCCCAGGTGGACGTGGGGGAGGCGGAGGAGCAGGCCGCCTGCCTGCTGGCCCGGCAGGCCAACGCCGCCGGGCACCGGGCGGAGCTGGCCATCCTGCACACCGCCCGCGCCCTGGCCGCCTTGGCCGGGCGCACTTACATCAACTTGGAGGATCTCCACACGGCGGCGGAGCTGGCCCTGCCCCACCGCAGGCGGGAGGGAAGCGAAGGCCCGCCCCCGCGACAGGAGAGAGGGGAGGAGCCCCCTCGGGGATCTGGAGCGGACGGACAGGCCGGGGGCGGGGATGGACCGGCGGACGAGTCCCACCCCGCCGACGGGCCGCCGCAGGAGGGGGTTCAGGCCCCCGCGCCACCCACGGAGCAGGGGCCGTCCCGAGAGCGGTTGGAGCAGGGGGAGAACCTCTACGAGGTGAGAGCCCTGCTCACCACCCGGGCCGACCGCCTGGCCCGCCGGGGCAGCGGGCGGCGCAGCAAGACCCGCTCCGCCACCCGGCGGGGGCGGGCCGTGGGCGACCGCATCCCCCGGGGGAAGGCGGAAGATCTGGCGGTGGGCGCCACGCTGCGGGCCGCCGCCCCCTATCAGTGGAGCCGGGGCGGCGGGCAGTCCGGCCTGGTCATCCTGCCCCCCGACCTGCGGGTGAAGGTGCGGGAAAGCCGCGTGGGTGCGGACATCGTGTTCGCCGTGGACGCCAGCGGCTCCATGGGTGCGGCCAGGCGGATGAAGGAGGTCAAGGAGGCGGTGCTCTCCATGCTGATGGACTCCTACCAGAAGCGGGATCAGGTGGGGCTGGTGGCCTTCCGGGGCGGGGAGGCCGCCGCTGTGCTGGAGCTCACCCGCAGCGTGGAGCTGGCCCAGCGGGAGCTCCAGGCCCTCCCCACCGGCGGGCGGACCCCGCTGGCCGCTGGGCTAGAGGAGGCCCGCCGCATGCTGGAGCGGCAGCGCCGCCGGGTGCGGGATTCCCTGCCCCTGCTGGTGCTCATCACCGACGGCCGGGCCAATTTCAGCCGGGGCGGCGACCCGGTGGAGGAGGCCCTGCGGGCCGCCCGGCGGGTGGCGGAGGCCCACATCCCAGCGGTGGTGATCGACACCGAGCGGCAGTTTGTCTCTCTGGGGCTGGCGGCTCAGGTGGCCCAGGTGATGGGTGCGCCCTGCTACCGGGTGGAGGAGCTGCGGGCCAGGCCGCTGGCCCAGCTGGTGCGCGGCCACAGCCCGGCGGCGGGTTAAGGAGGCGTCTATGGTAAAGCTGCTTTTCGTGCTCATGAATGAATACCGGCTCTGGGCCCTGCCTCAGGCCCTGGCCGCCCTGGAGCGCCGGTACCCCGGCGCGGTGGAGGGCAGGGTCTACTCCGTGCGGGAGATAAATGCCGACGCCGGGCTGGAGCGGGCCCTTCTGGCCGACGGCGCGGCGGCGGACATGGCCTTTCTGGCCTCCCATGGCTCGATTCAGAACCTGTACTGCTTTTCCCGGCTGTGGGAGGCGCTGGAGGGGCGGCCGGTCTATTTTACCTCCACCATGGGGGACGAGCTGGCCGAGCTGCTCCCCAGGTTGGGGCTGGAGCCGGCCCTCTACGCCGCGCTGGACAGCTATTACCAGGCGGGGAGCCCGGGGGATCTGGAGGGGCTGGTGCTCTGCGCCCTCAACGGCCGCTTCGGCGGGGATTATCCCCTCAGCCCTCCGAGCCCGCCCCGGGGGCAGGGGGTGTACACCCTGGAGGGCTTCCTGCCGCCGGAGAGGGAGGCGGGGTACCGGGCACGGATGGCCGCCGAGACCCGGCCGGTCATCGGTGTGCTGATCCATGACCACTACGCCAGAACCGGCAATCTGGAGCATGTGGACGCCCTGCTGCGGGCCATTCAGGCCCGGGGGGGCGTCCCATACGCCCTGTCCGACTCCTTCGCCGCCGACCACGGGACGGAGCAGGGCATCCTCTACCGGATGGAGCGGTTCTACCGCAGGGCGGACGGCACCCCCATTCCGGGGGCGCTGGTGGTGTCCTACGGCTTCAGCCTGACCACCCTGGCCGGGCGGGAGGCCCGGGCGGGCCAGGTGCCCGCCAGCGTGTTTGAGAACTGGGGCCTGCCGGTGATCCAGGGACTCACCACCTACTTCAGTGCTGACGAGTACCGGCGGGATATCCGGGGCCTGGATCTGGTCTCCCTGCCCGTGTGCGTCTACCAGCCGGAGTTTGACGGGCAGCTCATTTCCGTGCCCTACGCGGTGACGGAGCGGACGGCGGACGGGCGGAAGGTGTGCCGCCCCCTGCCCGACCGGGTGACGAGGGTGGCGGAGCTGGCCTGCCGCTGGGCGGAACTGGCCCGCAAGCCCATGCCGGAGAAAAAGGTGGCCGTCATCTTTCACAACATGCCGCCCCGCAGCGACACCATCGGCAGCGCCCACGGCCTGGACACGCCGGAGACGGTATTCCGGGTGGTGCGGGCCCTGGAGAGCCAGGGCCTGCGCACAGCCTACTCCTTTTCCAGCGGGGCGGAGATCATTGCCCGCATCCGGGCGGCGGTGACCAACGACAACCGCTGGCTCTCCCCGGAGGCCGCGCTGGAGCGGGCGGAGGCCACGGTGCCGGCGGAGCAGTATCAGGGGTGGTTCGACCGTCTTAACCCCGAGACCCGGGCCCAGATGGAGAAGAGCTGGGGCCCCGCCCCGGGCACCGTGATGGTGTCCGGCGGCCAGATCGTCATCCCCGGCATCCGAAACGGCAGCCTCTTTGTGGGGGTGCAGCCCATGCGCTCGGCGCCGGAGCGGGCGGAGGAGCTCTACCACAGCACCGACAGCACCCCGCCCCACTCCTACCTGGCCTTTTACCGCTGGGTGGACGAGGTGTTCGGGGCGGACGTGGTGCTCCACGTGGGCACCCACGGCACCCTGGAGTGGCTACCGGGCAAGGAGATCGGCCTGTCCTCCGGCTGCTTCGGCGACATCTGCATCGGCGGGATGCCCCACCTCTACATTTACAACATCAGCATCCTGGGGGAGGGGATGCAGGCCAAGCGCCGCTCCTACGCCTGCATACTCGACCACCTGATCCCCTCCATGGACGACGCGGACACCTACGGCGGCCTCACCGATCTGGACGAGGCCATCGACGGCTACTATCACGCCCGCCAGGCCCGGCCTGCCCAGGTGCCCGCACTGCTGGAGCGGATCTTCACCCTGGCGGAGGAGCTGGAGGTGACTACCGATCTCCAGCTGGAGCGGGCAGATCTGGAGGCCGAGCCGGAGGAGGGGGTGGCCCGCCTCCACCGCTGGGTGAGCCGCATCAAGACCTCCCTGGTGCGGGACGGCCTGCACATCTACGGCCAGCCCCCGGAGGGGGAGCGCTTCGACCACCTGGCCCGAGCCCTGGTGCGGGTGCCAAACGGTGCCGTACCCGCCCTGGAGGACAGCATACTGCTGGCCCAGGGGTGGGCGCCCGAGGAGCTGCGGGCCGCGCCGGAGAGGCTCTACCCCGACGGGCGCACCGCCCTGCGCATTGTGGACGGGGCGATTGCGACGGCCCGGCGGCTCGTTGCCCGCCTGTCGGCGGAGGGCTACCGGCCGGAGGCTGCGGCGGAGCTCCTGGCGGAGGAGGGCTTTCCGGGGGACACCACCCCGCTGGCGCGGGTGCTGGACTTTGTCTGCACCCAGGCGGCGCCCCGGCTGCGCCAAACCACGGACGAGCTGGATCTGCTGCTGGCGGGGGTGGAGGGGCGCTTTGTCCCGCCCTTGCCCGGAGGCAGTCCCTCCCGGGGGAATGCCCACATCCTGCCCACGGGCCGGAACTTTTACGCCATCGACCCCGCCGCCGTACCCAGCCGGGCGGCATGGACGGTGGGACAGGCGCTGGCGGAGCAGGCGGTCGACGCCTACCGGGCCCAGAAGGGGGAACCCTGGCCGGAGAGTGTGGCGATCGTGGTCTACTCCGACGAGTGCATGAAAACCAACGGAGAGGACATCGCAGAGGTGTTCGCCCTGATGGGGGTGCGCCCCCGCTATCTGGGCCAGACGGACAAGGTGGTGGGGGTGGAGCCCATCCCCCTGGCGGAGCTGGGCCGCCCCCGCATCGACGCGGTGCTGCGCATCAGCGGCCTGTTCCGGGACACCTTCCCCAACGTGGTGGAGCTGGTGGAGCGGGCGGTGCTGGCCGTGGCCGGCCTGGATGAGCCCCCGGAGCAGAACTTTGTCAAAAAGCACACCGACCAGGAGCGGAAGCGGCTGGTGGCCGAGGGCCTGAGCGAAAATGAGGCGTTGGAGCAAGCATCCCTGCGGGTGTTCGGCTGCCCACCCGGCACCTACGGCGCAGGGGTGAGCAAGGCCATCCACAGCCAGAACTGGGAGAGCTGGAGGGATCTGAGCCAGGTCTACACCCTCTGGAGCGCCCACGGGTACAGCAGCCGCTTCCACGGCCAGGCCATGCCGGAGCTGTTCCGCAGCCAGCTGTCCTCCGTGGGGATGACCATCAAGAACGAGTCGTCGGTGGAGATCGACATGCTGGACAGCGACGATTTTTACAGCTATCATGGCGGCCTGATCGCCTGCGTCCGGGACTGCAGCGGGCAGAGGCCCGTCTCCGTGGCGGGCCTCACCGCCGACCCCGCCCGACCGGAGACCGCCCGTGTAGAGACCGAGCTGGCCCGGGTCATGCGCAGCCGCATCCTCAATCCCAAGTGGCTGGAGGGCCTGAAGCGCCACGGCTACAAGGGCGCCCAGGAGCTGTCCACCACCTTTGACACCTTTTTTGGCTGGGACGCGGCGGCGGAGGTGGCCTCCAACTGGATGTACGACGCCATGGCGCGGCAGTTCCTCCTGGACGAGGAGACCCGCCGGTGGATGGAGCAGGTCAACGACGCGGCGGTGCTCCAGATGAGCGAACGCTTCCTGGAGGCCCACCAGCGGGGTATGTGGCAGGCGGGTGAGGAGGAGCTGCGGGCCATCCGGCGCATCTACATGGACATGGAGGGCGTGATGGAGGACGGCTTTCAATGAAGGGCGGGCTGGACACCCTGGTGCTGCGCCTCACCAACCGCTGTAATCTGGCCTGCGGCTACTGCTACGCCGGGAGCGGGCCGGCGGGTGAGGATCTCTCCCCCGAGCGGGCGGCAGAGGCCGTGGCTCTGGCCTGCCCGCCGGGGGGAGCCCTGCGCATCCAGTTCACTGGCGGGGAGCCCCTGCTGCGCTGGGACACGGCGGCGAAGGTGCTGGACTTCGGCCGGGCCTCCGGACGGAGGTTCCACGCCGCCATCCAGACCAACGGCACGCTGCTCACACCGGCGCTCTGCCGGGAGCTGAGGGCCCGGCGGGTGGCCGTGGGGGTGAGCCTGGACGGGGTGGGCCCGGACAACGCCGCCCGCCGCACCCCGGAGGGGGAGCCCTCCTTCCAGGCGACGGCCCGCGGGCTCCAGACCCTGGCGGCGGCCGGCATGGCGGCCAACCTGACCGCGGTGGTGTCGGCGGGCAGTGTGCGCGGCCTGGACCGTCTGCTGGACTTCGCCCTGTGGTGCGGCAACGTCCACGGTGTGGGCCTGGATCTGGTGCGGCCCCAGGGCCGGGGCGCGGGGGCGGGGCTGTCCCCCTCCCCCCAGGCGCTGGCCGAGGGTTTGAACCGCCTGCTGGCCCGTCACGATCAGCTGGCCCGGCTGGGCCGCCCGGTGCGGCTCAAGGAGCTGGAGCGCCTGCGCCTGCTGCTGCGCACGGGCTGCAGACGGGACTGCTACTGCAACGCCCAGACCGGGCGCTCCCTGGCGGTGACGCCGGACGGCCGGCTGTGGCCCTGCTCCGCCCTGGCCGGGGCGGAGGGGTGCCTCCTGGGTACGCTGGGCGCGGGGACGGCCCTGCCGCAGAGTCCCTGCCCCGGGCTGGAACCGCCGGAGGAATGCGCCCGCTGTCCCGCCTTCGGCCTGTGCGGCGGGGGCTGTCCTGCCGCCCGGCGGGCCGGGCCCTCCCCCCTGGACTGCCAGATGCACCGGAGGATGCTGGAGCACGCCTGCCGGCTGGAGGGGAAATTGGAGTGGTGGAATACGTGGAAAACCGCGTTTCCAGATAGAGAAGAACCAGATGACAAGGAGGAATCGCAATGATACACCATCTGAATCGGGCGGCCGGGCTGTGCCTGACCGCCGCCCTGCTGCTCACAGCGGCGGGCTGCGGCCAGCAGACTGTGCCGGAGAGTCCCAGCCCGTCCCCCGTGGTGGAGACCGCTGCGGCAGACAAGAACGACCTGACCGTGGTGCGCAGCATGGAGCTCCAGTATGCCAACAACTTCGCGGTGGACTACTGTGCCAATGGCTGTAAGATCATCACCGACGGCGCGGGACGGAAGTTCCTGTGGGTGCCCGAGGGGGGAGAGGTGCCGGACGACACGGGGGACATGACCGTTCTCCAGGCCCCGCTGACCAAGCTGGGCTGTTTCTCCACCACCCACGCCACCCTGTTTCACGCCATCGGGGCGCTGGACAAGGTGAGTCTGGTGACCACCGACAAGGATAAATGGCATATCGAGCAGATTGCCCAGCAGATTGAGGACGGCACCACCACCTATGTGGGCAAGAACTCCGCCCCCGACTATGAGCTCATCAGCGCCGCCGCGCCCCAGATCATCCTGATCTCCGCCAACACCATGCACGGCAGCGACGAGGTGCTGGCCAAGCTGGACGAGCTGAGCATCCCCTACATCGCCGACAGCCAGCACCTGGAGAACCACCCCCTGGGCCGCGTGGAGTGGGTCAAGCTGGTGGGCGCCCTGCTTGACATGGAGGAGGAGGCCGACGCCTACTTCGACGAAGAGGTGCAGCGGGTGAATGCCGTGGCCGAGAGCGTGGCCGGGGAGAGCGAGCACCCCACCATCCTCCAGACCTATATCTTCAAGGGTACCGTCTACGTGCGCAACGGCGGCGACTATGTCAACAAGATGCTGGAGCTGGCCGGCGGCACCTATCCCTTTGCGGAGCTGGAGCCCGGCCAGGGCGGCAACACCAAGATGACCGTGGAGAAGTTCTATCAGGGGGCGGTGGACGCCGAGATCTTGATCTATGACAACACCAGCGACGTCAGCGTGTCCACCGTGGCAGACATTCTGGCCAACGGGGACTATCTGGCGGATATGAAGGCCATCCAGGAGGGCAACGTCTGGGGCATCCAGAAGAACTACTGGCAGTCTGCCGACGACGTGGCCACCATGATCGAGGACATTGCCACCATTATCTACCACCCCGAGGACGCGGATCAGCTCCACTACTTCTATAAGCTGCCCGCCGAATAAGCCGCGGAGCCCGGCAGGGGAACGCACGGAAAAGGAGAGAGGCCTATGAGACAACACACGAGAAACGCCGTGGGATTTGTTGTGCTGGCAATACTGATGGCCGCCCTGTTTTACTGGAACATCAATACCGGCTCGGTGCATCTGAGCCTGGAGCGCATGCTCACCCTCCTCCGCTGGGGCAACGACGGCACCACGGAGGGCAATATCCTCTGGAAAATCCGCCTGTCCCGCCTGCTGGGGGCTGCCCTGCTGGGCGGGGCGCTGTCCATCGCGGGCTTCCTGCTCCAGACCTTTTTCAAAAACCCCATCGCCGGCCCCTTTGTGCTGGGCATCTCCTCCGGCTCCCGCCTGTTTGTGGGCTTCTTCCTCCTGGCGGCCACCCCCATTGTGACGGGGGGCTTCTCCCCCTACGTCATCTTCCTGGCGGCCTTCGCCGGGGCACTGGCGGCCATGGCTCTGGTGCTGGCCGTGTCCAGCCGGGTGCAGAACCTAGCCATGCTGCTGGTCATCGGCATGATGATCGGCTACATCTGCGACGCGGGCACCGACTTCATGATCACCTTCGCCGAGAGCAGCCAGCTCCAGAATTTCACCATCTGGACGATGGGCAGCTTCTCCGGCATGACCTGGGCCACCCTGGGGGCCTCCGCCCTGATCACCATCCCCACGGTGGTGCTGGTGTTTCTCCTGTCCAAGCCCCTGGGGGCCTATCTGCTGGGTGAGAACTATGCCAAGAGCATGGGGGTCAACGTCAAGGGCTTCCGTGTGGCCCTGATCCTCCTGTCCAGCATCCTGTCGGCCTGCGTCACCGCCTTTGCCGGCCCCATCTCCTTTGTGGGCATCGCCGTGCCCCACATCACCCGCCTGATCTTCCGCACCTCCCGGCCCATGGTGCTCATACCGGCCACCTTCCTCACGGGAAGCGTGTTCTGCCTGGCCTGCGACCTCATCGCCCGCACGGCCTTTTCCCCCACGGAGCTCACCATCAGCACCGTCACCTCAGTGCTGGGCGCCCCCGTGGTGATCTGGCTGATGATCAAGCGCAGGAGGAATGGCTGATGTATTTTGAGACCCAGAAGCTGTCGGTGGGCTACCATCGCCGGCCCCTCATCGAGGACATCGATATCGGCATCTGGCAGGGGGGCATTCTCTGCCTGATCGGCCCCAATGGCTCCGGCAAATCCACCATCCTGCGCAGCATCACCCGCCATCTGACAAAGCTGGGCGGCGTGGTGGCCATCGGCGGCCGGGATTTGGACGGCATGAGCGACAAGGAGCTGGCCCGCCACGTGTCGGTGGTGCTCACCGACCGCATCGAGCCGGAGCTCATGACCTGCTGGGATGTGGTGGCCGCCGGGCGCTACCCCTACACCAACCACTTCGGAAAGCTCTCCAGGGAGGATCAGCGCATCGTGGAGGACTCCATGGCCCGGGTCAACGCTCTGGAGCTGCGGGAGCAGCGGTTTACCGAACTCAGCGACGGCCAGAAGCAGCGGGTGCTGCTGGCCCGGGCTCTGTGCCAGCAGCCGGAGGTGATCGTCCTGGACGAGCCCACCAGCTATCTGGACATCCGCCACAAGATCGAGCTGCTGGACATCCTCCGGGAGATGACCGCCAGCCGGGGGCTGTCCGTGGTGCTCTCCCTCCACGAGGTGGATCTGGCTACCAAGCTGGCCGACGTGGTGGTGCTGGTAAAGGACAACGCCATCTTCCGCTGCGGCGCGCCGGAGGACGTACTGGATGACGACACCATCCGCCAGCTCTACGATATCCACGACGGCAGCTTCAACCTGCTGCTGGGCAGCGTGGAGCTGTGCGGCGCGGCAGGGGAGCCGCGGGTATTCGTGGTGCCCGGAGAAGGCAGAGGGGCCCCCTGCTTCCGGGCCCTGCAAAAGAGGGGGCTCCCCTTTGCCGCCGGGATCCTCCAGCGGTGTGACGTGGACTGGGCGGTGGCGGAGACCCTGGCCGCCCGCCGGTATGAGGCGGAGAGCTTTTCCCCTCCCGCGCCGGACACCCTGCGCGCCGCGGTGGCGGCGGCCTGTTCGTCCGCCTGTGTGGTGGACAGCGGGGCCGCCATCGGCCCCTACAACCGGGAGAATCTGGAGCTGCTGCGGGCGGCGGCCGGGGCGGGGGTGCCGGTGCTCACCCTGCGGAGGGAGCGGCTGGAGAGCCTGGAGGCCGCCCGGCCATTTGACACCGTCCGGGCCCTGATGGACGAGGCCGCCCGCCTGGCGGCCGGAAAGGGGGGAGGGGTGTGTCCCTCGTCTGGCGCTGCCTCAGGCGCTATCGCTGGTACTGTCTGACGGCCCTCCTGTTTGTCCTGCTGGAGGCCAACTGTGAACTGCTGCTGCCTACCCTGATGGCGCGGATGATCGACGAGGGGGTGCGCACGGGGGAACTGGGCCGCGTCCTGGAGCTGGGGGGCTGGATGGCGGTGGCGGCCCTGGCGGGCATCCTGTGCGTGCTGGTGCGCAACTTCTGCTCCGGCACGGCCTCCCAGCGGTTTGGGGCCGAGCTCCGCCGGACGCTGTTTGCCAAATGCATCCGCCTGACCGAGGGGGGCGTGGATCAGCTCGGGAGCGGCGCCCTGGTCACGCGGATGTCCAGCGACTGTGACCAGCTCTCCAGATCGGTGAACTCCGCCCTGCGCATTGGTGTCAAGGCCCCCGCCCTGTGCGTGGGCAGCGTGGTCTATGCCATGGGGCTGGACATGGGGCTGAGCTGGATTGTGCTGGCGGTGGTGCTGGGGGTGACGGCTCTCATCACGGCCTATCTGGCGGAGAGCGGCCGGCGCTTCCGCCGGGTGCGGGAGGCCATGGACCGGGTCAACACCACCGTGGAGGAATTTCTGCGCGGCATCCGCCTGATCCGGGCCCTGGGGCGGGAGGAGTGGGAAAACCGCCGCTTTCAGGCGTCCAACGGAGAGCTGGAGGAGTCCGGCATCCGGCTTCAGCTCCTGTCGGCCTGGTTCGCCCCCCTGGTCACCCTCACTGTAAACCTGGGCATCGCGGCGGTGCTGTGGGCGGCGGGGTGCGGCGGGGCAGAGGCGGGCACGGTGTCCGCCCTCGTCACCTATATGACCCAGATGCTCACCTCCCTGATGACTCTCATTGACGTGTTCAAGCTGCTCATCCGGGCCAGAACCTCCGTCCGGCGGGTGGAGGAGGTGCTGGCTCTCCCGGAGGAGGGAACCCTGGAGGGGCCGGAGGAGGCAGGCGTGGAGGAGCCGGTGCTGGAGCTGCGCCATGTGACCTTCGCCTACCCCGGGGGAGGCGGCGTGCCCGCCCTGCAGGACATCTCCTTCACACTGCGGCGGGGGGAGCGGCTGGCGGTGGTGGGTCCCACCGGCGCGGGCAAGACCACCCTGGCCTGGCTGTGCGCCCGGCTCTATGAGCCCCAGAAGGGAGAGCTGTACCTGGGCGGGCGGCCCATGAGCCGCCTTCCCCTGGGGCAGGTGCGGCGGCAGGTGGTGGTGGCCGCCCAGCGGAGCGCCATCTTTTCCGGCACCATCCGGGAAAATCTGTCCATGGGTGACCGGGGCGCGGGGGAGGCACAGCTCTGTGCCGCCCTGGAGACTGCTCAGGCCGCCGACTTCGTGGCGGAGGCCGGCGGCCTGGAGGCCGTGCTAGTTCAGGGGGGCGTCAACCTCTCCGGGGGACAGCGGCAGCGGCTCTCTCTGGCCCGGGCCCTAGTGCGGGGAGGCGCGGTGCTGGTGCTGGATGACTGTACCAGCGCCCTGGACCCGGCCACTGAGCGGAGGGTGCTGGATGGATTGGAGCGGCGGCCGGGGCAGGCGGTGCTCCACATCACTCAGAAGGTGCGCGCGGCCCGCACGGCAGATCGGATCCTGGTGCTGGAGGAGGGGCGGCAGGTGGGTCTGGGCACTCACCGGAGCCTGCTGGACACCTGCCCCACCTACCGGGAAATCTGGGCCTCTCAGGCCCCGGAAGAGGAGGGAGAAGATGGCACACGGTGAAGCGTCCGGCGGCCCTGTGCTGCCTCCTCAGCGGCGGAGCCTCCAGCAGCGCTTCGGCCCCCACGCCAGGGCCAGGGACGGGCGGGGCACCGTGCGGCGGCTCCTGGCCCTCTACGCCCGCTGGGGCAGGGAGCTGCTGCTGGTGGTGTGCCTTACCCTGCTCTCCACCGGGGCGGCCCTGGCGGTACCCTATCTGCTGGGACGGGCGGTGGACTGCTTTCTGCCTTGGGGCGGCGTGGAGCGTGCCGCTCTGTCAGTGCTGCTGCCCACTCTGGCAGGGGCCGCGGCGGCACAGTGGCTCGGCAACTGGGGCCGACGCCGCTGGATGGAGATCCTCTCCCAGCGGATGGTGGCCCGCATCCGGAGGGAGTGCTTTGCCAAGCTGGGGCGGCTGCCCCTGTCCTACTTTGACCGCCACCCCCATGGGGATACCATGAACCGCCTGGTCAGCGATGCCGACAACGTCAGCACCGTGGCGGCTGAGACGGTGACTCAGCTCCTGTCCAGCCTGCTGATGGTGGCGGGGGCGTTGGCCATCATGGCGGCCCTCAGCCCGCTGCTCACCCTGACGGCCCTGGCAACTGTGCCGGTGATCGCCCTGTGCACCCGCCTGATCTCCCGGCGGAGCAGGACGCTCTACCGCCGGCAGGCCGATGAGCTGGGCCGCCTGAGCGGCCTGGTGCAGGAGTCCCTCTCCAACAGCCGCACGGTGAAGCTCTACCACCAGCAGGAAGAGCTGTTGGCACGCTTTGACCAGATGAACGGGGCGCTGTGCGCCACATCGGTGAAGGCGCAGATCTGCGCCGGCCTGCTCAGCCCGCTGGTGAACATGGTCAACAACCTGGGCTTTGCCCTGATCGCCTGCGCCGGGGGCGTGCTGGCCCTCCGCGGCGCGGTGAGCGTTGGGCTGGTGGTCAGCTTCCTGGGCTACTCCCGGCAGTTGGGGCGGCCCCTGAACAGCATTGCCGCCCTCTTTTCCAGCATTCAGCAGGCCGTCGCTGGGGCCGAGCGGCTCTTTGAGATTTTGGACGAGCCGGAGCTGCCCCCCGATGTCCCGGGTGCAGTCTCACCCCGGACGGTGCGGGGAGAGGTGTCCTTTGCGGATGTGTCCTTCTCCTATGAGCCGGACAGGCCGGTGCTGGAGCATGTGAGCTTCCGCGTCAGGGCAGGGGAGGTGGCCGCATTTGTGGGGGAGACCGGCGCGGGCAAGACCACCCTGGTCAACCTGCTGATCCGGGCCTATGAGCCGACGGCGGGGGAGATCCGGCTGGACGGCGTGCCCCTCGGTCGGTACAGCCGGGAGGGACTGAGCCGGTGCTTCTCCGTGGTGCTCCAGGAGACCGTCTTTTTCCGCGGCACGGTGCTGGACAATCTGCGCTATGCCCGCCCGGAGGCCACGGAGGCGGAGGTTGTCCATGCGGCAAAACTGGCCCATGCCCACGGTTTCATCCAGCGCCTGCCCCAGGGGTACCAAACCCTCATGTCGGGGGCGGCCGGGGAATTCAGCCAGGGGCAGTACCAGCTTTTGGCCATGGCCCGGGCCCTGGTGAGCCGGGCGCCTATCCTCATCCTGGACGAGGCCACCAGCAGTGTGGATACTACCACGGAGCAGCGGCTCCAGCAGGCCACCCTCCGCCTGCTGGAGGGCCGCACCTGCTTCCTGATCGCCCACCGTCCCTCCACCATCCGCCGGGCCGACCGCATCTTTGTGGTGGGGGAGCGGGGGATCGTGGAGTCCGGCACATATGATGAACTGATGAAAAAGCGAGGAGTTTATTGGAGTGTGCTTCAATGAATCAGTCGTTTTGAATGTAATTTATGACCAGCAGGCCATTGTTCTTTTGACCTTGCGCCTCCGTTGGGGTGTTTTGTCTTATAGTGACGAATTTCTGATAACGTGTTGCTACTTTGACCCATGACTTGACCCAGAACGGGAAAAATCCCAGCGGAGCAGGCAGCATACGACCTCCGGGATTTGGCAGTTTTCTGGAACGAAAAGGGTCGGAAAGCACTTGAAATCAAAGGATTGAACTGCCGGTAGCAGCTCATAACCCGGAGGTCGGTGGTTCAAATTCATCCCCCGCAACCATAAAAAAACCCTGGAACTTCAATGGTTCCAGGGTTTTTCTTTTTGCCTTAAATTGCAAAATTTTAGTTCATTGCCGTCCCGGCGGCGTCCTAAATTTAATATTTTGCATTTCTGCCAATCATATTTTCGATGCTATAGCATGTCAAAAATTCATACTGGATGTCTGCCACCTGTGCAATAAGGAGCCAGGCATATCAAAAAGGGGGATGTAATTTTACATTCCCCCTTTATTATGTGGAAGAAGTTTAAACATGAATATTTTAGCAGTTTATGTCCTAATATATACAAAGAAGAGTTTTCTTGTCGCAAATTATAGCTCAGTGAGATTAAGGAACCAATCTATATAACTTGATATATTCCGCTGTAAAAAGAGAAATAAAAATTCTAAATATTTTTGCTGTTCTCAGCTTTCTATTTTGTTATTTCATATAGAGACATTTATTAAATAGAAACTCTAAATCTCATTAAGTGAGGAATATTTCTGGATATTTTTATACACTGGGCCGAAAAATAACTTATCCGTACGACAACGGGCCGCGGTTCGGCTCGTTTATGACGAACCGATGGAGAAACTGACCGAGAAACAGAACCGAACCACCGGCCCCATGGACCCGGCGGACTGTTATGTGCCGGGATTCGGGTAGAAAATAGATACCGTGTGCTTCCCAATGGCATGGGCTATGCGGAAATCCTGATCAGGCAGATGGGCATTACGGATGAGATGATTCGCAAGTACCGGGAGAAGTTTACACATGACGGGCTGGGAGCCTGTCTATAAGCTCTGGCTCGCCGGGGCTGGCTGGCTGCGGAGCCCGTCTATACTTGCATGGTACAACACACCAGAGAGACCCAGGAGGGCCGGGAACTGTGGGGGCGGTATTGGAGCGGCATCTCCGTTGGTTCGAGTACCACCTAGTACAGTCTAAACACATTGATAGACCCGGATTAGAGTACACATAAAGCTGATAATGGAGCACTGCATGAGGAAGTACCGGAACAGACTGAGGCGGATAAAGCAGTTCTGGAGCATCCGGTATTTCATAAGAATTCCGGGGGGAGCCTGGGAAGTGAAAAAAGACCTGCTGCATTCATGCAGCAGGTCTTCTTGAGTGCGCAGTCAAAATCAATACACGCCGTACTTGTAAACGCGATCGGGAACGTCCTTATTGATCTTGTCCTCGTCGATCATGGCCACGGCGCGGACGATGGTGCCGTCGCCCATATACCAGCGCAGCGGGAAGGCACAGAACATGAAGCGCTGTCCCTTCACCTTCTCGATGTCGCCGCCCAGGTTCTCAATACCCATGACGTTGTTGCCCAGCAGGATGGTATGCACCGGCTCCCACTCGGGGTAGTCCTCGATGGGCTCATGACCAAACTCCTTCTTGTACTCGTCCACGATGCGGGGGACGTAGGGGCCGGGGCCGTGCTGGGCCGCGTAGGTATAGAGGATGTGGTCCAGCGCCTGCAGATCGAAGCCCACGCCCTTGACCTTGTGGTCCACCAGCCAGTGGGCGCCCTCGATGGACATGCCGGGGGAGTACATGAAGTAGTCGTCGTTCTCGCCCCAGCGCTGGTTCATGCCGGTGCAGATGAGGACCCAGTCGCCCTCCTGGATGCCGCCCTCCACCTTGGCGGCGGCCTTCTCGATGTCCTCAACGGTGATCAGCTCCCAGTGCTTTTTGGGGATATCCAGGCAGACCGCAGGGCCATAGTAGTTCTCCAGAGGCAGCTCGTGGGTATAAGGAGACTCGGGAATCACGTGGGAGGGGGAGTCGGCGTGGGTGGAGTTGTGCATGTGGAAGTCGTTGAAGGTCTGAAGCAGACGATAGTGCATGGGCATGTGCTGCACACGGTCGATGTGGAAGTCGCCGTTGGAGGGCCACAGGGGATTGCCGCGGCCGAAGGGATGGGACAGGTCAACAAGTACGGTCTTGCCCATAGTATAAGACTCCTTTTCTTTATGATTAAAAAGGATGTACCGGGCTTCCTGGCCAACCGGATGCAGCACACGCTTTTCCGCGAAGCGATCTCTATCGTGGAAAATGGGATCGCCGAAGCCGGGGATGTGGACGACGCCATCAAGTACGGATTCGGTATGCGCCTGGGGGTCTCTGGCCCCATGGAGGTGATCGACCGCGGAGGGCTGGACCTCACCTACTCCATTCACAAGTACTTATTTCCCCACATTGAGAGCTCCGCCGAGCCCTCCAAGCTGATGGTACAGCTCATGGACGAGGGAAAACTGGGCTTTAAAACGGGAGAGGGCTTCCAGCTCTGGAGTCCCGGGCAGGTCAAAGCATCCAATGAGACGTTGACCCGCGGTCTGATTCAGGTGTCCCGCGCGCTGGGCCGGCTCTAATGGCCTGAACGTCAACGGCGGGGAATCTCCCTGGGGCACCCGGTGGACGCCACCGGTTCCCGAATTGTGATTACACTGCTGTATGAGCTCAGGAGCCGCGGGCTGCGGTACGGCTTGCCCCCCTGCGCCGGCGTCATGGGGACGGCAGTGGTAATTGAAAACTTGGATTAGAAAGAGGGAAACCGCATGACCACAACCAGGCGTTTGAATGACAGCAATAAGGTGATTGTGACCGCCGCCCTCACCGGCGCGGTCACCACCAAGCAGGATAACCCTTATCTTCCGACTCAGCCAAAGGAGATTGCCGAGGCAGCGCTGCGCTGCTACGAGGCAGGGGCCGCCATGGTACATATACATGTCAGGGACGACAACGACGCGGGAAGCATGCGCTTTGACAAATTTGAAGAGGCGGTGGGCCTGATCCGCGCCACTGGCTGCCCGGTGCTGCTCAACCTGACCTCCTCCGGAGGACAGGGGTTCTCCTGGGAGGAGCGTATCCGTCCCTTCCGGGAGCTCAGACCCGAGATGGCGTCTTTTGACGCGGGTACGATGAACTGGCTTCACAGTGTGGTATTTATGAACGAACCCAAGTTCCTGGAACTGTGCGGCCAGGAGATGCGCGCCGCCGGAGTCAAGCCGGAGATTGAGGTCTTCGACATGGGCATGCTCAACACCGCAAAGCACTATTTGAAAACGGGCGTCCTCGATGCACCGGCCCATTTCCAGCTCTGCCTCGGCGCGCCGGGCGGCATGGAGGCCACCACGGAGAGCTTGGTTTACCTGGTCAACCACCTGCCTGAGAACTGTACCTGGAGTACCTTTGGAATTGTGCCGGGGTGCAAATGAGATTACCCTGGCCGCCTTGGCGATGGGCGGTAATATCCGGGTCGGTCTGGAGGACAATGTCTATTACAATAAGGGGGTATTTGGTTGTGTTAGATAAAGAAGCAATAGAAGTGTAAAATTTTTTGCCGTTCCCGTCCGGCACTCATATGTATTATGTTTTGCAATGTTTTTTATTTTTATAGATCAGTGCAGTGTACCCCAAAGAAACGGCTGTCAATATCACCGCAGAAATGATTTTTTCTGTTGTGGTGCTTTCCACGCCGATGACACTTAGCGAATTTACTACGCTGTGTGTGATAATACAAGGCCACAAACATTTCCCCTTATGAAACAGCATAGTAAAAAGAAAACAGATTGCCGTTGCATAGATAATTTGCAGGAATGTAGGTAATAATTCTGCACCATTAACAAGATTGATGATGTGACCCAATCCAAATGTTATACTTGATACAATAATTGCAGATTTGATTCCGTCTTTTGCCATAGCTTTGAACAGGAAACCTCTGAATATCAGCTCTTCGATAAAGCCAACGCAAAGCATACTCAATACATATAAAGCCGTTTCCATCGGCGAACAGTTTAGCTGGACACCGTTCCAAAGATTACAGCTTCCGATTACGAACAACGGTATAAAATAGAAATAGTCTTTTGCCTTGCCGTCAAACGCACACAGCCCATATTTTTTGAGCAACCCGTTCTTATGAATCCATACATACAGAACCGCAACAAATAAAACAGATAATGGCGCTGTCAGTATTTTTTCTATTCCAATAGAACGAGACAGGTTGTCTGCGATACTGAAAAGCGCTACATACAAGCCAACTAAAACCAAAGAAAATGTCAACTCACTTTTTTTATACAGATGCTTCATTTTGCTCCCTCCTGCTTCATACAAATTGCTCCGTCCAAGACTAATTCCAAGTCGTTTGCAATACTTTTTTCATCGAATGAAATCGTGTTATTCGCTAACATACTGGCATAACCATGGACAAACAAAAACAGAATCCGGAAAATCTCCTTCGTTTTAATCATATCTATCTGGATGCCCTGCGAAAAAATAGTCAGTATTGGTTCAAGTGCTTCATCATTGATCAGTTCCACAATGCTTTTTCCTGAAAAGCTGTTGGATTGAAACAAGAAGCGAAACAGCAAAGGCTCGTCTGCCGCAAAGCGAATATAAGCCATTCCGATTCCCAACATAGGGTTATCTCCCTCGATGCGGCTGAGATATGTGGTGTGATATTCATCCGCTTTCTGATAGGTAGCCTTCTTCAAATCCTCTATCGTTTTGAAGTGGTACATGATTGGTTGGGTAGAGCAATTTAATTTTTGAGATACTGTACGAGCATTGATGTTTTCTGCACCTGTCAGCCGAGCAATTTCCAATGCGGCATTGACAATCATTTCTTTTGATATTTTAGCTTTTGGTGGCATAGCGTTCCTCTCATTCTGTAATCATTGTTATATTACGCTTATTATATAACAATGATTATGATTTATCAATAGAGTTCACAGTAAAGTTACAACACGATCACAAAACTGTACAAAATTTGGAGCAATAACATTTTTTGTTACTGCTCCAAATTTTTATGGCTGCGTTTGCTGTACGGAATAGCGGTGGGGCTGGCTGTCCTTGTCCTGTTTTGTTGTGCTTCTTTATTAACCATGAGCATTGGCCCAGGGCAGCCAGCAGTTTATCGGCCGGGTGAAGCGGGTGGCCGCCGAGTTCGGCAGGGTGCTGGCTACCCCGGAGGAGGCTCGTGCTATTTTGGGCCTGAAGTGAAATCCGCCCTTGTAAAGGGACGGATTTCTCTGGTTGAGAAGCTCCGATGGCAGGGGCTGCCCGCAGATGGATAGAACGGTTCCATTTGCCGAATACAGATTGACTGTGTGATAGAGGAGCGGTGCACAGTGATGCACCTGCCCCTTCCCACGGCAGAAGCTGCAAAACAAAAGCTCCGCCGGTTTCCTGTGGAAACGGCGGAGCTTTTGTTCCATATATGTCCCTTGCGACGACCTGTAACGGGGGGAGGGCTGTGGAAGCTGCGGGTGATGGAGTCTTTACTTCGTGCAGGGAGTGTGCGAAAGGTGAGCGGATGGCCTGTACCTGAACAGCATTACAGATAAGCGTAGAAAATATTCAGAATATTCGGATTGAAGGAGTCCTTTGGGGCAGAAATGGCATGCTGAGAGACAAAAGGTGAATCGCAGCAGGGTCAATTCCCGTGTTTAGGAATTGGCTGGAGAGCCCCCCAGTGCGATGCCGAGCCCGCCGGAAGAGGAGCCGCAGATTCCGGCCGGGCCGCGTTTACAGTTTGAGAGCCAGGCCGGAGGCCTTCTCCTTCAGCATGCGCCCGCACAGCTCGGCAATGAACGCGCCCGCCTCGGCGGGGTTGGTGCCGCCGCGGTGGATGTTGGAGACTACGGTGCGGCTGGCCTCAGGGATGCCCACATAGCCGCCGTAGGTCATGTAGGCGCTCATGGACTCGCCGGTGGCCAGGCCGGGGCGCTCGCCCAGGAGGATCACGGTGACCTTGGAGCCCAAGGCCTCGGTGACGGCATCCATGGCTCCCACACGGCCGTACTTGATGAAGAAGGGGGTGCCCACGCTGACCCCCGTGCTGCTCAGCCCTTGAAGGATGGCGGGCAGGATGTCCCGGAGGTTGGCGGACACTGAGGTGCTGGACAGGCCGTCGGACACCACGAGCTGCACGTCGGGATTGCGCTTGCAGCGCTGCTGGAGCTCGGCCAGAGTCTCCTGAGAGAAGCGGCGGCCCAGATCCGGCCGGGTAAGGTACATGTCCTTGGTCTCACAGAGGGTCTGCACGGTGAACAGGCCCATCTCTTCCAGCAGACGCTCCGGCACGTCGGTAAACACGGCGTCCATGGCGGCCGCGTGATCCGCCCGGAACCGCAGGTAGGTGTTGGTGCGGCAACGGGGCCCGGCTCGCCACACGCCGATGCGGGCCACCGTTTTGGAGCGCATGCGGCGGAACTCCTCCGGGTTAGCGGGGGTGGGCACGTCGATAATCTGGCGGAAATCTACGGCGGACAGGTCGCGGACCTCTCCGCTCTCCACCGCGCCGGAGGCCGGGGGGACGGGAGCGGCGGACTGTGCACCGGCGGTATCGCCCACTGCCTCGGAGATGGCTTTCAGGATGAGCTCTCTCAGTTGGGTTTCATTCATGTCAGTTCCCTCCCTCTTACTGTAGGAAAATGGAGGCGTCGCCGGCCAGCTCGGTCAGGACACCCTTTTCGTCAATCAGGCCCCGCTTCATCATCCACTGGTGGAACTCCGGCGCGGGCAGACGGCCGGAGAGCTCCCGCAGGGTGGCGTTGTCGTGGTAGCTGGTGTCCTGGTAGGAGAGCATGATATCGTCGTTGACCGGCACCCCGATGTAGTAGTTGGCCCCCGCGGCGTTGAGCAGCATGGTGGCCATCTCCTGCTCGTCCTGGGTAATGGAGGTGTGGTTGGTGTAGCAGGGGGCCATGCCCATGGGCAGGCCCATCAGCTTGCCCATGAAGTGATCCTCCAGGCTGGCCCGGATCATCTCCTTGCCGTCGTAGAGGGTTTCCGGCCCGATGAAGCCGGACACGTTGTTCACCATGAAGGGGCGGAAAAAGCGGCCAAAGCCGTAGGTACGGGCCTCCAGGGTCATCTCGTCCACCCCGCAGTCGGCGCCAATGGACACCTCGGAGCCCTGGCCGGTCTCAAAATAGAGCAGGTTGGGGCCGGTGCTCAGGGCGTGCTGGCAGGCCAGTTCATAGGCCTCCGTGCAGAGCTGGCGGCTCACGCCGAAGTCGTTGTTGGCGGCCTCTGTGCCGGCGATGGACTGGAAAATCATGCTCAAAGGCGCGCCCTTCCGAATGGCGTCCATCTGGGTGGTCATGTGGGAGAGAACCACCAGTTGGGTGGGGATGTCGTTGCGGCAGATAAAGCTGTAGACCGCATCCGCGATACGCCGGGTGCTCTCCACATTGTTTTCCACAGGGTTGATGCCCATGCAGGCGTCACCGCAGCCGTAGGAGACGCCCTCCATCATCTGAATCAGGATCTCCTCGGGGTCGTCGGTGGGGCTGTTGGGCTGGTTGCGGAAGGCCAGCACGCCCGGCTGGCCGATGGTGGTGTTGCAGCGGGTGATGTGGTGAATTTTGCTGGCGCCGTAGACCAGATCCATGGCGGACATGAGCTTGGCCACGGCCGCCGCTACCTCGCCGGTGAAGGCCCGGCAACTGCGTACCAGGTCATCCCCCGTAGTTTTGTGGTCCAGAATCCACTCCCGCAGCTCGCCGATGGTCATGCCCTTGAAGCGCTGGTAGGTGGGCTGGTTGAGTCCATCGAGATTGACCCGAGTCACCTCGTCCTTTTCATAGGGGACGGTGGGGTTCTCGGTCAGCTCGCCCACCGTCAGCTCGGACAGGACGACTTTGGCCGCCACCCGCTCCGTCACGGTTTCGGCGGCCACGCCCTGAAGCCGGTCGGCGGCCTTGGGCTCGTTGGCCTTGGCCAGGACATCCCTGATGTCGCGGAAGGCGAAGGTCTGGCCGTTCAGTGTGGTTTTCAATTTCATTCTGCTGCACCTCTCCTTTGCGCCGGACGCCCCCTCGGCGCCCGTTTCAAGCTTGTCAAATTTGGCTGTTTATGCAAAACAGCCCAGGGGCAGCGCCTGCGCTGTCCCTGGGCTGCATCGCCCGTGCTCTTGTACGCGCCGCCATAGCCTCAGGTCGGCGCACGATTTGGTTTTACTGCTCCAGAAAGTCGAAGGAGATCCGCGTCCCGCCGGGGCCGCTCTCCACGCTCCACTCGCCGGTGAGCTTCTCCCGCACGATCGTGGAGGCCAGCTCCAGACCGGCGCCTCCGGGGCGAGGGCGGTCCGCCTGGAAGCCCACGCCGTTGTCCCAGACGGTGAGCTGGCAGAGGGGGCGCCCGCTGTGGAGCTCGATGCCGATCCTTCCCGCCTGGCCGGAGGGAAAGGCGTATTTCAGGGCGTTCTGCACCAGCTCGTTGACCACCAGGGCCACCGAGGAGGCGCAGTCCGCGGACACAATGACGTCCTCGCCGCCCACGTGGATGGTGACACGGCGGGCGGAGGGCAGAAGGGTCTGGAGCATGTACCGGCGGATCTGCTCCAGAATCTGAAGGAGGGAGACCTTCTCCCGGGAGACCTGTACGATGCCGTCCAGCGTGGCGGCCAGGGAGAGCAGCCGGTTGGCCGTATCCAGAAGGGCGGTCTGCACCGGTGGGGACTCGGCCGGATCACAGCCCCGGCTCCGGGTGAGGTTGGCGAGCATCTGAAGGTTGTTTTTCATGCGGTGCCGCAGCTCCTGAAGTGCCGTCCGCTGCAGGGCCAGCTCCTCCTCTAGCTGCCGCTGGCGGGTGAGGTCGTGGATGATGAGCGCCGCCCGGGCCTGCCCGGAGGAGAGAGGGAGGCGCTGGTACTGGAGTACCCGGTTGGCCAGGGCCGTCTCGTGCCTGTCCTGGTCGCACTCGCTGAGGGCGGCGGGCTGAATGTTGTTGACGGGCATCCCGGCCAGAGTGCCGATGTAACCCATCCGGCGGTAGAGGGCTGTGGCCGCCGGGTTGAAGCCGCAGACCCGGTCCTCCTCATCCAGGAAAAGGACGGCGTCGTCCAGACAGGGGGATACCGCAGCCCAGTCCAGAGCCCCGGACGCCTGCTCCGCCTCCCGCTCCCCAGCGGGCGGCGGCTCCTCGGCGGCCAGAGCGGGCCGCTCATAGATGAGGACGCCGATCAGCCGCCCCTCATAAAAGAGGGGTTCCACCGACTGGACGATCCGGCGGTCCTCCGGCATGGAGACCGCCCGCACCCCGGAGGTGGGAACCGCCAGACGGAAGGAGCGGTCCACCGCCGGCTCGTCCCGCCAGTGGATCAGCATGCCCAGGATGGAGCTGCGGTAGTTGGAGGGGACGGTTTGGGGCTTTGCCTCACAGACCACGATGGCAGAGCGCCCGCTGACGGTCCGGCAGTCGATGAAGACATCCGCCTGCTCGGCGTTGGCCAGGGCGGGGAGCAGGGCGCCATAGGATTCCAGGTAGGAGATCTCCGCGTCCGTGAGATCCGTGTATTTCTGACAGAGCATCCGCGTGGCGCTAATCATGCCGCTCCTCCTGCTGGGCCAGCAAATAGCTGGCGACCCGGGCCATAGACATGCCCTTGCGGCGGCTGAGCTCCCGAATGTACTGGTAGGCCTCGTCCTCGCGCATCCCCCTGGTCTCCATCAGCAGGAGCTTGGCCTGGTCGATGGGCTCCCGGTTCTGACAGCGCCGGCTCAGGTGCTGATACTCCTTGTTCAGCAGGTAGTACTCCTTGCTGCGCGCAATACACAGCTCGATGGTAGGCAGAATCTTCTCCGCCTCAAAAGGCTTGGTGAGGTACCCCGCCGCCCCGCACGCCTGTACGCGCTCGATGTGCTCCCGGTCGCTGAACGCCGTCAGGATAATGACACATTTGGCGGCCCGGTCCGCCAGAACCTGTCTGGCCACGCTCACGCCGTCCAGCAGCGGCATCTGGATGTCCAGCAGCGCCACGTCAGGGGCCGACGCCCGGCAGCCCTCCACCGCCTCCATCCCGTCACAGGCCTCGCCCACCACCCGATATCCGGGGAGCCCCTCAAAAAAAGTGCGCAAGGTACGGCGAACGCCCTCATCGTCATCAGCCAGGAAAATGGTGGTCTTGCCCATCCTGGTCACACCCATACGCCTGTCCTCCCGTTTTACAAAAAAGAGCATCTTGAAGCGCACAAAAACGCCTCAAGATGCTCTCCACGCATCTGAAGTCAAACCCACTCCCACCCGGAAGTGGAGTACGGCAGGTTTGCTACACCCGGCATAACCTGACCTTTCGATTGTATACGATATTATATAAAAAACCCGCCCTTCTGTCAACCGTAATTTGGAACTTATGGCTGGGATAGGAGAGAAAATTGTGATATTCTGCCTCCGCCATCTTGACAGGCGGGGGGCGCGCGGCTATAATGAACGCCGACAAGTGAATCAGCAGACGGTAGCGATTGCTTTCATTGGGAATGCGGTGAGAATCCGCGGCAGCCCTCTCTACTGTAAGGATGACAAGCGCCCAGATATGTCACTGTCCGGTACGCCGGATGGGAAGGCGGGCGTGAGGATGAGTCCAAGCCAGGAGACCAGCCGCCTGCGGTGTGTGCACGTTCTTTCGGTGGGGAAAGCTGTGCAGCGCCGGTCTGCCGGCCTGTCATCCGATTGCGGCTCCTCTCTGGAAAACAGGGGGGAGTTTTTTGTGCATGGATTCATGCGTCAGTCAATTTGAGAGGAGCATGAACATGAAAAAGCGCACCCTGTCTCTGCTGCTTGCCGTTGCCTGCGCCCTGTCCCTGGCCCTGTCGGGCTGCGGCGGCGCGCCCGCGCCGGATGCCCAGACCTCCGCCCCGGCGGGCAGCGAAACCCCTGCCGCTGTGGACCAGACCCGCGAGATCGTCTTTGCCGCCTCCCGCGACCAGTGCCCCGGCGAGCAGGACGCCTACTACGCCTCCATGTCCCTGGGCGTGTGGGAGCCCCTGATCACCAAGGACGAGAGCGGCAAGCCCGCCCCCGCCCTGGCCACCGAGTGGGAGCACAACGAGGACTCCACCGTGTGGACCTTCCATCTGCGGGAGGGAGTCACCTTCTCCAACGGTACTCCCTTCAACGCCGACAGCGTGCTGGCCAACTTCGACCGCATGAAGAAGGGGCCCTTCGAGTCCTCCTTCTACGGCATGAACATCGACACCATCTACCCCGGCCTGGTCTCCTACGAGAAGACCGACGATTACACCGTGGTGCTCACGCTCTCCGAGGGCCAGCCCCTGCTGGACTACACCATGGTCAACTACGGCTCCGCCATCTTCGAGCCCTCCTGCTTCGCCGAGGACGGCACCTTCGCCGGCTTCCCCATCGGCACCGGCCCCTACGTGGTGACCGAGAACGTGCTGGGCCAGTACTGCGTCATCGAGCGCAACGATAACTACTGGGGCACCCCCGGCATCGCCAAGACCTTCCGCTTCAAGGTCATCCCCGACGCCGAGACCCGCTACACCGCCCTGCGGGCCGGCGAGGTCCAGGGCCTGTGCGATCTGGGCGCCATCTCCCCCTCCCAGGCCGCGGAGATCGACGGCGATCCGGCCTACAACGTGTCGGTGGGCGACTCCGGCATCACCCACTTCCTCAACGTCAACGGCGGCGCCTTCCCCTTCAACGACGTGCGCATGCGGGAGGGCCTGTCCCTGCTGCTGGACCGCCAGACCATCATCGACAGCTTCTACAACGGCTACGGCCTCGCCGCCGGCGGCTTCCTGAACTACACCTCCGCCTTCTACCGCGAGCAGCCCGTGCAGCACGACCCGGAGCGGGGCGCCGAGCTGATCCGCGAGGTGGTGGGAGACCAGGAGGTGGAGCTGCTGTTCCTGCTGCCCGGCGTGGACGCCAACCGCTACCCCTACCAGGAGGAGGCCGAGTACATCCAGTCCCTGCTGGAGAACATCGAGGGCACTCACATCAAGGTCAGCATCCAGCAGATGGACTGGGGCCCCTGCAAGGAGGAGATGGAGGTGGGCAACTACAACCTGTGCCTCAAGATCCAGGGCCTGCCCTCCGCCAACCCCTTCTCCCTGTTCAAAGGCTTTATGTACACCGAGGGCGGCACCAACATCAGCTACGGCCTGGGCTACCACAATGACCACGTGGACGAGCTGATCGAGGAGGCGGCCGCCTGCCTGGACGCCGGCCGCCTGACCGAGATCTACACGGAGCTCCAGGAGATCTCCGCCGTGGACTTCCCCAACATCCCCGTGCTGTACTCCCAGGAGGTGGTGGCCTCCTCCAGCGACATCACCGGATATCAGGCCACGGTGTACGGCCTGACCGGCTTCACCCAGGTCTGCTGGGCCGGATAAGGACCGTGTGTGAAAATAAGCCCCCGCGAGGCGGGGGCTTATTTTCCGTTTCTATTCTGTCTCCGAAGGCGGTGGATCATGGCAATTCTCAAGTACATCGGCCGCAGGCTGCTGGTGCTCATCCCGGTGCTGCTGGGCATCTCCCTGGCGGCCTTCCTGCTGGGGCGCATCGCCCCCGGCGACCCGGTGGACGACGCGCTGTTCCGCATCGGCATTGAATTCCCCACGGAGGAGGACCGGGCGGATATGCGCGCCGAGCTGGGCCTGGACCGGCCCTTGCCGGTGCAGTACCTGGACTGGCTGGGGGACGCCCTCCGGGGGGATCTGGGCCGCTCCTACATCGGCAACAAGGACATCGCCCAGGAGCTGATGACCCGGCTGCCCATCACCCTCAAGGTCTCCCTGGCCGCCATGCTGGCGGCGGTGGTGTTCGGCGTGGGGGGCGGCGTGCTCATGGCGGCCTGCCACGGCACATGGCTGGATACGGTGCTCAAGGGGCTGTCCACCCTGCTGCTGTCGGTGCCCGGCTTCTGGCTGGCCCTGTTTCTCATCACGGTGTTCGCCGAGTGGCTCCACCTGCTGCCCACCAGCGGCCTGGACCGGGGGCTGGCCTCCCTGGTGCTGCCCGCCGTGGCTCTCTCCGCCGCCAACGTGGGCTCCACCTCCCGCTTCACCCGGGGCAACATCCTGGCCCAACTGGGGGAGCAGTACATCGTGGTGGCCAACGCCAAGGGCCTGTCCCAGCGGGCGGTGATGGTGGGGCACGCCTTCCGCAACTCCCTGGTGCCCATCATCACCCTCATCGGCAACTACTTCGGCGGTATCCTGGGCGGGAGCACCATCATCGAGAACATCTTTGCCATCCCCGGCCTGGGCAGCTATGTCCTCTCCGCCATCCAGAACCGGGACTACCCCGTAATCCAGGGCTATGTGCTCATCACCGGCACCACCTTCGTGCTCGTTACGCTGGCCATCGACCTGCTCTACATTGCGGTCAACCCGAAAATCCGCCTACAGGGGGGAGAGGCATGACAAGACGCCGGAAACAGAACATCAAGCTGGCCCTCGTGTGCGCCATCCTGGGGGCCATTGTCCTCATGACCATCTTCGCCCCCTGGCTGGCCCCCTATGACCCCCTGGAGGTGAACATGGAGCTGCGCCTGCTGGACCCCTGCCGGGCCCATCCCCTGGGCACCGACGCCCTGGGGCGGGATGTGCTCAGCCGGGTGATCTACGGCGGTCGGGCCTCTCTGCTGCTGGCGGTGGCGGCCACGGCCTGCTCCATGGCCGTGGGGCTGGTGATCGGCGTGGCCGCCGGCTACTGCGGGGGGATTGTGGACGGCGTGATCACCGCCATCTCCAACGTGTTCCAAGGCCTGCCCGGCATGGTGCTGATGATCGCCCTGGTGGGCGTCCTGGAGCGGGGCACCCGGAGTATCATCCTGGCCCTGGTCATCACCTCGTGGGTGGGCTTTTCCCGCCTGGTGCGGGGGGAGGTCATGAAGGTCAAGAGCGAGATGTACGTCGAGGGCATGCGCTGCCTGGGGGCGGGGCACCTGCGCATCGTCCTCCGCCACGTGCTGCCCAACATCCGCACCAACGTGATCCTCCAGTTCACCACCCGGGTGGGGCGGGTGGTGCTGTCGGTGGCGGGCCTGAGCTATCTGGGCCTGGGCATCGAGCCCCCCACCCCCGACTGGGGGGAGATGGTCAGCGGCACCGCCCGCCGGTACTTCCGCAGCGCCCCCCATCTGCTGTGGGCGCCGGGCATCTGTATTATCCTGCTGACCCTGTCCATCAACCTGCTGGGCGATCTGCTGCGGGACCGGCTGGACGTGAAGCAGGACGCGGTGAAGGAGCTGTGAGCATGGTACCGGACATTGAAATTCAGCACCTGTCGGTATGCTTCGACACCGCCCAGGGGCCGGTGTACGCGGTCAACGACCTGTCCACCACCTTCCGGGCGGGGCGCATCTCCGGCGTCATCGGGGAGAGCGGCAGCGGCAAGAGCGTCATGGGCATGTCCCTGCTGCGGCTGCTGCCCAATACGGCCCGGGTGACGGGGAAGTGCTTCTTCGGAGAAGACGAGCTCTACTCCATGCCCCTGCGGCGGCTGCGCAGGCTGCGGGGGGCGGCCATCGGCCTCATCCCCCAGAACCCCGGCGCCTCCCTGGACCCGGTGATGAAGCTCCGCCGCCAGCTCACCGAGGCCATCACCACCCACGGGCGCTGGAAGCGGAGGGAGGCGGAGGCCCAGGCCGCCGAGCTGCTCCGCCGCTTCGGCTTCGAGGAGCCGGAGCGCATCCTGAACCAGTATTCCTTCCAGATGAGCGGCGGCATGAACCAGCGGCTGGTGTCCGCCCTGGGGCTGGCCTGCCGGCCGGGGTGGGTGATCGCCGACGAGCCCACCAAGGGCCTGGATGCAGTGATCCGCAACCAGGTGTACTCCGTCCTGCGCCAGATCTACACCGAGCACCACTGCAGCATGCTCGTCATCACCCACGACCTGGCCCTGGCCCGGCGGCTGTGCGACGACATCCGGGTGCTCTACATGGGCCGGATCATCGAGCAGGGCACGGCGGAGGAGGTCATGGAGCGGCCCCGCCACCCCTATACCGCCGGCCTGATCCGCTCCCTGCCCAGCCGGGGCATGGTGCCCATACCGCCCCCGGACCCCGGACGGCTGGAGCACACCGGCTGCCCCTTCTACCCCCGCTGCCCCAGGGCCATGGAGCGCTGCGGCCGGGAGGCACCGGGGGAGGTCACGCTGCCCACGGGCGGGAAGGTGAGGTGCTTCCTCTATGAATAAGGTGCTGGAGCTGGAGGAGGTCAGCCGGACGTTCTCCAGCGGCGTGTTCCGCACCCATACCGTCCGGGCGGTGGACCGGGTGAGCTTTGCCCTGGAGCGGGGGAAAACCTTCGGGCTGGTGGGCAACAGCGGCTGCGGCAAGACCACCCTCTCCCGCATGATCACCCGCGTCCTCAAGCCCTCCGGGGGGCGCATCCGCTTCGAGGGGGAGGACATCGCACGCCTGGACCGGAAGGGGAGCCGGGCGTACCACCGGCGGGTGCAGATCATCTTCCAGAATCCGGAGGCATCCCTGGACCCCTCCATGCGCATCCGGGACAGTCTGCTGGAGTCCATGGCCATCCACCGGCTGGGGGAGAGCCGGGAGGAGCGGATGGAGAAGATCCGGGCCGCGCTGGGGCAGGTGGGCCTGCCCGACTACCTGCTCTCCCGCTACCCCCACCAGATCAGCGGGGGCGAGGGCCAGCGGCTGGTGATCTGCCGGGCCCTGCTGCTGGAGCCGGAGGTGCTGCTGCTGGACGAGCCCACCTCCATGCTGGACGTGTCGGTGCAGGCCAGCATCATGAATCTGCTGCGGGAGCTCCAGGAGCGGCTGGGGCTGACGTACCTCTACATCACCCACGACATCGAGCTGCTGGGGTGGATCAGCCACACCATCGGCGTCATGCAGAGGGGGCGGCTGGTGGAGGTGGGGAGCCGGGACCAGGTGATGGAGGCCCCCGTCCACCCCTACACCAGGGAGCTGCTCTACTCCTACACCCACTGGGAGGGAGGCGGGGAGACATGAGGGAGCGGGTGCCCATGACCGACTTCGCCCGGCAGTGGGCGGAGCACGTGGCGGCCAGCGCCTCCCCCCGGATGACCGACGACCAGGCGGAGCGGGACTTCTGGCACGCCTTCATGGCCCGCAAGACCTATGCCCCGGAGCCCTCCGCCCTCCAGGTGCTGGAGCGCCTGCGTCCCCTGCTGCGGGCCCGCGGGGTGGAGACCGCCCTGGAGGTGGGGCCCGGCTGGGGCAGCTATACCCTGACCCTGGCGGAGCTGTGCCGGGAGGTGGCCTGCGTGGATCTCTCCCGGGACGTGCTGGACTTCGTCCTCCGGGCCGGGGCGGAGCGCGGCCGGGACAATATCACCGCCTTCCATGCCAAGTGGGAGGCGTTCACGCCGGAGCGGCGGTACGATCTGGTTTTCGGCTATAACTGCTTCTACCGGCAGGCGGATCTGGCCGACTGCTTCCGGCGGATGGACCGGGCAGCGGACAAGCTGTGCGTGGCGGGCATGAACACCGGCCTGGCCCCCGCCTGGCTCCATGAACTGGACGCGGCGGGAGGAGCGGTGAGCTGGGAGTGGAAGGACTACATCTACTTCGTGGGGGTGCTCTACCAGATGGGCATTGACGCCAATGTGATGGTGCTCCCCTTTGAGAAGGAGCTGTCCTACCCGGACACCGACGCCCTGGTGCGGGGGGAGTGCGCCCGCTGCGCCCCCGGCGCGGTGGACGAGGAGACCGCCAGGGCCATCCTGTGCCGCCACTTCACCCAGAGGCCGGACGGGAGCTGGCGCGCAAACGTGAAATACCGCAGCGGCGTGGTGTGGTGGACGCCGGTCCACCGGGACTGAGCCGCCCCGCGTCATGCAGAAGGGGCCCGGCCGAATCGTGCGATTCGGCCGGGCCCCTTTTTGCCTGGAGGGCCGGGGCTCAGCCCTGGTCCTTTTCCATCATGATGCTGAGGATGGTGCGGTCGGTCTCCACCATGCCGGGGGTGCTGATGCGGCCCATGTTGCGGATGACCTGCTCCGGGGTGGCGGCGCAGATGCCGTCGCTGGGGCTGACCACCACGCCGCCGACGGCCAGGTAGGCGCTCATGATGGCGGCGGAGGCGGCGGTGGCCAGTTTGAGGGCGCAGCCGATCTTGCCGCCGTCGCAGATCATGCCGGTCAGGTTGGCGCTCATGTTGATGATGGCGGCGCCGATCTGCTTGTCGTCGCCCCCCAGGAGCCACACCATGGCGGCGGAGGCGGCGGTGGCGGCGGACACGCCGCAGCCGCAGGTGGCGCTGAGCTTGCCGGTGAACAGCTTGATGTAGACGTTGAGCAGGTGGGAGAAGGCCAGGGCCTTCACGGTGGCCTCCCGGCTGGAGCCCAGGTGCCTGGCCATCTCTACCACGGGGATGATGGCGGTGATGCCGTGGTTGCCGCTGCCGGCGCTGCTCATCACCGCGTAGGGGCAGCCGGACATGCGCCCCTCGGCGCTGGAGGCTACCCGCACCATGGTGCGGGCCATCAGGCTGCTGCCCATGATGTCGGTGGACAGGTGGGCCTTGAGGGTGTCGGCGATGCCGATGCCCAGGCGGTGCTCCAGGCCGTAGTCGGAGAGGGTCTCGTTCATCTCCGCGCCCTCCAGCATGAAGGCCAGCTCCTCCTCGCCGGCGGAGTCCGCCAGCTCCCGGAGCTGGGCGACAGTCATGGACTTGAGCTTGGCGTGGAGCGCGTCCTCGCCGCCGGCGGTGTACTCCTTCTCAAAGAGCATCTCGTTGTTGGCGCTGGTGTAGATGATGTTGGAGTGGGTGTCCCGGATAGTGCTGATGCCGATGCCCCGGGTGGTGATGATCTCGGCGTGGGCGTAGAGCTGGCTCTCCCCCTCGGCGATGGTCACGCTTACCTGCTTGTCCTCCACCAGACGGATGGCCTCCTTGCTGACGATGCTGTTGATCTCCTCCAGCAGCTCCAGCCCCTTCTCCGGGTTGCCCAGGCAGGCGCCCAGGGCGGCGGCGTACTTCAGGCCCACCCGCTGGAAGCCGGGGATGCCCACGCTCATGCCGTTCTTGTAGATGCCGGGGTTGACCTCCATCTTGATGGATACCACCTGTCCGCCGATGGCGTGGTAGGCGTCGGCGGCGCAGAGGGCCACGCACACGGGCTCGGTGCACCCCAGGGCGGGAACCACCTCCTGGTGCAGCAGGGTCAGCATCTCTTCCTTGTTCAGTTGCATCGTTCATCGCTCCTTTTCCGCCGGCCCCGTAGGGCGGCCAAGTCTTCTGCCCATTTTATCATGCAACCGGCATGCCAACTGCATTTTTGGCCGCCAAAGCCAAAAATCCGCGAAAAAAAGCGGGGATCGGCTTGACATGGGGCGGGAAATCCCGCAGAATACTGTTAAATCGGTTAAACTGGTTAAAGTAAATGGCCAAAAAGGAGGGGAGAACCCCATGAAACAGGATGTGGCGGTCATCTCTCTGGACGCCTACGCCGGGCAGTTTTACGCCCAGCAGGTCCAGGAGCTGTTCGGCGAGCGGATCACCGTCTGCTCCTACAGCGTGCGGGACGGTTCCATCGAGCACATGCCCCGCCGGTACGACCTCTATATGGTCACCACCGACGCCTTCGACTCCCTGGGAGATCTCCACCAGTACGTCCCCATCGACGGGGAGATGATGGAGATCCACGTCACCCTCCGGTGGGACGTGGTGCGCCGCCTCCAGAGCCTGCCGGCGGGCAAGCGGGCCCTCTTCGTCAACCTGAGCGACAAGATGTGCCGGGAGGCGGTGACCCGCCTCAACCAACTGGGGGTCAACCAGTTGGTGTTCGATCTCTACCACCCCGGCGCGCCGGAGCCGGATATGGGCCAGTATGACTTCGTCATCACCCCCCAGGAGACCCGCTACGTCCCCGCCGGGGCGAAGGAGATTATCGACATCGGCCAGCGGGTGTGCGACAGCTCCACCATGATCGAGGCGGCCCTCCGTCTGGGGCTGGAGGAGCTGCTGGAGAGCGAGCGGTTTGAGCAGTACCAGCGGGAGGTGGCCACCAATACCTACAGCTTTGACCGGGTGTTCGCCCGGGGCCTGCGGCTGGAGAGCCAGTTTGAGATGCTCATGGAGATTCTGGATGAGGGGATCGTGGGGGTCAACGAGCGGGGGGAGGTCTTTGCCTGCAACCGCAAGCTGGAGGAGATCACCGGCATCCCCTGCGGCGAGGCCCTGCACCGCCCCGCCGGCGCGGTGTACCCCTTCCTGCCCTTTGCCCGCTGCCTGAAGGAGAAGGCCCCCCAGCCCGCCCGGGTGGTGAGCGCCGGGGGAGTCAATATCAACGTGGCCGTGGCCCCGGTGCTGCGGGGGGACGCCTGCATCGGCGCCTTCGCCACGGTGCAGCGGTTCAACGATGCGGAGAACCGGCAGAACGAGCTGCGCAGCCAGCTTCTCCACAAGGGCTACCGGGCCAAGTATACCTTTGACGACGTGGTGGGACAGTCTCCCGCCCTGCTGCGGTGCATCACCATATTAAAAAAGATGAGTCTCACCCCCCTGCCGGTGCTCCTCATCGGCGAGACGGGCACTGGCAAGGAGCTGTTTGCCCACGCGGTGCACAACGCCTCCCCACGCGCCGGCGGGGCCTTCGTGGCCATCAACTGCGCCGCCATGCCGGAAAACCTGCTGGAGAGCGAGCTGTTCGGCTACGAGGAGGGGGCCTTCACCGGCGCCCGGAAGGGGGGCAAGCCGGGGCTGTTTGAGTTTGCCCACGGGGGAACCCTCTTCCTGGACGAGGTGGAGGGCATGAGCACCGCCCTCCAGTGCAAGCTGCTGCGGGTGCTCCAGGAGCGGGAGATCATGCGGGTGGGGGGCAACCGCATCATCTCGGTGGACGTGCGCATCGTGGCCGCTACCAATGAGGATCTGGAGCGCCGGGTGGAGGAGGGCAGCTTCCGCCGGGACCTCTATTACCGGCTCAACACCCTGCCCGTCCTCATCCCGCCCCTGCGGGAGCGGGAGGGAGATCTGCTGCTGCTCATCGACCACTTCTGCCGCAACATTGGGGCCTCCTTCACCCTCTCGCCCGAGCTGGAGCGGCTCCTGCTGGCCCACCAGTGGCGGGGCAACATCCGGGAGCTGCGCAATGTGGTAGAGTATTTCAGCTACCTGGGACATACTGTGGTGGGGGTGGAGGAGTTGCCCCCCACCTTCCACTACCTCCCCGCCGCCGCGCCCCCGGCGGAGCTGCCCGCCCTGGCCGACTGCCCCCGGGAGGACTCCCGCTTCGTGCTGGAGCGGCTCTACGAGGCCGACCAGGCGGGCCGCAGCCTGGGGCGGGAGGCCATCCTCGCCGCCGCCCGGGAGGCGGGGCTCCCCTGCTCCCAGCAGGAGGTGCGGCGCATCCTGGCCGGGCTGGACCGGGCGGGCCTGGTGCGGGTGAGCCGCGGCCGGGGCGGCACCCGCCTCACCCCGGCCGGGCGGGCCCTGTGCCGCCGGCAGGCGGTGGAGGGCGGAGCGGAAATGGTTTGACCAATTTGACCGTTTTTTCTTTCTTTGACCAGTTTAAACGCGCCCTGCTGCATTTCTCCGCCGGGTGGTCCTGGACTGCCCGGCGGGTTTCTTTCTGTTATGCATAAAACAGCAGACTAAATTTTAAGCTTATTTAACAATGTTTTGCCGCCCGGAGCGATTCGGCACATAGATTGCTTTTATGGTCGGACAGAATACAGGGCCGGGAAGCCCAGGCCAGGAGAGAAAGAAGGATGATCCCCTATGAAGTATGATTTCGACACCGTGGTGGACCGCGGCGGCAACCGCTCCGCCAAATACGACGAGCGGATGAAGAAGTTCGGCACCGACCAGGTGATCCCCCTGTGGATCGCGGACATGGACTTCAAGACCGCCCAGCCCATTGTCGACGCCCTCACCGCCCGGGCCCAGGAGGGCATCTGGGGCTATACCAGCCGCCCGGACTCCTATTTTGAGGCCATCCGGGGCTGGCAGAAGCGCCGCAACGGCTGGGACATCGACCCGAGCCTGATGAGCTTCAGCCTGGGTGTGGTGCAGTCCATCAGCGCCATGGTCAAGCTCTTTACCCCGGAGGGGGGCAGCGTGCTCATCCAGACCCCGGTGTACTCCGAGTTCTACGACATGACCGAGGCGTGGAACCGGAAGGTGCTGGAGAATCCCTTCGTGGAAAAGGACGGCAGGTGGGAGATGGACTGGGCCGACTTCGAGGCCAAGCTGGCCGAGGCCGACCTCTTCCTCCTGTGCAGCCCCCACAACCCCCTGGGCATCGTATGGACGCCGGAGGAGCTGCGCCGCATGGTGGAGCTGTGCATCAAGCACCGGGTGGTCCTGTTCTCCGACGAGATTCACTCCGACCTGATCTTCCACGGCAAGCGCCACACCCCCACCGCCTCCGTATCCGACGAGGCCGCCCGGTATGTGGTCACCGGCATCTCCGGCACCAAGACCTTCAACCTGGCCGGCCTGCAGGCCTCCACTGTGGTGTTCCCCAACGCCCACATGAAGCAGGTCTTTGACCAGTTCTGGATGAACATGGACATCCACCGCAACAACGCCTTCTCCCTCACCGCCATGGAGGCCGCCTTCAACCACGGCGAGGAGTGGCTGGAGCAGCTGCTGCCCTACCTGTCCGCCAACTTCGACTTTGTGGCGGACTACTGCCGGGAGCACATTCCACAGATCAAGACCTGCGCCCCCGACGCCACCTACCTCATGTGGCTGGACTGCCGGGCGCTGGGCCTGGACAACGACGCCCTGCGCCGCTTCATGATCGAGCAGGCGGGCCTGGGCCTCAACGACGGCTGCTCCTTCGGCCGCAGCCTGAACGGCTACATGCGTCTCAACGCCGCCTGCCCCCGCAGCGTGCTGGAGCGGGCGATGAAGCAGCTCGAAGCGGCGGTCAAGGCCCTTTGAGCCCACACAGGACTGGTAAAAGGAGGTAAATTCCCTATGGCAAACCTGCAAAAGAAGAGCTTCTGGCAGCAGTACGGCAACCTGATTCTCATCCTCAGCGGCATCCTGATCGGCGCCCTCATCGGCGTGGTCGTCCCCGACTTCGGCACCACCATCAAGCCCATCGGCGACATCTTCCTCAACCTGCTGTTCACGATCGTGGTCCCCCTGGTGTTCGTGTCCATCGCCTCCGCCGTGGGCAGCATGGCCAATATGAAGCGCCTGGGCAAGATTCTGGGCGGCACCATCGGCACCTTCATCTTCACCGGCGCCATCGCCGGCGTCTGCGTGCTGGTGTGGGTCAACCTGTTCAGCCCCTCAGCGGGCACCACCATCGAGCTGGTGGCCAGCGAGGTGGGCGAGGCACAGACCGCCGGCGAGCTGCTGGTCAGCTCCCTCACCGTGTCCGACTTCTCCGACCTGTGGGACAAGTCCAACATGCTGCCCCTCATCATCTTCGCCATCCTCTTCGGCTTCTGCGTCTCCGCCTGCGGCGGCGAGCAGAGCCCCATGGGCAGGCTGCTGGCCAACCTGAACGACATCATCATGAAGTTCGTGGGCATCATCATGCTGGTGGCCCCAATCGGCCTGGGCGCCTACTTCGCCAACCTGGTGGCCACCTACGGCCCCGAGATCATCGGCGACTACGGCCGCTCCATGCTGGTCTACTACCCCCTGTGCGCCCTCTATGGGGTGATCTTCTTCCCCCTCTACGCCTTCCTGGCCGGCGGCCGGCACGGTGTGGCGGCCATGGTCAAAAACATCCTGCGCCCCGCCGTCACCGCCTTTGCCACCCAGTCCTCCGCCGCCACCATCCCCGTGAACAAGGAGGCCTGTGACAGCATCGGCGTGCCCAAGGACGTCAGCGATCTGGTGCTGCCCATGGGCTGCACCATGCACATGGACGGCTCCGTACTCAGCTCCATCACCAAGATCGCTTTCCTCTACGGCGTGTTCGGCATGGACTTCTCCGGCGCGGGCACCTATGGCATGGCCATCGTGGTGGCTATCCTGTCCGCCTTCGTCCTCTCCGGCGCCCCCGGAGGCGGCCTGGTGGGCGAGATGCTGATCGTCTCCATGTTCAACTTCCCCGCCGAGGCCTTCCCCATCATCGCCACCCTGGGCTTCCTGTTCGACCCCGCCGCCACCTGCCTGAACGCCTCCGGCGACACCATCGCCTCCATGCTGGTCACCCGCCTGGTGGAGGGCAAGGAGTGGCTGGACAAGGCCGCGGCCGCCAAAAAGAGCCGGGTCTGAGCTCCATTCACCTCTGTCTGTTCCATCCATTGATCCATTTATAAAAGGAGAATCTGCCATGACTATCATCGACACCAAGCACGCCCCCGGCGCCATCGGGCCCTATTCCCAGGCCTACGAGACCAACGGCCTTGTCATCACCTCCGGCCAGCTTCCGGTGAACCCCGCCGACGGCACCATGCCCGAGGGCATCGCCGCCCAGGCCGAGTGGAGCTGTAGGAATGTGGGCGCCATTCTGGAGGCCGCCGGCTCCGGCTTCGACAAGGTGGTCAAGACCACCTGCTTCCTGGCCGACATCGCCGACTTTGCCGCCTTCAACGAGGTGTACGCCAGGTACTTCACCTCCAAGCCCGCCCGCTCCTGCGTGGCAGTGAAGGCTCTGCCCAAGGGCGCCCTGTGCGAGATTGAAGCCATTGCCGTAAAGTAAGGAGGAGACAAGATGAAAGTGACCGTGATCGGCAGCCACCTGTGCCCGGATACCCTGTACGCCCTCAACAAGCTGGTTGAGGCCAAGGCGGATATCACCTTCCAGAACCTGTCCGCCAGCCTGCCCGACCTGAAGGCCTATCTGGCCCTGCGGGAGAGCAGCCCCGTCTTCGAAGGCCCCAAGGCCAGGGGCTCCCTGGGCATCCCCTGCTTTGTGCGGGAGGACGGCACCGTCACCCTGGAGCTGGAGCAGGTGCTCAGCTGAGCGGATGAGAGCAGCTGCCAATAAACCCTCCCCACAAAAGAATTTGAAGGGAAAGATCGTGTGAAAGAAAACCGTCCGGGTTGTCTTTCACGCCGGATCAAACGACTTTTCGAACCGTTCAAAAGGCTCCAAAAGTCCGGCAGCCTGTCGAAAACACATTTTCAACAGGCTGGAAGGGAGCGGCCCCCGGTGGGGCCGCTCCCTTGTGCGTTTTTACAGGTCGTTGCGGCACAGATCCTCCAGGGACTCCCGGCGGACTGCCACATAGGACTCGTTGCCGCCCCGGAGCATGACAATGGGAGGCCTGGGAAGGCGGTTGTAATTGGAGGCCATGGAGTAGTTGTAGGCGCCGGTGGTGCATACCGCCAGAAGGTCTCCCCGGCCCACGCTCCCGGGCAGCAGGACGTGCTCCTGGATGATGTCGCCGCTCTCGCAGCAGCGGCCCACCACCGAGCAGGGAAATTCGGCGGGCTGGTCCAGCTTGTTGGCCAGCAGGCAGGTGTAGCTGGCCCCGTAGAGGGCGAAGCGGGGATTGTCGGGCATGCCGCCGTCCACCGAGACGTAGTTTTTATAGCCGGGGATCTCCTTGACCGTGCCCACGGTGTAGAGGGTCAGTCCCGCGTCTCCCACGATGCTGCGTCCGGGCTCCATGTGAATCTCGGGCAGGGCGATGCCCAGGCGGGCGCAGGCGCCCTTGGCCGCGGCGGCCACCTGGGCCACCTTGGCGTCCACGTCCAGAACGGGGTCGCACTCGACGTAGCGCACGCCGTAGCCGCCGCCCAGGTCAAGCTGCCGGGTCTGGTAGCCATGGGCTTTCTCCATGTGGGCGGCGAACTCCAGCATGATCACTGCGGCCCGTTCAAATACGTCCTCGGCAAAGACCTGGGAGCCCACGTGGCAGTGGAAGCCCACCAGCTCCACATGGGGCTGGCGGAGGGTGAAGAGGGTGATCTCCTCGGCCTGGCCGGTCTCGATGGCGCTGCCGAATTTGGAGTCCACCTTGCCGGTGGCGATGGCCTCGTAGGTGTGGGGGTCGATGCCGGGGGTCAGGCGGAGCAGCACCCGCTGCTTGATACCCCGCCGGGCGGCCTCCGCCTCAATGGCCTTGATCTCCTCCACGTTATCCGCCACAAAATAGCCGATACCGTGATCCATACTGTAGCGGATGTCCTCATCGGTCTTGTTGTTGCTGTGAAAGTAGGCCTGGCCCAAGTCGTAGCCCGCCCGGAGGGCGGTGTAAATTTCGCCGGAGGACACCACGTCGATGCCCATGCCCTCCTCCCGCATGATCTCATAGATACGCTGGAAGGAGTTGGCCTTGCTGGCGTACAGGGGCCGGGCGCCGGGGCCGAAGTGCCTGCGGAACGCCTCGGTATACACCTGGCAGTTGGCGCGGATCCGGTCCTCGTCCATCAGGTAGAGGGGGGTGCCGTACTGCCGGGCCAGCTCCACAGTGTCCTGACCGGCAAAGAGCAGGCGCCCGTTAGAGACGGTAAGGTTGTCGCAGATCATGTCTCATTTCCTTTCTGTTTCTCTGGAAGATATCCCGCCCCGCAGGGGGCCCCGGGGGGATGCTATTTGGCGTGTCTGGCCGCAATGGCCCTGTCCAGCCAGTCCTTGCCGTCGGTGACGCGGGCGACGATGTAGCACACCACATAGTCGCCGGCGGAGTTGATCATTGTGGCCGGGGGATCTACCAGGTTGCCGATGGCCACCAGGATGGGGAAGGCAACCTCAATCTGCTGGGGGAAGAAGATGGAGCAGATGATGTACTCACCGATGTAGCCTCCGCCGGGCACGCCGGACATGCCCACCGAGGAGAGCACCGCCACAGCCACCACCGCCGGGAGCATGGTCCAGGGCATATCCACGCCCATGGCCCCCAGGACAAAGGCGATTTTCAGCACGCAGGAGAAGCAGGAGCCGTCCATATGCATGGTGGCGCCCATGGGCACGACCATATCGGCCACATCCTTGGGGATGCCGGTGTCCTCCGCCTCACGCAGGTTGGTGGGGATGGTGGCGGAGGAGGAGCAGGTGCCCAGCGACATGATGGCGGGCCTTGCGATGTGCTGGAACATAGTCTTGATGCCGTGGCTGCCGCCGCCGATATAGGCGAAGAGGGGAAAGGCGGTGAAGATGTAGATAAAGCACAGGGGATAGTACACCACCATGGCCCGGCCATAGGCGGAGGCCACGCTGGAGCCGTAGGTGGCTACCAGATCCGCAAACAGGGCGAAGAAGGCGATGGGGGCGTAATAGGTGATGATCTTCACAAAGGCCATCATCACTTCGGTCAGGCCGTCGAGGAACTTGCCGATGACGTGGTCGGGGCCGCCCACCAGATTGGTGGCAAAGCCGAACAGGATGGAGAAGACGATCAGCGGCAGCATGGCGCTGCGGCTCAGCAGGCCCACAAAGTCGTCGGTGGTGAAGAAGTTCACGATCATGTCGGCGAGGGAGGCGTGCTCGCCGATGGCCTCGGTGGCCATGTCGGTCCAGGGCTCCAGCACCGGGGGAACCAGCTTCATGACAATGAACATGATGACGGCGGCAACGGCGCCGGTGACCACGAAGGTGAGCACGGTGGTGCCCATGATCTTGCCTGCCCGTTTCCGGCTGCGTACGCTGGCCACGGAGTTGGAGATGGAGGCGAACACCAGCGGCACCACCACGCAGAACATCATATTGATGAACACGGTGCCGGCGGGCTTGATAAAGTGACCAAATTCAGGAAAGAACCAGCCGGCCACGCAGCCGGCTACCATGGCAAACAGCATCAGGGCCAGGAAGCGGTAGTTCTTCATAACTGTGGATTTGTCCATAACAATACCTCTCTTTCTTCTAACACACAGAACTGCCGGTGGGGTATGCGGCGTCACCTCCTCTCTCAGTGTACCGCACCGGCGGCCGCTCTATCACTCAAAGGGGCAGTTCCTCGTCGGTGAGCTCCCCTTTTGCAACCAAATTGGTGGGCCCGGTCAGAAAGAGGTGTTCCACCGTTGAGCCGCGGCGCTCCACATCCACCACCAGCTCGCCCCCCGTCATCTGGACGGCCACCGCCCGGCCGCTGACCGCGCCCTGGAGGGTCAGCACGGCGGCCACCGAGCCGGTGCCCGTGCCGCAGGCGTAGGTGAAGCCCTCCACGCCCCGCTCAAAGGTGCGCTCCCAGATCCGCCCCGGTCCCTCCACATCGAAGAAATTGACATTTGCGCCCTTGGGGAAGGCGGGGTGGGCCCGCAGCTTCCGCCCCAGGGCGAACAGCTCCGCCTCCGGCCGGCCGCGCAGTCCCGGAATCGGAACCACTGCGTGGGGCAGACCGGGATCTCCCAGCTCCACATAGGAGCAGGGATAGGTCTTGCCGTCCACCTCCACGGGGTAGTCCAGCCGGAGGGTGGTGGGCCGGTTGAGTTCGATTTTATACTGCCGCCGGGTGATGCGCCGGCCGGTGACCAGGCCAGCGGTGGTCTCCACCCTCTGGAGCTCTCCGGCCAGCCCGATCTCATAGCCATAGCGGCAGATGCACCGAGCCCCGTTGCCGCACATCTCGCCCGCGCTGCCGTCGGAGTTGTAAAACAGCATTCGGTAGTCCCCGCCGGACTGCGGCCGCTCCACCACCATCAGACCGTCCGCCCCAATGGACAGGCGGCGCTCGCACAGCCGCCGGGCCAGGGCGGGAAAGCAATCCGCCGACAGCCCCTCCTGTAGATTGTTGAGGATAATAAAGTCGTTGCCTGCGCCGTTCATTTTCCAAAACTGCATCGAAGGCTCCCTCCCATTAAACGTGCTCCTTGTCTCATTGCCTATGCAAGCTGCATGCCAGGCGGCCAAGGGGGGCGAAGTTCAGCGGTTCCAACAAAATATGGCCGTCAAATTCAGACAGAATCCGCAAAACATGGGGCGCAAGATCCAGCATACCCGGAACCTGGGTGAAAAAAACGGGAAAGGGAGTTCGGATTTCCGAACTCCCTTTCCCAAAAACAGGACGTGTTTAGTCCAGTTGGTATTCCTTCAGCTTGCCGTAAAACACGGTCTTGGACAGGCCCAGCAGCTCCATGGCCTTCACACGGCTGCCGCCGCACTGGGCCAGGGTCTGCCGGAGAATCTGCCTTTCCTCCCGCTTGAGCCGTTCCTTCAGCGTGAGCGGGGCGGGCGCTGTGCCCTCCAGGTGGATGTGCTCGGCATAGATAAGCTCCGACTCGGAGAGGGCCACGGCGTTCTCCAGTACGTTTTCCAGCTCCCGGATGTTGCCCGGCCAGTTGTAGGCCAGCAGCTTGCCAAAGGCCTCGCCGGACAGGCTCCTGGGCGGGACGCCGTACTTCTGGGGAATCTTCTCCATCAGCCGGTCGATGAGGAAGCACACGTCCTCGGGACAACTGCGCAGGGGAGGCAGCTCCACAGAGAAGGCGCTGAGCCGGTAGTAGAGATCCTGGCGGAAGCGCCCGGCGGCCACCTCCGCCCTCAGATCCCGGTTGGTGGCCGCCAGGATGCGCACATCCACCGGCACGGACCGGGTGGAGCCCACCCGGCAGACCACCTTGTTCTGGATTACACTGAGCAGCTTGGCCTGGATCTGGAGGGGGATCTCGCCAATCTCGTCCAGGAAGATGGTGCCGCCGTCGGCCGCCTCAAAAAAGCCCGCCTTGCCCTGGGGGTTCGCCCCTGTGAAGGCGCCCCCCACATAGCCGAACATCTCGCTTTCAAACAGGGTGGGGGAGATGGTGGCGCAGTCCACCGTGACGAAGGGGCCGCGGCGGGGCTGGGCCTGACGGATGGCCTGGGCGAGGAAGGACTTTCCGGTGCCGTTCTCGCCGGTGATCAGGATGCCGCAGTCCAGCTGGGACAGCTTGTAGACCCGGTGCCGGACGGAGGCCGGCAGGGTGTCGAAGCCGAAGCGCTCCGCAAAGGACGCCTCCTGGGGCGCGTCCTTGCGGGCGGTCTCCCGGTAGGTCCGCTCGGCCATCTTGATGGCATTGTTGCGCTCCAGGATGGTCACATGGATATCCTCAATGTTCCGGAACTTGACGATCACTCCGTCCGGGCGTCCGCCCTCCGCCCCGGGCACGGGGAGAAGGGTGGCCACCAGCTCAAAGCCGTTGATCTCGTACTCCCGGTCCTCAAGCCTCGGCGCCTGTCCGTTGAGCACCCGGGCGAGATCCCGCTCAAACTGCGCCCCCTCAAAGAAGTCGCGGAAGTGATAGCCCTCCACCTGGAGGGACAGCCCGGCCCGTTTTTCGCTGTAGGAGCCGCCCCGGAGCAGGTGGCCGATGCCCTCCCTGCGGGCGGAGTAGCCCTTCTCCTGCCAGAACTTCACCCGGCCAGTCGCCCCGTCCAGAACCACCATCTGTCCAATGCAGCGGAAATACCCGATGGTGTAGACGGTGTCCCTTACCGTAACGGTGACGCTGCGGCGCTCGATGGAGAGGCGGATCGGGATCCCCTCACAGACGGTCTCCAGACAGAGGCTGTCCGCGTCCTGGTCTGGCAGGAACTTGTAGACGGGCCGCCGGCTGGGCATGTCGAAGACGCCTGCCGCCACCAGCCGGTCGTTGACGCGGAGCCTGGGCTCCCGGATGCCGATACGGGCGAGATCCTCCGGCCGCAGCGCCCCGTCGTCCGCGCCGATGGCTGTGTCGGCGATCAGCACCAGGTCGCCCGGCTCCAACCGCCCGGCGGGGTGGGGGTGCTGGCTGTTGTGGTAGAGGCCGAACCTCACCTTGGCCTGCTGGTTGATATGGGTGATGATGCCATCCCGATCCAGGGTGAAAATGGCATGGGATGAGGAATCCATGAGACATTGCAGAAGATCCATAGCGGTGCTCCTCTCCGGGCGGGCCGGGAAATCACCTCTATTGTACGGGAGAAAGGAGCCGGTGTAAATACCGGATTTGGAGGGGGTTCGCCGCCTGTACGCAGAAACGCACCTGACTTCGGAGGGAAATCAGGTGCGCATTCCCCGTGGGGCTCAGCAGCGGGCGGAGAGGACGCGCAGGATGTCCTCTGCCGGGGGCGGGCAGCCCGGGACGCGCTCTTTGGCGCAGTTGCAGCAGGCGCCGATTCCAAGGCCGTCAAAGGGAACTCCGCGCCAGCCCTGGCCGATGGCTATGGGTAGGCCTTGTACGCCGCTGGTGTGGAGGGCGCGCACCAGGCTTGCGTAGCAGGCCGAGCAGGCGCTTCTGGCCTGGACGGTGCGGGTGAGGGCGGCCACGGCGCCGGAGGGGGCGGGATAGTCCGCCGCCGCGGAGGGCTCGTTGAGGCGCACCACATCCCCCTCCTCCAGCCGGGTGGAGCCGGCCCCCCAGGCCTCGGCCATCTGGATATAGGGCACCTGCTCCAGGGCCAGGCCCATAAGGCGGCAGCCGTAGGCGTCCAGCTGCACGGGGTCCTCACCCAGCAGCATCCGGCTCGTGGGGACGGGGTTGCCCCCCTCCTCAAAATCCAGATCCCCGCAGAGGCTGTCCACGATGGTCAGCTCCGGCCGCAGGGCGGCGGCCAGGGCGGCGATGGGGCGCATCAGCCCCTCGGCGTGGAAGCGCCGCTTCTCCCGGTCGGGCAGGCAGCCCTTGCAGTTTTTTAGGGCGCAGGTCATGGCGGTCTGGCAGTGGCCCTTGAGCACGGGCAGGTTGATGAGGTAGTCCGCGTCCAGGGCGCGGCAGCAGATGTCCATGGGCCGCAGGGGGGTGTCCACCCGGCGGGTCTTGTCCCGCTTGAGGTCGAAGAGGGGCACGCCGTACTTCTTCCCCACCGCCTCGTATCCCGCCGCCCGGAAGGCCCGGCCGGTGTCGTCCCCCACCCAGGAGCCCTCGATGATGGAGATGTCCCGGAAGCCATGGTCACGCAGATACTCGATGGCGCCGGACAGGACGCCGGCGTGGGTGGTGGCGCCGGTTTCGGGGGAGGCGGCCACCACCAGGTTGGGCTTGAGGGCCACCGAGGCCCCGGAGGGGATTTTGCACGCTGCGCCGGCGGACTCCATCAGGGCGCGGGTCATGGCGTGGGCATTGGTGCCAAAGATCTCATAGATGCGGCTCATTGCGGCAACTCCTTTTCTTGCGCGGCGCACTCGGGACGGAAATAGGCGGCGGCCAGGGCGATGAAATGCTGGGCGGATTTGGACAGGTAGCGATTGCGCCGGTAGCAGGCAGACACGGTCCAGGCGGGATGGGCAGACAGGCGGAAGCAGGCCACGTCCTCCACCCCCTGGACGTAGTAGGCGGGGACGATGGAGCAGCTCAGCCCCTTCTGTACCATGGAGACATTGGCCCGGTTGCTGGCGGTCTCCAGAAAGAGGTTGGGCTTTCGCCCCGCCCGCTCAAACAGGGGGGCGATGACCTCCCGCTGGGTGGAGGAGCGGTAGATGAGGCAGAAGGTCAGGTCCCAGAGGCACTCCGTGTCCAGCACCGTCAGGGGCGCGCCCGGCGGCGCGGCCCTGGCCGCCAGCGGATGGCTGCGGGGCGTGATGAGCAGGAACTCCTCCCGCAGGAGGGGGACGCAGGTCAGCCCCGGAACCTCCCCCTCCGGCCTGGAGATGAAGCCCAGATCCAGCTCGTCCCCGGCCAGCATCTCCAACTGCCGCCGGACGCTGATCTCCCGCGGGGTCACTGTCACCTCGGGATAGCTCTGATAGAACCGTGGGTACACGGCCATGAACATCTCCATGCCCCGCTCCGGGGCGAAGGCAAGGGAGAGGGTGCCCCGCCTCCGGTCGGCGATGTCGTGGATGATGCGGTAGGCCTCGTTTTTTAGCTCCAGCATCCGGCGGGCGTACTCCACGTAGACCCGCCCGGCCTCGGTGAGGGCAAAGCTGCTGCGGGAGCGGAAAAAGAGGCGGGTGCCCAGCTCATGCTCCAGCTTCAGAAGCTGCTGGTCCAGGGCGGACTGGGTGATGAACAGCTTGGCCGCGGCCTTGCTGATACCGCCCTCCTGGGCGATGGTGAGAATATAGGTCATCTGTTTGACGTCCATGGCCGATCACTCCTTGCCGGTAAAAGGGCGCGCCCCCGGCTCCGCGTGGGAAGGTCGGGGGCGCAGCGGGGGAAAGGAACCACTCAGCGGTGGATGAGAAGCACCGCCACGTCGTTGACATTGGTGCCCGTCGCCCCCGTGTGGAGCAGGCCGCCGCAGGCGGCCAGGGCGTGGTAGGCGTCGTTGTTCTTCAAAACCTCAAAGATGCGCACGCCCTGCCTCGCCAGCCGCTCCTTTGTCCCGCCGTCCACGAAGCCGCCGGCGGCGTCGGTGGGGCCGTCGGTGCCGTCGCTGCCCAGAGAGAACACGGCTGTGTCCTCCAGCCCGGCGATGCCGGCGGCGGCGGAGAGGGCCAACTCCTGGTTGCGCCCGCCCAGGCCGGAGCCGGTCAGGTGCACCACGGTCTCCCCCCCGGCCAGGAAGGCCAGGGAGCGCTCCGTATCCTGGTGGGCGCGGGCTACGGCGGCCAGGAAGGCCCCCGCCTCTCTGGCCTCGCAGTCCAGGCTGTCGGTGAGCAGCACCGGCTCATAGCCCAGCTCCCGGCAGGCCGCGGATGCGGCGGCGCACAGCTCCCGCACGCTGCCGGTGATAAGAGTCTCCACATTGTCCAGGGCCTTGGGCGTCTCCCGCTCCAGGCACTGGGAGGCCTCGGGCGACAGGCGCAGGCCGTACTGCTCCGCGATGCGGCGGGCATCGGCACAGGTGGAGGAATCGGGGTAGGCCGGGCCGGAGGCGATCATGTCCAGCGGATCGCCGATGATGTCCGACAGGACGATGGAGAATACCTTTGCCGGGGCGCAGTGCTGGGCAAACCGCCCGCCCTTGACGGCGGAGAGCCGCTTGCGGATGGTGTTCATCTCCACGATGTCCGCCCCGCTGGCCAGCAGGCTCTGGGTGATGGACTGGAGCTCCTCCTGGGGGACCAGCGGCGCTTCAAAGAGGGCGGAGCCGCCGCCGGAGAGGAGAAAGAGGACGGTGTCCTCCGCTGTCAGGCCGTCCGTAAGGGCCAGCGCCTCCTCCGTGGCGGAAAAGGTGTCCTGGTCGGGGACGGGGTGGCCCGCCTCCCGGATGAGCAGGGAACCGATGGGGCCCTGGGCATGGCCGTGCTTGGTGATGACGATGCCGCCGTCCAGCCGCCCCCCCACGCAGTCGCAGGCGGCGCGGGCCATAGACCAGGCGGCCTTGCCCACGGCCACCAGCACCACCCGGCCGCCCTGAAAGGGGTTCCCCTCCAGGGCGCGGCGAACCGCCGCGTCGGGCTGGACAGCGGCGATGGCCCGGCGGACAATCTGATCACAGTCGTTTCTCAGTTTCATGCGTTCCTCCATGGTCGCCTCGCGGAGAGGCTTAAATCAGGCCGGCCTCAGACATGGTGCGGCGGAAGCCCTCCTTGGCGGGGCCCTCCGGGGTGGGGAGGCTGGGCCGGTAGGGCACGCCCACATCCCGGCCGCGGAGCGCGGCCATATCCTTGGCGGCCACAGGGAAGCTGGCGGGGTCCATGGCCAGACGGACGGGGTTGAGCTTGAACTGGGCCTCCAGGCTGCCCTGGAGATCCCCGGCGGCAAACTTGTTGTAGACGTCGGTGATCAGCTCGGGCATGAAGTTGGCCGCGGTGCACACGCCGCCCACCGCGCCGTGGCACAGGCTGGCGTAGAGCAGGGTATCCTTGCCGCCGAACACCTTGAAGCCCACGTCGCGGGTACGGCGGATGAACTCGGCGGTGAGGGTGATGTCGCCGCTGGTGTCCTTCATGCCCACAATGTTTTCCACCTGATGGGCCAGGGCGTCCACGAGATCGGCGGTGAGGGTGTACCCCACCCGCCCGGGGTTGTTGTAGAGCAGCATGGGGGTGCCGGGAACGCTTTCGGCGATGGTCTTGAAGTGCTGGAACAGCTCGTCATAGGTGGGCTTGAGGAACATGGGCTGGAGCACGCTGACGCCGGCGGCGCCGTTGGCCACGGCCATTTTGGCCAGACGGCAGCACTTCTGGGTGCGGATGGCGCCAATGCCGAAGTAGACGGGGACGCGGCCAGCGGCCTGATCCACCATAATCTTCAGGCCCCGCTCCATCTCGTCCTCTTCTACCATATAGAACTCGCCGTTGCTGCCAAAGGCCAGAATACCGGACACGCCGCCCTTGATGACGTAGTCCACCTGGTCGCGGAGCCTGGCCTCGTCAATGCGCTCCTCCCCGTCGATGGGGGTGAGTATGGGCACCACGACGCCCTTGATAAAATCCGTATTCATGATCGATCACCTCGCACTCGTGTCGGGCGGCCTTACAGGGACTCGATGCCGGTGAGCTTCTTGTAGTACTTGATGATGGAGCTGTGATCGTCCTGGCCGCAGCCGTTGTTGTGCAGCCACTGGAAGATCTCCTGCACCGCGGCGGTCATGGGCAGGGGGGAGCCCACGGTGTGGGCGCAGTCCAGGGCGTTGTTCAGATCCTTGATGTGCAGGTCAATCTTGAAGCCGGGCTTGTCATTGCCCTCGATCATCATGGGGGCCTTGGCGTTCATGACGGTAGAGCCGGCCAGACCGCCGCGGATGGCCTGGAACACCAGCTCGGGGTCCACGCCCGCCATCTTGGCCAGGGTCAGGGCCTCGGACAGGGCCTGGATGTTGCAGGCCACGATAATCTGGTTGGCCAGCTTGGTGGTGTTGCCCGCGCCCACGTCGCCGCAGCGCACCACAGAGGCGCCCATGGCGCCCAGGATGTCCTTGTACTGGTCAAAGACCTCCTGCTTGCCGCCCACCATGAAGGAAAGGGTGCCGTCGATGGCCTTGGGCTCGCCGCCGGAGACGGGGGCGTCCAGCATCTCGATGCCGCGCTTGGCCAGCTCCGCCGCGATCTCCTTGGAGGCCACGGGGTTGATGGAGCTCATGTCGATGAACACGCTCCCCGGCTTCATGTGGGCGGCCACGCCGTCCTCCCCCAGCATGACAGCCTTTACCTGGGGGCTGTTGGGCACCATGGTCAGCACCACGTCGCAGGTCTCGCCGATCTCTGCGTTGGTGGCGGCCTTGGCCCCGGCGGCTACGATCTCGTCCACGCTGGCCTGGTTCAGATCGCTGACCGTGAGGTCATAGCCCGCCTTGAGCAGGTTCTTCGCCATGGGCTTGCCCATAATGCCAAGACCGATCAGTCCGATTTTCATAATACATTTCCTCCTTAAAATAATAGCACAGATTGGGGTGGATAGGAACTATAAAAGCGGGACTCACGCGTTGGCGCGGGCCACGTTTTTGGTGACAATCACATCGGCGCCCAGGCCGCACACGTCGGCCAGGGCCACCTGCCCGACGGCGGTGGGGGCCTGGAGACGTACGGTGTTGATGACCTCCATTACCCGGAAGATGTCCTTCTTGGAGATGGGGCGGCTGAGCCGCACGCTGGCCAGGGGCAGTTCGCCGCCCTCCACCAGTACGCTGGTGGCGATATTGCGCTGGGGGTCGGTGAGCTCCTGGCGGACATAGGCGTCTCCCTTGGGACAGGTGGCACCCTGGACGGCGTACACCGTGTCCCCCTCATATTCGGCTGTGATCTCACAGCTGTTGGGGCAGATAATACAGGTAAAACTCCGCGTCACTGTACGCTCACCTCCAAATCACCGGACTGCTCCAGCGCCGCGGCGCGGATGGGAAGCTGAAGCATCTCGGCAGGGAGTGCCTTGGGCAGCCTGCGCCGCAGCACCTCGCGGCCGTCCTGCGTCACGGTCAGGGTGACGGCCTTCATGGGCCGGGACACCCGCAGGGAGAGGGTGAAATCCCGGCTGCCCCTGATGCGCTGGGGGATGACGTGGCCCACGTTGGCGCCCGCCCTGACCTCCAGGGGACAGGGGGGAAGCGCATGGTTTTTCAGGTACTCCGCCGCCGACGAGGCCAGGGCCTCCGCCTCCAGGGAGACGAAGTCCACCAGATCGTGGACATGGAGCACGTTGCCCGCGGCAAAGACGCCGGGAATGCTGGTCTGGTAGTGCTCATCCACAAAGGCGCCCTTGGTGCGCCCGTCCACCGCCAGGCCGGAGCCGTTGGCAATGTCCCCGGCGGGGATGAGGCCCACCGAGAGAATCAGCGTGTCGCACTCTACCCGCTCCTCCGTGCCGGGGATGGGGCAGAGGCGTTCGTCGACCTGGGAGACCGTAACGGCCTCCAGACGCGCCCGGCCGTGAATATCGGTGACGGTATGGCTCAGGTACAGGGGGATGCCATAGTCGTTGAGGCACTGCTCGATGTTGCGGGGCAGGCCGCTGGGATAGGGCTGCACCTCATAGACGGCCTTCACATGGGCCCCCTCCAGCGTCATGCGGCGGGCCATGATCATGCCGATGTCGCCGCTGCCCAGAATGACCACCTCCCGGCCCACCATGAGGTTGCGCAGGTTAATGTACTCCTGGGCCACGCCGGCGGTGTAGATGCCCGCCGGGCGGCTGCCCGGAATGGCCAGGGCGCCCCGGGTACGCTCCCGGCAGCCCATGGTGAGAATCACCGCGTCGCCCCGGAGCTGTTTGAGCCCGGCGGGGCCGGAGGCGGTGACGGTGCGGTCGGCCTCCAGGGAGAGAACGGTGGTGTCGGTAAGGCAGGTGATGCCCAGCTCCTCCGCCTGGGCCACGAACCGCTGGGCGTACTCGGGGCCGGAGAGGGTCTCGCCGAAGCGGGTGAGGCCGAAGCCGTCGTGGATGCACTGACGGAGGATGCCGCCGGGGCGGTGCTCCCGCTCCAGCACCACCACGTCGTCGACGCCCTTCTGCCTGAGCCGGATGGCGGCGGCCAGGCCGGCGGGCCCGCCGCCGATGATTACCGCCTGATGGCGTTCCACGTTCATGCCGGCTCCCCTCCTTTCACTGACCCGGTGAACATCCAGGAGCCCTCCGGCCCCAGGTGGATGTCCCTGAAGTCCTCTCCCAGCTCCCGGCGGAGGGCCTCGGTGATGCGGGTCTCGCAGTAGCCGCCCTGGCAGCGGCCCATGGTGGCACGGGTGCGCACCTTGATACCGTTGACGGTGTGGACGCCCAGGGGGTTGTGGATGGCCTGGAGAATTTCGGCCTTGGTGACCTTCTCGCAGCGGCAGAAGATCTCGCCGTAGTCCGGGTTCTCCGCGATGGCGGCGGCCCGCTCCTCGTCGGCCATATCGGCAAAACGGCGGATGCCGTGCCGGATGGGATCAAAGTCGGGATTGGGCTCCAGCGCCTCCTGCCGGGCGATGAGGGCCACGGCCCGGCGGGCCAGCGGGAGGGCGGAGGTGACGCCGGGGGACTCGATGCCCACCAGGTTGACCACGCCGGGCGCCTCGTCCCGGCACTCCAGTACGAAGTCCTGTACCGCGCCGGTGGCGGGGTCGATGCGCTTGGGCCGGATGCCGGCAAAATTGCGGATGAAGTAGGCGCGGTCCATGTGCTTGAACATCCGCGAACCGCTCTCAATGAGGCCGTCCATGGCGGCCTGGGTGGACTCGTAGTCCTGGAAATCCCGCGCCAATTGGCTGTCGGGCCCCACCAGTACATTTCCGTCCACGGTGGGCGTGGCATGGGTGTCAAACGTATTATCCGGATTGGGGGCGGGATAGACGGGAATCCTGGCAAACTGGCCCGCCAGCTTGTCAAGAACGAAGTATTCGCCTTTGACCGGCTTAATGACATAGCCGGGAATGCCCAGTTGCCCGCTGACCACAGCGGAGTTGAGCCCCGCGCTGTTCACCACCCAGCGGGTGTGGAAGTCGCCCCTGGTGGTGTGGAGCAGGTGGGTGCCGTCGGCCTGCCGGGTCTCGCCGGTGAAAGCGCAGTTGAGGTGGTACTCCGCCCCGTTGTGAACCGCGTTCTCCGCCAGGGCGATGGTGTAGAGGAAGGGGTCCAGGATACCGCTGGCCGGGCACCACATGGCGAAATTTCCGCCGGCGCTGGGGTCAAGCTCATCCATCCGCTTGCGGTCGATGAGCTCCAGGCCCTTCACGCCGTTGGCCTCGCCCCGGGCCATGAATTGCTCCAGCCGCTGCCGGTGCTCATCGGTGAAGCCTACGATGAGCTTGCCGGTGCGCTTAAAGGGGACATCCAGCTCGCGGGCCACCTGGTCGAACTCCTGGTTGCCCTCCACGGCGCAGATGGCCTTGAGGGAGCCGGTCTTGTAGAGGAACCCGGCGTGGAGCATGCCGGTGTTGCGCCCGCTGGTCTGGGTGCAGACGTCGCTCTCCTTCTCCAGCACGGCGATGCGCAGCTTGTACCGGGACAGCTCCCGGGCGATGGCGCTGCCCACCACCCCGCCGCCGATGATGACGACGTCATAGGACTGCTGCATAGGGATAGCTCCTTTCTCCATTAAAGGAACAGGGTCAAAATGGGGACGGTGACCAGGCTGGTCAGCGTCGAGATAAACACACACTTGGAGGCGAACTGGGCGTCCGCCCCGTATTTCTGGGCCAGGATAGCGGTGGTGGAGCCGATGGGCATGCCGGTGAGCACCACGCTGACCCCGGCGGTGAGGGGATCCACCCTCAGCAGCCGCAGGGCCACGAGGCACACGGCGGGCAGCAGGAGCTGGCGCACCGCCACCAGATAGAAGCACTTGGGGTCGAACACGGTCTTGAGGGGCACGTCGGCCAGGATGGCCCCCACCAGGGCCATGGCCAGGGGGGAGGTGCAGGCGCCCAGGTTGTCCACGGCGGTGTCCACAAAGTGGGGCAGGGGGAGCTGGAAAAACATCCACGCCAGGCCCACCTCCACGGCGATGATGCCGGGGTTGAGCAGCACCTTCCGGACGGCCTGCTTGGCGTCGGCCTTGGTAAACAGGGAGATGCCGGCGCTCCACATGAGGATGCGGGTGGGAATGATGAACAGGGAGCCGAGGAAGAGGCCCTCGTCGCCGTAGGCGCCGCTGACCACGGGCAGTCCGGCAAAGCCGGAGTTGGTGACCAGGGTGCCGTACTGGAGGATGCTCTTCTCCCCATAGGGAAAGCGGTTGTAGAGCACCTTGCCCAGCAGCAGGGCCGCCGCGGCCATGACGGTGGCGATGAGGACGGCCACGCCCCCCTGCTTGAGGGACTCCAGGCTGAACTCCATGTGGAAGGACTCAAAGATCATGCAGGGCAGGGTGATGAGCACCACAAAGTCGGTCAACTTATCCCGGGCCGCGTCGTTGAAAATGCCTTTCTTGCGGCAGAAGAAGCCCACCGCCATGTAGATGAAGAGGACGGTCTGCACGTCCACCATCTTGAAAAAGCTGTCCATACTACCCCTCGATGGGGGTGAGAAGGGCCCCGTCCCCGTCAAATTCCAGCGGCTCGGGCTCAGAGCAGGCCGCCACGCCGGGCCATTTACCCGCCTTCACGTCCCTGTAATAGGCCTCGCTGAGCATGATGCGGCCGATGTGGAGGCTGTTTGGGATGCGGATGATCCGGGCGCGGCTGCGGTCGATGCCGGTGCAGGTGCGGATACACATCTGAATAGCCTCCCTGTCGTTGGCCACCACGCAGGGGATGCGGGCGGAGGTGAGGACGGTAGAGGTGAGACAGTTGGGGTACATCTTTTCCGTGTCGATTTTGTCAAAGAACCGCTTTGTGATCACGTTGGCCAGGCCCACGCCCAGGGCGTTGCCGTGGCTGGCCGCGCTCAGATCGAGAAAGCAGGTGCGCTGCACCTCCACCCCGCCGTGGGCGTACTCGGTGGAAAAGGTGCCGGTGATGTTGGGGTCCACGCCGGTGCCCGAGTAGTTCTTGCCCGTCTCGTCCACCACCAGCACGTCGCAGGCGCCCACCAGCAGGGAGGGCATCCGCTCAAAGGCAAACTGGAGCAGCTCCGGCTCCCGGGCGAGAATGTCGTCCCTGTCGATGGCCTCGATGCGGCAGGTCTCGTCATAGGCGTTCTCGATACAGGGCAGGGCAAAGAGGATGGGGGCCCTGGCCAGAATGACCTTGGCGATGGAGGGGATGTTGGCCCCGATCTTGCCCATGCCGTCGGAGTGGACCCGCTCGGCCCCCTTCTGCTTGCCCAGGCCCACGGCGAGCATCTTGCAGGGCCCGCTCTCGTAGGGGCCGCGGAAGGCGTTGTGGGGCTTGAGGCGGCAGGAGACGATGATACCGTCGGCCTCATAGGCGTTTTTGTCCAGGTACACCGGCAGGCCGGTGTCGGAGGTGCCCAGCTCCACCACCTCCATGCTGCTGCGGATCTCACAGCCCATGGCCTCCGGGGTGATGCCGTAGCTGGCCAGCACCTCCAGCTGCCCCTCGGCAGTGGCGCCGCCGTGGCTGCCCATGGCGGGCACAATGAAGGGGACGGCGCCCCTGGCCTTTACAAAGTCCACGATGGACCGGGTGATGAGGTCCACGTTGGCGATGCCCCGGCTGCCCGCCGTGATGGCGATGGACATGCCGGGCCGGATTTTGGAGCGGAAGGGCTCCCGGGACAGCTCCCCCGCCACGGCAGCGGGGATGTCTGCGGGGGCAATGCGCTCCCGGGGGAAGAGCTGCTCGGCGCGGAACATGCGGGGAATGGGCACGTCGGCCAGCAGACGGGAGACGACGCCCCCCTGTTTGATTTCCATACCAAACCGACCTTTCTCTTGTCAGGTAATAGGCGCGGGATTGAAGATGCACAGGTCGTTGTGGAAGCCGTACTGGTCGGAGTAGGGCTTCTTCACGCCGCTGGCCACGTCCAGAATCAGGTGGAACAGCTCGGCGCCCACGTCGGCGATGGTCTTCTCGCCGGTGGCGATGGGGCCGGCGTTGACGTCGATGAGGTCAAACCAGTGCTCCTTCATCTCGTTGCGGGAGCAGACCTTGATGACCGGGGCGGCGGCCAGCCCGTAGGGGGTGCCCCGGCCGGTCATAAAGACCTGAAGCCCGATGCCGCTGGCCAACTGGCAGGGCCCGCAGACGATGTCGCTGGCGGGAGTGGCGGCGTAGATGAGGCCGCGCTTGTGGGGCTTCTCTGCCGGGGAGAGCACCTCCTCGATGGGGGCGGTGCCCGACTTGGCGATGGAGCCCATGGCCTTCTCTACGATGTTGGCCAGGCCGCCCTTCTTGTTGCCGGGGGTGGGGTTGGCGTCCCGGTCTACGCCGCCGGCGTCCAGATAGTCGTCGTACCACTTCATCTCGGCGGCCAGCTTGTCCCGGGCGGCCGCGTCGCGGCAGCGGGCGGCCAGCAGATGCACTCCGTCCCGCACCTCGGTGACCTCGCTGAACAGCACGGTGGCGCCGCCCTTCACCAGCATGTCGGCGGCGTAGCCGGCGCTGGGGTTGGCGGTGAGGCCGGAGAAGGCGTCAGAGCCGCCGCACTGCATGCCGATGAGCAGCTCGCTGAGGGGCAGCTCCTCCCGGCGGCGCTCGTTGAGCCGTTTCAGCTTCCGCTCGGCCATCTCCATCAGGGCCTGCATCATGGCGTCGTGGCCCCGGTAGTTCTGGAGGGTGAGGGTGTTCTCCGGGGTGATGTCCTCCGGGGGGAGCACCATGTCGTAGGTGAGCTTTTCACAGCCCAGGCCCACCACCATCAATTCGCCGCCGAAGTTGGGGTGGCGGATGAGGTTGGTGACCGCCCGGATGGGGATGTGGGCCTCCCGGGCCTTAATGGCCACGCCGCAGCCGTAGGGGTGGTTCACTGCCACCACGCCGTCCACATTGGGGTACTTGGGCAGCAGCTCCCGCTTGATGCGCTCCACCGCCACGTTGACCACACCGGCGGCGCACTGGACGGTGGTGACAATGCCCAGCAGGTTGCGGGTGCCGGCGGGGCCGGTTTTGTTGCGGTAGCCCATCCAGGTTCTGCGGGGCGGATCGGGCAGCTCTTCCATGGGGACGAGGCTGGTCCCGTAGGGCATGTCGTCCAGGCCGGGGGACTGAGGCAGGTCCAGCATGTGCTCGTTGATCCAGGCCCCAACGGGGATGGGAGCCTTGGCGTAGCCCAGCACCACGCCGTAGCGGATCACCTCCCTCCCCTTGGGGATGTCAGTCAGGGCGATCTTGTGGGCCTGGGGGATGTCCTCCCGGGTGACGACGCCGGGCATGACCCCGGTGCCGCGGGGGATGTCGTGGACCGCGATGGCTACGTTGTCCGCGTCCTTGACCTTGATGTAAAGCGGTGCGCTCATAGACGAATTACTCCCTTTTGGCCGATGTCATTCCACCGGACGCGGGGCGCGCCGGACGGAATGACATCGAGGCGTTATGATGATTACTGCTTGCCGGAGAGCTCCTTCTCCTGGCGCTTGGCCTTGCGGTTGTCCAGAACGGCGTAGACCACGGACAGGATGATCAGCGCCCAGATAACCCAGCTCATGGGACGCACGAACAGGCCGGTCAGGGAGCCGTTATAAGCGGTGAGCACCTGAATGAAGTAGTCCTCCAGGTCGCCGCCCAGAATGAAGCCGATGAGGAAGCAGGACACGGGGAAGTGGAACTTCTTGATCAGAAGGCCCACAATGCCGAAGAGCAGCAGGCACCACACGTCGAACATGCGGCCGTTGAGGGTGGCGTAGGCGCCCACGGTGCACATCATGAGCACCACGGGGTACAGGCGCTCCTGGGGAATGAGGACGATCTTCGCCAGCAGCTTCACCGGGAAGAACATGACTAGGTACATCAGGATATTGCAGCACAGCAGGGCCACCAGAATGGTGTTCCAGATCACCGGATTGTTGGTGATGAACAGGGGGCCCACCTGAATGCCCTGGAGCATGAAGGCGCCGATCAGGACGGCGGTGGTGGAGTCGCCGGGAATACCCAGGCTCAGCAAGGGCACCAGGGCGCCGCCGGTCAGGCCGTTGTTGGAGGACTCGGACGCGATCAGGCCCTCGGGTACGCCGGTGCCCAGCAGCTCGGGGTGCTTGGACCAGCTCTTGGCCTGGGAGTAGGCGATCAGGGAGGCGGCGGAGCCGCCCACACCGGGCAGGATGCCCATGAAGGTGCCCAGCAGGGAGGAGCGAATGACGTTGATGACCTGCCCTTTGAAGTCGTGGAGAAGGCTGAACTTGACGTTGTTTTTGACCTCTACAGTGTCCTCTTTGCTGTAGGAGGCGTGCATACCCGTCTCACACTGCTGGAGCATCTCGGAGACGGCGAACAGGCCGATGAGCACGGGGAAGAGCTGGAAGCCGCTCTGCATCTGGCTCTCCAGGAACTCAGGGACCATGCGGTATTCATTGTTGACGGAGAACTGGTTCATCATGGCCACCAGCACGCCCAGCATACCGATCCACAGGCCGCGGAGCATCTGGCCCCGGGACAGGGCGGCGATGACGGTGAGGGCGAAGAGGATGATGAGGAACTTCTCCACGGCGGAGAACTTGATGGCCCAGCCGGCCAGGATGGGGGTGAAGAGGGCCAGCACCACCAGGGAGATCATGCCGCCCATGAAGGAGGAGGTGACGCCGATTTTCAGGGCGCGTTCTCCCTCGCCCCGCAAGGCCATTGGGTGTCCGTCGAAGGTCGTACACACCGACGACGGGGTGCCGGGAATGTTGATGAGGATGGCGGGGACCAGGCCGCCGGAGATGCCGCCCACATAGAGGCCCAGCAGCAGATAGAGGGCCATCTCCATGGAGTAGGCGTAGGTCAGGGGGAGGAACACGGCCACGGCCATGGTGGCCGTCATACCGGGGATGGCGCCGAAGATGATGCCGATGACGACGCCGAACAGGGCCACGGCGATGTACTCCGGGCCGATCACGAAGGGCAGTTCAAATCCCATGAATCACACCAGCCTTTCTTTAGTAGAGAATGAAGCCCAGGGACGGAATCTCAATGGTGAGGAGACCGGAGGGCAGGGTGATGGCGAACGCGGTGCCGAACACAACGCTGATAATCAGGCAGGCCACCACGGAGATGATCAGGCTGGTGATGTGGTACCTGGGGTTTTTCAACTGCGCCTTGTTGGCAAACAGGGTGTTGAACAGGAACAGGCAGATGATGGACCAGAAGGTAAAGCCCAGCTTGTCCAGCAGGAAGAAGTAGACCACCATCAGGGCGATCGTACCCCAGAATTTGAACTTGTCGTAGTGTTCCACGAAGAAGCGGCCGGGCTTGACAAAAAAGCCCTTGCCCGCCTTGATCCGGGCCCGCCCCTCCAGGGCGATCAGCAGGACGCCCAGAATCACCAGAATTCCAATGGTGATGATGGGGAAAATCCAGTGCTGGGTTGAATACTCCACATTGATACGCATCTTATTACCTCTCTTTCGCAGGGTGGTATCACAGAATATCACCCCGCTGAAGCGCCAACCGCCGGCTGGGCTTCAACGGGGTGACACTCCAACAGATATTAGGTCAGCTCGTCCAGGCCGGGGGCCACGTCGATGATCTCCTGGCCGATGTCCCGCTTGTCGCTGATGAACTGGCGGGAGGCCTCCAGATCCGCTTCCTCGGCGGTGACGGCGCTGTAGAGCAGGCCGGCCATCTCAGCCTGGAAATCGGGGTTCTCACAGACCTTCTGCATGGCGGCGGCGATCTCATTCAGAATGCCCTCGTCCATGTCCTTGGGGAAGAGCATGAAGAAGTCCTTGTTGAAGTCGAAGGGCTCGCCGTTGAAGGTGATGCCGTCGTCGGCCATGGAGATAACGCCGCTGCCCTCCAGGTTGCCGCAGGTGTCAAAGAGCTTCATGGCCAACTGGGCGTCCACGCCCTCCTTGGTGAACTCCACGCAGGAGGAATAGTCGGCGTAGATGATGTCGGTGTTGCCGTCCCAGAGGCGCTGCTTCTTTTCGTCGGTGGTGCCGCCCACCAGGGCCTTGATGCGGCTGGCCACCTCGTCGCCGTACTGCTCCTGAACCCACATATACCACACCACAAAGTCCAGGTGGGAGGCGGAGCCGGACTCAATGTTCACCCGCAGCTCCTCGCCGGGGTTATCGGCCAGCCACTGGGCGGCCTCATTCAGGTTGTTGTAGGGGGCGTCGGCCTTGGCCACAAAGCAGCCGCCGGGGTTGACGCCGATGCGGGGGCCGACGGTCAGGTTCTCCAGGGCGTAGTCCTCACTGACCGCGCCGAAGAGTACGCTCAGGAACGCCATGTCGTGGAACATCATGATGGTGGTGCCGTCGCCCTTGGCCTTGGAGATGGTGTCCAGCGCCTGGGCGTTGCCGATGGCGTCCACCTTGCCGTTGAAGCCCATCTCCTCGCCCAGATAGCGGGTGACCATATCGGCGATCATGTAGGAGTCGCCGCCGGTGGAGGTGGAGCCGATGACTACGCGGACGCGCTTGCCCTTCAGGCTGCTCTCGCCGGAGGCGGCGCTGCCGGTCGCCTCGGTGCCGGGATCGCCGGTGGAGGGAGTGCCGGTTTCCGTGTTAGAGGGGGTGCCGCCGCAGCCGGCCAGCAGGCCGACTGCCATGGAGGCGGAAAGGAGCAGAGCCGTCAATTTCCTGAACTTCATTGTTCAATTCCTTCCTTTCGTTCGGTTCATTCACTGGGGATGTTCCGTGCTTGCTTGCGGGGGATGGGGGCGCTTCACTACCGTGGCACTATGATAGCAGGCCGCGGCGCGGGTTTTCCATTCGCAAAAGGCAATGAAATGGGAGAGTAAATTTGTAAACTCTGTGTGGGTTTCAGAAAAATGAATTTAAGATTTCAAAAATACCCGTTCTGCGTTTCAAATATGGAAGATTTGTTTCGCTTAGAACTGTAAATTTATAGAAATCATCGGTTGATTTTTATAGTTTGTCAGAAAAAAACAAGTAAAATTTGTGCAAAACAGATAAGAGCAGGCGCGGTTCACCCTCCGCCTGCTGCTCCTTGTGCGGAACAAAAATCTCTGTTACACTGAACATGAATACAAAGTTTTTGTACCGTTCTGGTCAAAAGGAGTGTCACACCATGAAATCAGAATCTGCGGAGCTGGTAAGCGGCCTCATCCGCCAATACCGCCGCCTGCGCCTGCTCTACCTGGGTTATCTGGCGGCGGCCGTCCTGGCGCTGGTCTTCTTCTTTGTGGACAAGCGCGTTACCCTGGCGCTGGTGGCGGCCAGCCTGGTCTACCACCTGGTGGTGGTACGGAGGGCGGGGAAGGCCTACCAGCGGGCCTTTGTCCACGCCTGCGGCCAGTGTACCCTGGCCCGGCGCCTTCAGGACGCCCGCCACACCGAAGCGCCCACCCTGGAGGAGGGGGAGCTGCGCCGCGCCCGCCTGGTCGCCGCCAACGACGCCAAGGGCTCCGTCCTGGTGCGGGAGGGCGGCTCCGGTACCTACCACGGCCGCCGTGTGCGCCTGGGTGACGCCGGGTTTACCCATTCCTTCTCCATGGAGGGGAAAACCCACCACGAGTTCGTGGTGGGCACCTGGGTGACGGTGGAGCTGGGGAAGGACACCGGGCTGGACTGGCGGCTCATCCACGAGCGGGTGATGATGAAGCCGTCCCGGGACGCCATGCTGCGCCGGGAGAGCGGGCTGCGGCGGGCGGTGGGCTTCGGCCCCGGCTGGATGGAGGACGGCACCTGGTTTGCCCTCCGGCCGGAGGGCAAACCCGACGTGCCCGGTGACGCCTTCCTCGCCGCCCTGCGCCGGCTGTCCGCCGCCACCGACAAGCCCCTGGCCGTCTGCGTCCAGGGAGACCGCCTCCATGTCTTTGTCACCAACCGTATCCTGGGCCAGAAGGTATCCAGCCGCGTCCCGCCGAGCGCCGCCGTGGCCGAGGTGGATTTTCTCCCCGAGCTGGACGGAATTCTCAAGGCCTCGGACGCCCTGGTATAAAACTTCATGCGCCAAGAGCGCACCACGAAAACGGGCAAGGGCTTGTGGCGCATGAAGTTTATGCGCATATGGGCCGTCCCGGCCCATGCGCTTTGATTTCATGGCCGTGCCGCTGAAAGCGGCACATGGCCAATTTTGCTATGCTTTTGCATAGCAAACAGCAGACAGGGTGCGCCCCCAGGTATCGCCGGGGGGCGCACCCTGTCTGCTGTTGGGTCAGCCCTCGAATCGGTCGCGGATGCCATACTGCTTCATCCGCCGCCAGAGGGTGGTTTTGCTGATGCCAAGCTCGGCGGCGGCCGCGGCCCGGCTGCCGCCGTTGCGGGAGAGCACCTCCGCCAGCCGGGCGGCCTCGGGGGAGACGGCGGTGGGGAGGGCCTGCCCCTGGGCGCGGACCACCGGGAGGGGATAGAGCTCCTCCAGCAGGGAGCGCACATAGCCGTCGTTTACCGTGCGGGCGGGGGCGGTGAGCACCATGCGCTCCAGAAAGGCGCGGAGCTGGATGTAGTTGCCCGGCCAGGGGTAGTCCATGAGCAGCCGCCGGGCCTCCCTGGTGAGCACCACATAGCGGTTGAACTTCACCACGCAGTCGTCCAGGCACATGTCGATGGCCTGGTTCAGATCGTCCGGGCGGGTGCGCAGGGGCGGCAGGCTCAGCCGCAGGGGGGTGAGCAGATAGTAGAGCTCGGGCTGAAAGACGCCGGCCTCCAGCTTGGGGGCCAGGTCCCCGGTCAGGGAACCGATGACCCGCGCCGCCACCGGGGTGGGGGTGTCCTCGCCCTGCACATGCACCACGCCCTCGCGGAGCAGACGGCAGAGCACCCGCTGCCCGCCGGGCGTGAGCTGGTCCAGGTTGTCCAGATAGAGCGTTCCGGTGTCCGCCGCCTTGCCCGCCCGGGACAGGGCGGCTTCCTGCTCAGGGGAGTGGGCCGCGCAGTCGAAGGTCACGAAGGGGCCCTTGGAACAGGGGCTGGCGTTGTGGATGCTCTGGGCAAAGAGGGACTTGCCGCTGCCCACCTCGCCGTAGACCAGGATGGGCTGCCCGGTTTCGGCAAAGGTGCGGGCCAGCTTTACCAGGCGGGACATCTCCCGGCTGGTGTGGTTCACGTCTTCAAACCGGCCGTGGGCCAGATAGCGCTGAAGCCGGTAGCGTTCCCGCAGAGCCCGCTCTCCCTGGCGCTCCATCTTCTGCATCTCATAGAAGGAAAATACCATGCCCTCCCCGGCGTCCCAGTCCGCCACGGGGGCGGCATTGGCCACCACGTGCACCCCCGCCACGTTGAGCACGGAGAAGTAGAGCTCCCGCCGCTGGGCCAGCGCGTCGGCCCAGAACTCGGCGTCCTCCCGGGGCATCAGCGTGGAAAGAGGGAGTCCCACCAGCTTCTCCCGCTCCTGCTCCAGGATCTTACAGGCCACGTCGTTGCTCTGGACGATGATTCCCCGGGCGTCCAGCTCCAGAATCCCGTTGAAGGAGTAGTCCAGCAGAACTTGCAGGTGGGCCGTGTTGCGGCGCTCGGCGTCGGCGACCTGCCCCACGTTGCGGGCGTGGAGCAGGCTGGTGCGCAGGGAGTCCTCCGTCCCGTCGAAAAAGAGGGTGCGCTTGCCCAGCCGGCGGCAGTAGGCATTGACAAAGTCGCCGCCCAGAATGACATCCATCCCGTCGGCCACCGCCTGCTCCGCCCCGCGCTCCATCTCCGACAGGCCGGAGATAAAATAGGTGTGCAGCTCTATGTCGAAAATCTCCTCAAAGCCCTGAATATTGCCCACCATGTTGGGGATGGTCACCACACCGATCTTCGGCCGCTCCAGATGGGAGACCAGGCTGCGGGCCCGGTGGAGCAGCCGGGCGATCTCCAGGCCGGTGAGCTGGATCTCCACCACCGGGAAGTCGGTGTGCTCCTTGAGAATGGACGCCTGGCGGCCTCGGGCCACCAGGATGTCGGCGCCTGCGCGCCGACAATCCTCCATGAGGTCTAGAATCCGCTCGGTGGGGACGGACTGGTTGAGCACCACATCCATCTCCAGCTCCCGGGCGATCCGCCCGGCGGGCTCCACCATCTCCTCACGGGGGAGCAGGAGCGCAAATCTCGCCATGTCGATTCCTCCTTCTGCTTCGTTCTCATCTTACCCCAAGGAAAGGCCGGTTGTAAAGATTGTAAAGCGGGAGATGGCGCGGCTGAAAAATCTCATGCCAGAGGGTTCAGAGAGAAGGAGCGTGTGAAGGGAGCTGCCAGGGTTCCCTTTGGCATGAAATCAAACGGCGCGGCCGGGACAGAGAAAATCCGTCCCGGCCGCGCCGTGTCTCTGAAACGATATGTGGAATCGCAGGGAAACCGGAAATCAGCGGACCAGGCAGGGGCGCTTGGGATCGAAGGTCCAGCCGGGGATCAGGTACTGCATGCCAACGGCGTCGTCCCGGCCGCCCAGACAGTTGTCCAGGTAGAGCTGGTGGGCCTTCTGGAGCTGCTCCCGGTCCAGCTCCACGCCCAGGCCGGGCCGCTCCGGCAGATTGATGCAGCCGTCCACGATCTGCAGCGGTGCCCTGGTCAGGCGCTCCAGCCCCTCCTGCCAGATCCAGTGGGTGTCGATGCCGTTGAGCTTGCCGGGCACCGCCGCGGCGCACTGGGTCATCATGGCCAGGGAGATATCGAAGTGGTTGTTGGAGTGGCAGCCCCACATCAGGCCGAAATCATTGCACATCTGGCCCACCCGGACGGAGCCCGCCATGGTCCAGAAGTGAGGGTCGGCCAGGGGGATATCCACACTGCGCAGGGCGATGCAGTGGCGCATCTCCCGCCAGTCGGTGTCAATCATGTTGGTGGCGGTGGGCATGCCGCTCTCCTGGCGGAACTCCGCCATAATTTCGCGGCCGGAGAAGCGGCCCTCGGCGCCGCAGGGATCCTCGCAGTAGGCCAGAACCTTCTTCAGCTCAGGGGCAAGGGCCAGCGCGTCCTTCAGCAGCCAGCCGCCGTTGGGGTCCAGGGTAATGCGGGCCTTGGGGAAGGCCTCCTTCAGAGCCTGGACGGCCTTCAGCTCCTCCCTGCCCTCCAGCACGCCGCCCTTGAGCTTGAAGTCTTCAAAGCCGTACTTTTCATAGGTGGCCCTGGCCAGCGCCACAATGGCGTCGGGGGTCAGCGCCTCCTCGTGGCGCAGGCGGTACCAGGCGCAGTCGGAGTCGGGCTCGGAGTGGTAGGGCAGATCGGTCTTTTTGCGGTCGCCCACGTAGAACAGATAGCTCAGAAAGCGAACCCTGTCCCTCTGGATGCCGTCGCCCAGCAGGGCGGCCATGGGCACCTCCAGATATTGGCCCAGCAGGTCCAGCAGGGGAGTCTCCACCGCGGTGACCACGTGCACGCCGGTGCGCAGGTCAAAGGTCTGCTGGCCCCGCACGTCGTCCTTAATATTGGTCGTGAGCCACTCGTTGAGCCTCCGCAGGGTCATCTTGTAGTCGGCCACGCTGGTGCCCTCCACCAGGTGCTTCACGTTCTCCAGGGCGCGGGTGATTTTCTGGCCGCCGGGGACCTCGCCAATGCCGGCATTGCCCCGGTCGTCAGTGAGCACCACAATGTTGCGGGTGAAATAGGGGGCGTGGGCGCCGGAGAGGTTGAGCTCCATACAGTCCTTGCCGGCCACGGGATAGACCTCCATGGCGGCCACTTTGGGGGTATTGGCCATTACAATGCACTCCTTTGTTCCAATTCAGGTGAGTTGGCGGATACGCCTCGGTAGTGAGCGGCCCGGCCCTCCCTTCAGGACGGAATACATTCCTGACACTGTGGCTGCATTTTATCACGGCCCTCCCAAGAAGGCAAACGGATTAAACTGATCGCTCAATTAGGAAAACTAATTTATTTTGATATTTTGCCATAGTGTTTCTAATCCTGCTGTCCCTGCGGCATCGAACCCCACCACAGGCGCGCTTATCCGCTTTTTCTGTTAAAGTGATTAAAAAAACGAATTTGAGTGCCGAATAGTTTGGTGGTAAGATCCAAATATGCTGCTGGTGTTTCCAATGCTTTAGCTTCACGACCGAACGCCATCCACAAGAAAAAAGGAGGAATCTCTGTATGAAGCACCGCATTCAAATGAGAGCCGCTGCCTCGGCGCTGGCCGCATGCATATGCCTTTCGGTTCTGCCCGGCGCGCTGGCCGCAGAACCCGGACGGGTCAAGGCCCCCGGCAGGACGGAGATGGAGCACGGGCCAGTGAGCACCGAGTTTGCCAGTACTCGCCTTGCTTTTGCGGTCTCCGACCCGGTCAGGAACAACGACGGTACCATTACGCTGGACGTGGCCTACGCCGACAGCGAGGGCGTCCGGCGCGAGAGGGTCACCCCCACCGGCATGACCGAGACCGACGTGGCGCTCATTACGGTGGCGGACAATCCGGTGGCTGCCGGCTCCACCATTGAACTGTGCTACAACGAACAGGGTGAGCTGATCAACATCAAAAATATCTACTCGGCGTACATGTCCGACCTGGGCACCGTCTATTTCGATACCATGAAGTACGGCGTCGAGCTCTCCCCGGTGAACGGCGAACCCGGCGCCATGCTGGCCACCGGCTGGCTCACCGCCAAGTCGGGCAATCAGATCACCGTGGGCGACCTGGATCTCTTTGACGAGACCTACACCCTGGCCCCGGACGTGAAGGTCTACGAGTTCAACACCGACACCAGCACCCTCACGGCTAGGCGGCTCAGCGACGTACCCGTCACTCAGAAAACCGACGGCGAATTCTACAAGACCGCCAACCGTCAGCAGGTTATGGTGGTCTTTGACCAGAACTACCGCAACGCTGACCAGGCCGAGGTGGTGGAACTGTACTACATCACCCCCCAGCCCACCATTGACGAGAAGTACCTGTACCCCGCTGACCACATGCCCATCGACAGCTTTATGACCGAGAACGACGGCAAAACTGTGGCCAAGCCCACGGCGGCCGCATGGCTCACCGCCACGGAGTCCTTCGCCATCATCCCTGACCGGCTGTACTACGTGGGCGACAACGAGGTGGCCATCTATCTGACCCAGGCCGACGACGGTACCCTCATCCTCCTGGACGCGGGCTGGCCCGCCAGTGGGTACCAGTACTGGCGGAACATAGAGGCCATGGGCTTCGACCCCAGAGACATTGACTATATCCTCCTGACTCACGGCCACGGCGATCAGTACGGCACCGGCGCCGAGCTGGACACCATGATCAAAAACGCCGGCGGAGACCCCGTGGTCTACGAGTGCTACGAGGACACCTACGGTTACGATATCTACGGCTTCCCTGAGATCACCGGTATCATTAAGGATACCCCGGTACTCAACGCCGTGGACAAGTTCTACATCAATGATACGTGGATGGAGTTTGACGGCAGCGTGCGCATCAAACCCGTTCTTACCGCCGGCCACACCAACGGTACTGACTCATTTATCTTCGAGCTGACCGACCCTGCCACCAACGAGACGCTCACTATCTCCTACCTGGGCGGCTACGGGGTTAACGGCAATACCAAGTACGATCCCGACAACGACCCCACCGGCCGGGGCTACCTGCGCCTGGCCTTCCAGTACGGCCTGCGCTACCTGCAGCAGACCGTGGAGCCGGACTACATGCTGCCCCAGCACACCAACCAGTACCCCATGCTGGAGATCAACAAGGCCGCCGAGGAGAAGGGCATTCCCTTCCTGGAGGCCGTGAACAGCGGCAGCTATGAGTGGGTAAACTTCCTGGAAAAGCGCCAGGCGGTTATCACCTACGAGGATTACTACCAGAACTGGAAGGCAGATCCCAAGGACGAGTTCGGCACGGAAATCACCGTTACCGACGCGGAGCTCCAGACCATTGAGGCCGCAGGTCCCTACCGCCGCGAGGGAGGCACCTACCAGATCACCCTCACCGATGGCGGTAGGATCATCCAGGGCTTTAACCGCTATATGAACCAGACCGACAAGCTCTCCGGCGTGGAAAACGCCCAGGGTCAGGACGTGGGCGACGGCATCTTCATCCTGAAGGATTCCTTTACCCACGATCCCGACGCCTGGTATGTCCAGGTGGGCGCCCGCGTCAGCGACGGCTATGATGGAAGCTGCGCCGGAGGCCCCATTGAGAGTGTCCACGACAACTGGTTTGAGATCCTCCGTACCGAGCGCCTGGACAGCCGGGAAGAGGCCGAGGCCCTGCTGGCCCAGCTCCAGTCCGGAGCCACCTACACCGTGACCCTGGACCAGTCCAGTGAGATTCAGCTGGCCGACAATCTGACCGACACCTTCCGGCCCGCCGCCGGCGGAACCTTCACCGACGTGCCGGCCACCCATTGGGCGGCCGGGGCCGTGGAGTTCGTCTCCAGCCAGGGGCTGCTGCAGGGCACCGGCGCTTCCGCCTTCGCCCCCGGGCAGCCCATGACCCGCGCCATGCTGGTCACCGCCCTGTGGCGGGAGGCGGGCTCCCCCGTGGTGAACTATGCCATGGACTTTGACGACGTGGACGAGGACCAGTGGTACACCGAGGCGGTGCGCTGGGCGGCCTCCGAGGGCATCGTCACCGGCACCGGCAAGGGCTTCTCTCCTGACGCCGCCCTCACCCGCGAATCTCTGGCCGCCATTCTCTTCCGCTACGCCGGCGGACAGGCGGACGCGGACCAGCTGGACAGCTATGCCGACGGAGCCGGCGTCAGCGCCTGGGCCAGAGAGGCCATGAACTGGGCGGTGGCACAGGGCCTGATCACCGGTAAATCGGGCGGCCGGCTGGACCCCGGCGGCACGGCCAGCCGCGCTGAGGTATCCGCCATCCTCATGCGCTACGTGCAGAGCGCCCAGGCCTAACGCCTTTTTCGGGGATTCTCCCCAGCTGCGTGCCGGGGTGAATTCCTGACGTGGGAGGATGTTCAGGCCATTGACTTAGCCTTTCTGCCGAGCGGTTCAATTTTATGAAGCTGCGGGACGCGGCGAGGGATGGTCCTATGATGTGTAAGTATCCGCCGCTGCGTCTTGCGCGGTGAAAAACGCCTCTGAGGGAGGAGAAGGTTCATGGAATCCATCATTTTAAATCTGCTTAACCTGACCGGGGAGGAGCGGGCGGCCTTTGCCGTCCTGGCCCCCCAGCGGTTCCACCCCGACGGGGACGGACTGACGGTGGAGGACTGGCAGTCCGCCCAGGTAATTCTGGGCAACCCGCCGCCGGAGTGCCTGCGGGGGAGCACCGCCCTGCGCTGGCTCCACACCCGCAGTGCCGGGGTGGACCCCTATACCGCCCCCGGCGTCCTGCCCTCGGAGGCGGCGCTGACCTGCTCCACCGGGGCTTATGGCCATTCGGTGTCAGAACACCTGTTCGCACTGCTGCTGGCGCTGATGAAGCGCCTGCCCAGTTACCGGGACCAGCAGAACAGGGCGCTTTGGAGGGACCTGGGCCCTGTCAAGACTCTGCTGGGCGCTCAGGTGCTGGTGGTGGGCACCGGCGACCTGGGCAGCTCCTTCGCCCGGTTGTGCCAGACCCTGGGGGCCAGCACTAGCGGCGTGCGGCGGGACCCGGCCAAGCCCGCCGCAGGCATCGAGCGCATGTACGGCTTCGAAGCGCTGGATACGCTGCTCCCCGCGGCGGACGTGGTGGCCCTCACGCTGCCTCAAACCCCCGGCACCGTCCGTCTCTTTGACAAGGCGCGGCTGCTGCGCATGAAGGGGGACGCCATCCTCCTCAACGGCGGCCGGGGGAGCTGCGTGGACGGCCAGGCCCTGGCGGAGGTGCTGGCGGATGGCCGCCTGTGGGGCGCGGGCCTGGATGTCACTGACCCGGAGCCCCTTCCGCCGGAGCATCCGCTGTGGCGGCAGCCCAGGGCGCTCATCACGCCCCACACCGCCGGAGGAAACCACCTGGCGGACACCGAGCGCCGCATCGCCCGCATCGCGCTGGACAACCTGCGCCGCTATCTGGCGGGGGAGGCGCTGCGCAACCGCGTTCGCTGAAACGCCCCCTACAGAAGCTGTCGGCGCAGCTCCTCCGGCGACAGGGGAGAGAGGGCAGCCGGGGGAATGTCAAACACGGTTTTACAGCCCGCCTGTCCCGCCCGGCCCAGGCGAAAGGCGGCTCGGGCAAAGGCGGTCAGGACACAGGCGGTGAACTCCGGGTTGGAGTCCAGCGTCAGTTTGAATTCCACCAGGGCCCGGTTCTGTTCCTGCCGGCCCGTGCGGCCGCCGCGGAAGACAAAGCCGCCGTGGGGCAGGCCGCCGTGGTCCCGGAGCAGCTCCTCCTCAGAGAGAAAGTGCACCGTGGTGTCGTAGTCGGCAAAGTAGTGGGGCATGGTGATGATCGCCTGCTCGATGCGGGCCCGGTCGGCCCCCTCCTCCGCCACCACAAAGCACTCCCGCATGTGCTTCTGCCGGGTGGTCAGCGCCGGATTGGCGCCGCTGCGCACCGCATCCAGGGCGGCGGGGACCGGGATGGTGTACTGCCGCGCGTCCCGGACGCCGGGGATGCGGCGGACGGCGTCGGAGTGGCCCTGGCTGACCCCCCGGCCCCAGAAGGTGTAGCTCTCCCCGCAGGGCAGCACCGCCGCGGCCAGGGCCCGCACCAGGGAAAAGAGGCCGGGGTCCCACCCCGCGGAGATGATGGCCGTCTTCCCGCCGGCCCTGGCCGCGGCGTCCACGGCGGCAAAGTGGGCGGGAATGTTCGCGTGGGTGTCGAAGCTGTCCACCAGGTGAAAGCGTCCGGCGTACCTGGGGCTCTGCTCCGGAAGGTCGGCGGCGCTGCCGCCGCAGAGCAGCAGCACGTCGACGGCGCCCTCCATCCCGTCCAGGGCGTCCAGCGGATACACGGGTACGCCGGGCGTCTGGAGTGTGAGGCTGGAGGGCGGGCGTCGGGTAAACACGCCCACCAGCGCCATGTCCGGGTTCTGCCGCAGCGCGTATTCCACGCCGCGCCCCAGGTTGCCGTAGCCCACGATACCGATTCGGATCTGATCCATATGCTCTCCTCCCCCGGCGGCGGACAGCGCCGGTTTGATTTGGCGGCGGGAACCGTCCGGCTTCCGCCATTCTATCCTATGCGCGACAGGGGCCAAAAACGAGGGCTGCCGGGGAGAAACGGAAAAAACAGACTGCGCGCGCCGCCTGTCTCTCAGGCGGCGCGCGCAGTCATTTTTGGAAGGGAAGCTCAACCGAGGTATCTTTGGAGCATGACGGCGACCTCAGCCCGGGAGGCAGTGCCGCCGGGGTCCAGAAGGTTCCCCTTCTTGCCGGTGATGACGCCCTGCTCCACGGCCCAGCTCATGGCCTCCGCGGCCCAGGAGGAGACCGCCTTGCTGTCGGCAAAGGCGCTCAGCTCCGCAGAGCCGGCGTCAGCGCCGGACGCGCGGTAGAGCATGACGGCCAGCTGCTCGCGGGTGATGGAGCCGTTGGGGGCGCTTCCGTCGGAGATGCCGTTTTCCTTGGCCCAGGCCATGCCCTTTTCATACCAGGTGCCGCCGCCGGAGGTGCTCACGCCGTCCTGGCGGGCCAGAATGGTCATCATCATACCCCGGGTGGTTGGGGCGGCGGGGGCAAACGTGGTGTGGGAGGTGCCGGTCATGAGGCCGTTCTCCACCACATAGGCGATGCCGCCGGCCGCCCAATGGCTTGCGGGGACATCGGTGAACCCGGCGCCGTCGGCGCTCATTTTGGCGTAGATGGCATTGGTCACATAGCGGTAGTCGTCCTGCTGGTGGGCGCGGTTGTTGACGGAGTTGGCAAAGATGGTGAGATCCATGCCGTCCCGCTCCAGGGCGATGGCCTCCACAAAGCCGTCAATGGGAGTCCCGTTCTCGTTGAGGCAGCAACCGGCGATAAAGCTGTCCTGCTCCGCGGCCTGGATGAGCACCGTGGCCCCGGCGGGGACGGAGGTGAGCACGCCGCAGCTATAGGTATACAGCACATAGTCGCCGTCGGCGGCGTAGCTGGCGGTGATCAGGCTGTCGGTGGGATAGGTGACGGTATGGAGGGCCTCCATGCCCAAGGTGGTGTAGGTCAGGTCGGTGACCAGGTTTTTGGAGATGTACTCCAGCGGGTCGGAGCCGGTGGCGATGTAGGGGGTGCCGGCCTTGACAGCGGCCACGGCGGCCGCGCCCTTCTCCCCCTGATCCAGGGCTACGTTGCCCACGATGATGTCCGCCTTGGCGGGATCGTCGGTGACGGTGAAGCCCAGCTGGTCGATGTAGGTCTCTATGTCGTAGTTGGAGGTGCCGTTGCTGTAGACGTTGCGGTAGTTCCGGAAGCCGTAGCCGTCGCGGAACCACTGGGCGAAGTAGCCCTCCGTGAGCTTGGCACCGGAGAATGCGTCATAGCGGCCTGCGAGGAAGAGCGTGGGCTTCCGGATGGCGCTGGCCGCGGGGGCCTCGGCCGTCCGGGTGGCGGAGAGCACAAAGTCGTCCGCAACCGTCTCGTAGCTGGCAAGGGAGAGAGCAAAGTCGCCCTTGTGGTCGCCGGAGGTGATGAGGCTTACGGTGCGGCCGGCATCCAGCAGGGCGTTGACCGCGCGGACCGCCTCGCTGCCGTTGTTGGAGAGGATGACCACGTCGCCCGCCGTGCCGGTGAGCTGGGATCTGCCGGTCACCGTGCTCACCTCGGTGAGCTTGCCGTCAAAGGCGCCCTCTGCGGCGATGGGGATGCAGTCAAAGCCGCGCATGGCGGGGAAGTTGGTAACCGACTCGGAGTACAGATCGGGGAAGCCGGAGGCGGAGGCGTCGGCGCCCTCCCACAGGACGGCGTTGGCGTAGTTCCGCTTGGCCTGATGCATGTCCACCACCAGGGAACCGGCCCTGTAGGTGACGCCGCCCACGGCGGTGTCCGTGTCCAGCGTGGATACCCTTACGCCATTGCGCAGCAGGAACCGGCCCATCGCATAGGCGTCGGCGGGATCGCGCTGGGAGGCGGCGTCTACGGGGATGACATAGTACTCGGGGAAATAATTGTCGTTCTCCTCGTAGGGGACGCGCCAGGTATCGGACTGCAACTGCTTGTTGTTCACATCCACATACCACTTTTCCATGCTGTCCCGGTGATCTTCGTTCTCGATGCCCCGGCGGAAGAACTCCAGTTGGTTGTGGTAGATGTCGTCCTTGTGCTCCATGACGTAGTCGATCAGGCCGTAGACGCCGTACTCGAACAGGTCGGTGGATGCCTCGTTGTTATAGGGGGTCTCAATGGTGTAGCCCAGGGAGCCGCAGTTGAGCATGGCGTAGCTGGGGCCGTAGTTGGTACACAGGTCGTCCCAAGCGGACCAGTGCATGGTGGAGGGGTCGTAGTCATCCCGCAGAGGCATGTAATAGGACCAGTACAGGGTGTCGGGATGCTCCTCCCGGGTGGCCGACATGGTGCCCAGGGCAGCCGTGCCGAAGGCCTCGGAGCCCAGCGCAAAGTTCTTCACCAGCAGGTCGTATTCCAGGTTGGGCTCGTGGGGCGGGGTGCAGGGCTCCACCAGGAATTCGGTCATGTAGCCGTGCAGCTCGGCGAATACCACCGGGTTCCAGTCGTTGATCACCTGGACCAGATTGGTAGTCTCGTTCTGGGTTTGGTTGGAGGCGTCCCGGTTCAGATCAAAGCCGTTGTCGTTGCGGCGGGTGTTGTAGGTGCGCCCGTCCGGGTTCTCATTGGGGCAGATGACAAAGATGATGTCGTCCAGAATGTCGTCCACCTTCAGCGTGATGTCGCCGCTGATGGTATAGAGCTCACTGGCATCGTTGACGCCGGTGTTGTCCTGAATGTTGCCCTCCGCATCCCTGGTGAACTTCTGGGAGCCCAGGCCGGTGATGCCCAGGTCCAGCACGTCGGGGGCGAACATCTCCGAGATGTCCACACTCTTGTCCTTGAAGCCGGTGAGGGTGTTGTAGGTAACGGTCTCCTGTGTAGCCAGGGCGCGCAGGACGTTGAGCTGGGCGTCCACGCCGGGGTCCTCGTCGGGGTGGACGTTGTTAAGGAAGAAGGGCACGCGGTAGTCGCCCATGGAGCCCTTCTCCAGCTTGTCCTGGAGGGAGGCGGGGTCGGTCTCGGCGATGGCGTTCATGGCCTGGAAGGCGTCCACTGACGCCTTGCTGTCGGACAGGGTGACGTAATACTGATCCCGGCCGCCCTCGCTCTGGCCGAAGGTGGTGACGGTGATGTACCGGCCGGGGAGCGCCTCGTCGATGATGTCCTGGATGGACTCGTCAATGTCGTCGTAGCGGACATAGCTGTCATAGGCATTCACCGTCATGTCCGTCTCCGCCACTACGGTATCACCGCTCCGGGCGGACAGGGTGTACGTGCCGATGAAGCTGGGCCAGGCGTTCCGGTTTTTGGAGGAGTCGCCGTTGATGCCGGTAAAGGAACCGGCGGTAAAGGGCAGGGTCACGGTGACCTTGCCGCCGCTGGACGACGCGGCTGCATCGCCCAGGGTGAACAGTGCGTCGCCTCCTTCGCCGTTGTTCCAGACCTGCCAGCGGTCCAGGCGGTCGCCTGGGTAGTAATAGGGATAGAGCGTCCCGTCCTGGAAGCCCTCCTCCCGGGTGAGGTACCAGGTAAGGCCGGCGGCCCAGGCATCGGGAGAGGCGTCCCCCAGTACCGAGGCGTCTACGGTGAGGGTGGCGGTAAAGTCTTGATCCCGGTCAACCAAAGCGAGCGTAGAATCCGAAACGGTGAGTACGGAAGGGGCGGGCGTTTCGGCCGCGGAGGAAATGGCGCTGACGGAAAGCAGCATGCTCAGAGCCAGGAGAAGGGAGAGGGTCCGGACTGCGCGGTGGATACGCATGGTCATGGTCGAGGCCTCCTTCATGAAATGTGGTTCTCAAGCTTCCTCCATGGAAGAAATCTTACTGCTGTTGCTGCACCGGAATCGATCCCCCTTCCTGTAACAGTACTATGACAATAGGATAGCATGGGGTGGAAAAAACGTCAATATAGGAAAGGTGTAGATGCAATTTCTTGTATATATTTTACAATGGCCTGCTGTCAAAAGCATGCGGAGAGAGAAACAGAGTGAAATCCAGATTTCGCTGGAAAGCAGTTTGAAAATACGGTAAAATATCCCCCAAAGGGCTGGCCGTGACACCGGCGGAGCCGGAGCACAACGGAAAGGACGGAAGGGACATGCTGTATGAGACAATCGCGTTTCCCGACAATGCGCCGCTGCAGTGCAGTATCGTGGAGGTGGAGGAATACCCCTTTCATATGCACGACGACGTTCTGGAGATCATGTTTGCCCTGGAGGGATCCTTTGAGCTCACAGTGGTCAACAACGTGCTGGACATGAAGGCCGGGGATATTTACGTGAGCTGTCCGCGGGAGCTGCACCGGCTCTGCGCCTATCCCCACACCCGGGGGACGGTGATGCTGCTGCACATCAATGTGGAGGCATACCGGGCGGAGTTTCCGGACCTGCGGACCTACCAGTTTGCCAACAGTGCCCTGGAGAACAATACCGCGGGAATCCAAATGCTGGGCAGCTATCTGAAAAAGCAGCTCCCCAGGCTGCTGGACCGGACGGGGACGGAGACGGCTGCCTACAGGGAGGTGGGGGAGAAGATTCTCAACACTCTCATCAAGGAGTTCCAGTGCTATTATCTGGGCAGCGGCTTTCCCGAGTTCAACAACGCCTACAAGGGAAACGAGCTCCAGCTCCGGCGCATCCGCCGGATCACGGACTACATCTACCGCAACTACAACAAGCCTATCCGCATTGAGGATGTGGCGGCCATGGAGCACATCAGCGCCAACCACCTGACCAACATTCTCAAGAACGGTTGCGGCGTGGGCTTCCGGACCTTCCTGAACATGGCCCGTGTGGAGAAGTCGGCGGCCATGCTGCTGGAGGGGGGCAAGGGGCTCCAGACCATCGCCTACGAATGCGGCTTTTCCAAGTACAAATATTTCAGCGACAGCTTTGAAAAGAGCTTTCGCACCACGCCACAGCAGTACCGGCGCAGGTACCAGAGCCGCACCATTGCGGTGCAGGCATATAGCTGCAGGGCACTGGAGGGGCAGGAGCTGGAGCTCCTGCTGCAAAAATTCTGCCGGAAGTCGGAGGAAATCTTGCTGGACTGGGGCGGACGGTATGAGGAGAAGCCCCTCCGGAGGCCCCGGTGCGTCAGCCTGGCGGGTGCCGCCTACGACCATATCACCTGCTTTCCGGAGCTGCGGCGGCTGCGGGAGGAGCTGGGGCTGGACACCGTTGCGCTTGATCTGGACTTTCTGCGCCGTTACCGGAACAGCCCCAGAGTGCTGAACTATATCCTGAATGATCTGTGGTCGCTGAGAATGAGGCTGCGGGTGTGTGTGCCGCCGGGGGAGCCGCTCCGGGGGCTGAGGGAGGAGTTGGAGCCCCTGCGGGAGCGGTTTCTGCGGCCCGGCGGTGAACTGGAGGTGATCGTTCTGGCGGCTCCCGGGGAGGAGGAGCGTGCCAGGACTCTGGCGGAGGCCCTGTCCGCCGGCCGGCTTCCGGTGCGCGTCACCGGGGCAGAGCACCGGCCGGAAGCCAATGCGCTGTATGGCTCCGGCTATATGCCGGGCTACCTCCTCCACACCATGGCTTCAAGCCGGGGGAGCCGTATGCCCCGGCTCACGCTGCTGGACGGGGATTCGGGTGTGGCCCTGCTGACCCCGGAGGGGCTCAAGCGCCCGGTCTACCACCTGCTCTCCCTGCTGGAGCAGTTGGGCGACACGGTAATCGCCCAGGGCGATATGTACCTGGCCGCCAGGCAGTCCGGGAGGGAGGACATCCAGGTGCTGCTCTACCACTATGACGCGTGCTTCGACACGCTGTTCGAGGGTGGCTCCCGGGTCGAGGAACAGGCCCCCTTTGTGGAGTTGATGAAGGATCACGACTACAACCGGGAGGTCACACTGAGCGTCCGGGGCATGACGGGGCGGTTCGCCATCCGGAAGTACCGGCTTACCTCTGAGGAATACGCATCCAGGTACCGGGATTTCCCCCTGCCGCCGGCGGATAGACTTTCCGCAGAGACGCTGCGGGTACTCAACGGAACACTGGCCCCTGAAATGTCCCTGAATCTTCTGGAGCTGGACGGCGCCTACCATCTGACCCTCAAGCTGGCCCCCTTTGAGATCCTGCTGCTGTGCTTTGAAAAACTATAGGTTTTCAAACGAGGAAAATCACTGGAATTTTTCAATCAAATGTGATGAAAACCCACAATTTTTGCTATAAAAAGAATTCCACAGGATTAGGACGGGCAATCCGAAAACGTATACAATATAAACAGAAGTACAGCCAACTGGTCGTCAGTTGGCTGTACTTTTTGTTGTATTTTTCCGGGATGCAGCCGGTTTTATTTTAGCAAAACCCCCAAAATATCCGCAGGGAAGGGGCTATTTTTCTGTATCAAGTTTTCTATACTTAACATATGAAGATTGCAATCGGAATAAAAAACAGGTCGAGTCTGGTCTAGTTTAAAGGGAAAGGAGCCTTTTGCCGAGGGAGAAGGAAAACAGATGTAACCCATGGATTTCGAATATGCGCTTGAGGCTGCGGGGGCACTGCCGTCCTGCGGCTTGAACGAAAGGCCTGTGGCGTTTCCGGTCCCCGCAGGTCGGAGGAGGGACTCCGGTTTGTGTGCAGGCGGAGTCCCGGACAGGGAACGGTCGGCACAGGCCGACCAATAAGTAGAGGAGGATTGTCCATGGAAAACAAAGAAAAGAAAATGCTGACAACAGAGGATCTGAACCGGACGCTGGGGAAAAAGGAGCTGTACTCCATCGCCTTCGGCCATGTGATCGGCTCCGGCGTGTTTTCGCTGATCGGAATCGGCATCGGGTACACGGGCAAGTCGGCGTGGATCGGGATTCTGCTCTCCGCCGTCTTCATTCTGCTCCAGGCCCTGCTCTTCATCGTGATGGCGGGTACCGCCCGCTTCCGCGGCGGCTATTACTCCATGATGGGCACCCTGTGGGGTCCCAAGTTCGCCGGCTTCTACATCGTCATCTTCTTTGCCTCCAACGTCTCCCTGGCCATGTACGCCATCAGCTTCGCCCAGTATCTCCAGGGCGTGCTGCCGCAGGTGCCCATTGTCCCCGTGGCGGTGGCCTGCCTGACCGTATTCTTCATTACCAACCTGCTGGGCATTGAGGGCGCGGCCAAGCTGGAGATCGTCATGGATATCGTGCTGGCTCTGGCCATGACCTGCTTCATCGTGTTCGGACTGCCCAAGGTGGACTACAGCACCCTGTTTACAGTGGACTTTGCCCCCGCCGGCCCCATGGGCATCATCACCTGCGCTGTGCTGCTGACCTGGGCCACCGCCGGCGGCATTGACATGGTCAACCTGAGTGCAGAGGCCAAGAACCCCACCAAGGATCTGCCCCAGGTCATCCTGGTGGCTACCATTGCCATCGCAATCTTCTATGCCCTGATTGCCATGGTGGCCGGCGGCGTGCTCCCCGTCTCCGAGACGGCCAACCAGCCTCTGGACCTGGTGGCCAGGGCGATCATGCCCACTCCCGTGTTCCTGTTCTTCGTCATCGGCGGCGCCCTGTTGGCCCTGACTACGACTCTGAACGCCACCTTCGCATGGATCACCAAGCCCATCCTACAGGCCTGCAACGACGGCTGGCTGCCCCATAAGATCGGCTACATTCACCCCAAGTTCAAGACCCCCGTCATTATCCTGGTGGGCTTCTACATCGTGGGCCTCATTCCCATCCTGACCGGCCTGCAGATCAGCATGATCGCCGACACCGCCGTGGTGCTCAGCAACATTCTGTTCGCCTTCATCTGCTTCGGCACCGTATTTATCCCCCAGCGCATGCCGGAGCTGTGGGAGGTCTCCGCCTTCCGCTGCAGCAAGAGCAAGCTCTACCTGAAGTCCATTCTGGGCGGCGTATCCTGCGTGGTCATGGTGCTGGTGCTCTTCTTCCAGATGAGCATGCCCCAGGCGGTCATTCTGGTCATCATCACCATTGTGGGGATTCTCTTCGCCCAGCTCCGCTACAGAAGCGGCGCCGTCAAGCCCGTCAAGAGCTATGAAAAGCTGTAATGCAGGGATCGTCTATTTTATTCAGAAGGAGTTCTTATTGTATGGACAGAACATATCAGCACATATTTACCCCTCTGACCATCCGGGGAATCACCCTGAAAAACCGCATTGAGATCGCGCCCATCTCCGTGTTCGACCTGGATACCACCCCGGAGCGCCACCCCTCCGAGCGGGATATGCAGTTCTTCCGCATGCGGGCCATGGGCGGCGCCGCCGTAGTCACCCTGGGCGACTGTATTGTCGACCCCAGCGGCGAGGACTCCGGCAAGCTGGCCTCCCCCAAGATCCTGGCGGGACATGAGGATAACCTGCCCTTCTTGACCCGCATTGCCGACGAGATCCACCGCTACGGCGCCGTTGCCAGCATTGAGCTCAACCACGCCGGCATGCTGCGGGCCAGCGCGGGCATCCAGGCCTGGGGCCCCGACTACATCAACTTTGACGAGACCAAGACCATCGCCCCCCTGTCCGACCAGTCCGCCTCCGATGAGCCGGTCTACCGCAAGGGCGAGGTGCTCTTCATGACCGAGGAGATGATCGAGACCGTGGTGGACGCCTTCGGCCGCGCCGCCGAGCAGGCCAAGACCTGCGGTTTCGAGATGGCCATGATCCACGCCGGCCACGGCTGGCTCATCCACCAGTTCCTCTCCCCGCTGACCAACCACCGCACCGACCGCTTCGGCGGCAGCCTGGAGAACCGGGCCCGCCTGCTGCTCATGATCATCGACCGCATCCGCCAGTACTGCGGCGAGGACTTCCTCATCGAGGTGCGCTTCAGCGGCACCGAGTACGTGGAGGGCGGCTACACCCTGAAGGAGGGCGTGGAGTTTGCCAAGCTGATGGACGGCAGGGCCGATCTGCTGCATGTCTCCGCCTGCAACTTCTACTTCCCGGAGACCGAGTGCCTGATGGTGCCCGGCATGTTCAAGGAGGAGGGCCACAACCTCTACCTGGCCGAGGAGATCAAGAAGCACGTGAAGCACTCCCATGTGGTGAGCGTGGGCGCCCACCGGGATCCCAAGAAGATCGAGGATATCCTGGCCGCCGGGAAGGTGGACATGATCGCCGTCTGCCGCGCGGTCAACGCCGACCCCCAGTTTGTCAACAAGCTCAAGAGGAATCAGGAGGAGGAGATCCGCCCCTGCCTGCGCTGCAACGCCTGCATCGCCAACTACCAGACCCGCATCACCAAGTGCGCCATCAACCCCACCCTGGACCGGCCGGAGGACGAGGTGTTCCCCTTCCTGCCCACCACGCCCAAGCGGGTGCTCATCGCCGGCGGAGGCCCCGCCGGACTGGAGGCGGCCATTGTCGCCAAGGACCGGGGACATGAGGTCATCCTCTGCGAGAAAACCGGCACGCTGGGCGGCCTGCTCCGCTACGCCCGGAAGGTGCCCTTCAAGCGGGAGACCCAGCAGTATGTGGATTATATGATTGCCAAGGCCGTCCGCATGGGCGTGGATATCCGGCTGAACACCGAGGTCACCCCCGAGCTGGTAAAGGTCATCGCCCCCGACTTCTGTATCGCCGCCGTGGGCTCCAAGGCCCTGATTCCCCCCATCCCCGGTGTGGAGAAGGCCCATCCCATCATGGACATGTATGACGGCAAGGTACAGGTCGGGCAGAAGGTGGTCATCGTGGGCGGCGGCCTGGCTGGTACCGAGGCCGCTCTGGAGCTGGCCATGCAGGGCAAGCAGGTCACCCTGGTGGAGATGGGCATTGACGTGGCCCGCGACGCCAACTCCATCCACAAGCCCGCCCTGATGATGGAGCTCAAGGATCACGCCGAGCAGGTCACGATCCTGCGCAGGACCACCTGTACCGGGATCCATGACCACGGCATCGTGTGCAGAGACGCGGACGGCAGGGAGCTCACGCTTGACGCCGACACCGTCATCCTGGCCGCCGGTATGGCGCCCCTCCGGGCGGAGGCCCTGGCCCTGGAGCCGGTCTCCAGCGAGTTCCGCATGGTGGGCGACTGCAAGCGGCCCCGCCAGATCCTGGAGGCGGTCCGCGAGGGCTATGACGCGGCCATGGAGGTCTGAGACGGCATCCTGACGCCCCAATGAGAGAAGATCCCATTCCGGGGCCCGGCACATGTGCCGGGCCCCGGAACTTATTTCTGGAGGAGAACCGCGCAGGCAAACAAGACCGCCTCCGCTCATAGGCGGAGGCGGTCTTGCAGTGTATCCGGCGGAACGCCGCCGCTATCCGGTCCCGGGCAAAGCAAAGCCTGGCGCGGCGGACTCACCAGCACTCCAACTCGGCCAGCACCGCCGGGGAGTCGGTGAGGATTTCTACCGGCTGGGAAAAGTCCAGGGCGAACAGGCCCATGGACGATTTGGCGTCGATAGCGATGGCGCCGTCCAGGGAGCGGACCTGAACCTCGTCAGGAACGGAGTAGGCCAGGCGGTGAAGGCGCTCCAGCGCCTCCACCGAAGGGACTTTCTTCTGCACAACCACGGCGTGTCCTCCTGTCGTCAGTTCATCAGCGAGCACACCAGCTCAGTGTAGCCGGCGGGGTCCTCCAGAGGCAGGCCGGCGATGAGCTGAGCCTGGGCGTAGAGGAGCTTCGCGTACCGGGCGGCCTTGTCCCGGTCGCTCTCCACCGCCCGGCTGAGGGCGGCGAAGGCCGCCGAGTCGGGGTTGAGCTCCAGCACCCGCTGGGCCTTCATGCTTTTGGCGTTCTCGGGGTCCACCCGCTGGAAATACTTCTCCATCTCCAGGGTGATGGGGCCGTCGGCGGTGAGGCACACCGCGCCGCTCTTCAGGATTTTGGACACCCGGGCCTCCTTGATGGCGTCGCCCAGGGTCTCCTTGAGGAAGTCCAGCACGGGCTTGCTCTCCTCGGCCTTCTGCTCCAGGGCGGCCTTCTCCTCGTCGGTCTCGGGGAGGGCGTCGGCGTCGTCCACCGACTTGAAGGCCACCTCGTCCACCGCGCCCAGGGCGTCGATGACGAACTGGTCGGGCTCGTCGGTGAGGTAGAGGATCTCGTAGCCCTTGTCCCGGATGCGTTCGGCCTGGGGCAGCTTGGCAAGCTGCCCGGCGTCCTCGCCGCAGGCGTAGTAGATGTACTTCTGCTCCACGGGCATGCGGGCCTTGTACTCGGCCAGGGAGGTGAGCTTGCCCTCCTTGGAGGAGAAGAAGAGCAGCAGATCCTTCAAAAGCTCCTTGTGGGCGCCGTAGTCGCTCACCACGCCCACCTTGATCTGGGTGCCGAAGGCCTTCCAGAAGGTCTCGTACTTCTCCCGGTCATCCTTCTGGAGGCGGAGCAGCTCGGCCTTGATCTTCTTCTCCAGGTTGCCCGCGATCACCTTGAGCTGGCGGGTGTGCTGGAGCATCTCACGGGAGATGTTGAGGGAGAAGTCCTGGGAGTCCACCACGCCCTTGACGAAGCGGAAGTGCTCGGGCAGCAGATCGGCGCACTTGTCCATGATGAGCACGCCGGAGGAGTAGAGCTGGAGGCCCTTCTGGTACTCCCGGGAGTGGAAGTCATAGGGGGCGTGGGCCGGGATATAGAGCATGGCCTTGTACTCCACCGCGCCCTCGGCGGACACGTGCACCACGCTCAGGGGATCCTCCCAGTCGCCGTACTTCTCCTTATAAAACTGGTTGTACTCCTCCGCCGTGACCTCGCTCTTGGGCCGCTGCCACAGGGGGACCATGGAGTTGAGGGTCTCCCACTCGTCGAAGTCCTCCCACTCGGGCTTGTAGTCGTCGCCGGCGTCCTCGGGGCGGGGCTTCTGGCGGGACTTGTGCATGAGCATGACGATGGGGTAGTGGATGTAGTCGGAGTATTTTTTGACCAGCTCGGCCAGGCGGTACTGCTCCAGGTACTCGTCGTAGTGGTCGTCCTCGGTGTTCTGCTTGATGTGGAGCACGATGTCGGTGCCAGCGCTCTCCTTCCCGCAGGGGGTGAGGGTGTACCCGTCCGCGCCGTCGGAGGCCCACTGCCACGCCTCGTCGGAGCCGTAGGCCCTGGAGGTGACGGTGACGTGGTCGGCCACCATGAAGGCGGAGTAGAAGCCCACGCCGAACTGGCCGATGATGTCGGTGGCGTGCTCCCCGCCGTTCTCCTGCTTGAACTGGAGGGAGCCGCTGCGGGCGATGGTGCCCAGGTTCTGCTCCAGCTCCTCCTTCGTCATGCCGATGCCGTTGTCGGAGATGGTCAGGGTGCGGGCAATCTGGTCGGGGGTGAGGGTGATTTTGAAGTCGGAGCGGTTCAGCCCCACCTGGTCGTCGGTGAGGGCCTTGTAGGCCAGCTTGTCCACCGCGTCGCTGGCGTTGGAGATCAGCTCCCGCAGGAAAATCTCCTTGTGGGTGTAGATGGAGTTGATCATCAGATCCAGCAGCCGCTTGGACTCGGCCTTGAACTGTTTCTTTGCCATGACAATGCCTCCTGTATCTCAAACAGTTTTGTAAACAAAGAGCGTTAGCACTCAAACTCTATGAGTGCTAACGCTATCATAATCCTTCGCATGAAAAATTGCAAGAGGGTTCAAGGATTGTTTACAATTCGGTGGGAGCGGATGTGCCAGGACGCGCCGTCCCGCTGTAAGGCTAACTCCGCCCGGCCGCCGTCCTCCCGGGGTTCCGTCCACAGCCGGGCGGTGCCGGCGGCCTCGTCCACCTCGCCCCCGGCGCACAGGAACTTGCCGGGGCCGAAGTCGCTGGTGAAGGTGTACCAGGCGTCGTACTCCTCCAGGTAGGGGACGCCCGAGGTGTCGGCCAGCTCGGCGGCGGTGATGCCGGCGTACCGCTCCAGGGCCGCGTCCACCGAGGCGCGGGTGATGCGGTGGGTGGGCACGTCGCCCGGCGACATGTCCCAGGGGTAGCCGGGCAGGGTTTTCAGAGCGTCGGATTCCGCCTCATCCCCGGCGCTCAATGTGCCGTCATCGGGGTAGTACTCCAAAAAGGCGGCGAAGTCCAGCTCTCTTACATCGTCGTAATAGCTGGTGAAAAAGCCGCTCGCCGGAGTGGCGTCAGCCACGCCGCCCTCCTCCGCCCCTGGGGCAAAGGCCTGATTGACCCGGCTGATCTCCTCCGGGGTGAGCGCGCGCGGCTCCGCCGCCGGGACGGATGGCTGGGGAGCAGGGTCAGCCGGACAGAGCTCCGGGAAGGCGCTGCTGAGCAGCCCCCGGAGGCGATCCAGGGGGATGGGGCGCTCCAGGGTGGCGGTGGGGGAGGTGGCGCCGTCCGCATAGACCGGGAAGAGGAGCACAAGGTGGTCTTCCGTAAGGTAGAAGGCGTTGACATCCCAGTAGCTCTCATAATATGCCCGGCCGTACGGGCCGTCCTCCAGACCGTCCAGAGCATCCAGAAGAGCGTCCATCCCCTTCTCGGCCGGAACCCGCAGTAAGGAGTCCAGGGTAAGGGCTTTGCCGGTGGACAGGTCAAAGAGGCTGCCGGAGATAGTGCCCGCGGGCTCACCCGCCAGCGCCTCGGTGCGCTGGTAGCGGACGCTCAGGAAGCGGTCGCACCGCTGGATGGTGTAGACGCTCTCCACGGAATAGTCCCCGCCGGGCTCCAGGCCTGGAGTGCTCCAGTACTCCCGGCCCTTTTCCAGCCACCCCTCTCCCAGTATGGAGAAGTCTTCGTTTAGACTCTGCCAGACGGGGTTCTCCCCGGCGTTTTCGATGCAGGGCATGACAAAGCGCAGGGAGACCACCACCCCCTCCGGCGCGTCCGCGTTGGATTCCTCGCCGGCATAGTCCCGCTGAAAGACCTGCTCGCCCCACACCGGGGCGGGCGTCTCCGGCCGGATCGAACCGGCCTCCGGCGGCGGGGCGGTCTCCGCCGGGGCCTTCGGTGTGCAGGCGGCCAGACAGAGGGCCAGCAGCAGAACGAGCGTCAAATATCGTTTCATATCAATCCCGCCCATCTAAGTCAAGATTCTTCTCCCGGAATACGATGCGGAAGGAGGGGATGTTGTCGAAGCCTAGGTTGGAGGTCTCCACTGTGAAGCGGTAGGCGCGCTCCGTCAGGACGGCGGTCACCACCACGTCCTCCCCGTCCTCGGCGATGGTGACATCCCGCAGGAAGTGGCTGTCCCGGCCCAGGGAGCCCGCCGGGAAGGAATAGGGGTACAGGTCTCCGGGGTAGTTCATCAGCTCCAGGTGTTCATTCAGCGGGGAGCCGGGGGCGCCGCTCTCCAGGCAGGTGTTGTAGAGGCGGAGGGTGAACACCCGGCCATCCGGATCAAAGCTGGTCTCGAAGCTGGGGATGGTGGTGACCGCCGGGAAGAACCCACCGAACCGCTCCACGCTGTCCCCGTTGGGGATGAAGGAGAAGGAGAGGCCGTCGGCGTCGATGCGGGCGTCGTACACCTGCTCAAACCGGGCGCTTTCAGCAGCGGGGCGGCCGTTCTCCCACCCGCCCATGTAGAAGGGCTCCGCCGGGTCCAGCCAGGTTTCCACAGTATCCAGGGTGGTCTGAACGGCGTCCTCCGGCACCCGGCCGTAGGCGTCCACCAGCACCCGCACGGTACCCGACTCGGGCAGCCCTTTCCAGGGGGTGGAGGCGCTGACACCGCCGGTGGTAAAGCGCACCTCGCCTGGGCCGGTGATCTGATAGGAAGCATCGGCGTCCAGACCCGTCAGGTACACCCGGCGGCCGGTTTCCCCGAACACCCAGTCCAGAAGGCGGGGTTCACTGCCGCCGTAGGTGTATTCCACCACAAAGTCGTCCAGATAGCCGCGCACCTCCGTCACCGTATAGCCCTCGGCCTCATAGAAGGCGGGCAGTTCCTCCTCCGTGACCGGGGTGGGCAGCTCGGCGGTGGGGGCGGGGCTGGCCGCGCCGGGAGAAGGGGCGGGCTCAGCGGGGGCGGCCGGGGCGCAGGCGGCCAGCAGCGCGGCCAGGGCCAGGGCGGCCAGGCCGGAAAAAAGGCGCAGTTTCATAAAAAAATCCTCCTTGGCGTCTCCTATCATACCATAGGGGACGGCAAAAAGGGTTACAGGGGCGGTTTCAATCCGGTTACAAGAAACTACGATTGCCCTTTTGCAAAAAATCACATATAATAGAGGCTGCTGATTATGAGAGGGAGGCAAGTTATGATTCTGAACGTGCTGGCCGTAGGCGACGTCGTGGGGGACAGCGGCGTGGAGTACCTGTCCCGCCATCTCCGGGGGCTGAAGAAGCTCAAGGGCGTGCATTTCACGGTGGTCAACGGGGAGAACGCGTCCGGCGTGGGGATTCTGCCCCGGCAGGCCCGGGAGATCTTTGACGCTGGTGCAGATGTGGTCACCCTGGGCAACCACACCTGGAACCGCATCCAGATCGCCGACTTTCTGGAGGACGACCGGTATACCCTCCGCCCCGCCAACTACACCAGCCGGGTGCCCGGCCGGGGCTGGGGCGTGTACGACGGCCCCGGCGGCCTGCGCATCGGCGTCATGAACCTGATTGGCCGGTGCGAGATGGACAGCAACTTCGACAACCCCTTCACCACCGCCGACCGGGTGCTCAGGCGGATGGAGGGGACCGATGTGGTGCTGGTGGACTTCCACGCCGAGGCCACCAGCGAGAAGGGGGCCATGGGGTATTACCTGGACGGCCGGGCCCAGGCCGTGTGGGGCACCCACACCCATGTCCCCACCGCCGACGGGCAAATTCTCCCCAAGGGGCTGGGCTTTGTCACCGACCTGGGTATGACCGGCCCGGCCGAGAGCGTGCTGGGCATCCGGCCGGAGCAGGCCGTCAACCGCTTTCTGGGCGGGCTGCCCCGCCGCTTTGAGCCCGCCCCGGGCCCCTGCAAGCTGGAGAGCGTACTCTTCTCCATCGACACCGACCAGCGGCGGTGCGTGAGCGTCGAGCGGGTGGACATCCGCGCGTAATATCCCCTGCGAGAAAGGAACCGAGACATCTATGCTGACAATCATCCACGGGGCGGATTTCCACCTGGACGCCCCGTTTGCCGCCCTGCCCCCGGACAAGGCCAGGGCCCGCCGGGCCGAGCAGCGGGAGCTGCTGGACCGGCTGGCCGGGCTGGCGGAGGAGCGGCGGGCGGACGTGGTGCTGCTCTCCGGAGACTTGCTGGACGGCGGCCAGACCTACCAGGAGACCGTACAGGCCCTGGCCCGGACCCTGGGGGGCATCCCCGCCCCGGTGTTCATCGCCCCGGGCAACCATGACTGCTACGGCCCCCGTTCGGTATACGCCGGCACGGCGTGGCCGGACAACGTACATATCTTTTCCACCGTGGCGGTGGAGGGGGTGGAGCTGCCCGGCCTCAACTGCGTGGTGCACGGCGCGGCCTTCACCACCCCCCAGGCCGACCGCTCTCCCCTGATGGGCTTTGCCGCCCCCCGGGACGGGCGCATCCACCTGATGGCCCTCCACGGGGACGTGGAGGGGAAGGGGCGCTACGGTCCCATCGCCCTGGAGGACATCGCCGCCAGCGGCCTGACCTACCTGGCCCTGGGACACATCCACGCCTGCTCCGGGCTGCAAAAGGCGGGGGACACGTACTGGGCCTACCCCGGCTGTCCCGAGGGCCGGGGCTTTGACGAGCTGGGCGACAAGGGCGTGCTGGTGGTGACGGTGGACGACGGCGGGGCCGTGTCCGCCGAGTTCGTCCCCCTGGCCCGGCGGCGCTATGAGATCCTGACCGTGGATGTGACCGGGGCGGAGAGCCCGGCCGCCGCCCTGGCGGCGGCCCTGCCCGCAGACGCCGGGGAGGACTGCTATCGCATCGTGCTCACCGGAGAGCGGGGGGAGGAGCCGCCGGAGCTGGCCGCCCTCGCCGCCCTGGCCGAGCCCCGCTTTTACAGCGTGACCCTCCGGGATCAGACCCGGGAGCGGCGGGCGCTGTGGGCCCGGTCGGGGGAGGACAGCCTCACCGGCCTCTTCCTGCGCACCCTGCGGAGCGGGGCGCTGGAGGGGGACGGGCTGGAGCTGGCCGCCCGCTTCGGGCTGGCGGCCCTGGAGAATGGGGAGGATCCCTGCCTATGAAGATTTTGAAGATGCGCGCCACCTTCGGCAAGCTCCAGAGCGCGGAGCTGGCGCTGGGGGAGGGGCTGAATGTCATTGAGGCCCCCAACGAGGGGGGCAAGTCCACCTGGTCGGCCTTCCTGCGGGCCATGCTCTACGGGATCAACACCAAGGAGCGGGACCGTCAGGGCTACCTTGCGGAGAAGAACCGCTACCAGCCCTGGAGCGGCGCGGCCATGGAGGGGAGCGTGGAGCTGCTCTGGCAGGGGCGGTCCGTCACCCTCCGCCGGGGGCCCAAGGGGAGCACCCCCTTTGGCCGCTTTGAGGCGGTGTATACCGGCACGGCGGAGCTGGTGCCCGGCCTCACCGGGGACAACGCGGGGGAGACCCTCACCGGCGTGCCCCGGGAGGTATTCGAGCGCTCCGCCTTCGTGGGCCAGGGGGGCGCGGCCATCGACGGCGCCCCCGCCCTGGAGGCCCGCATCGCCGCCCTGGCCTCCAGCGGGGAGGAGGATGTGTCCTACTCCCAGGTAGAGCGCCGCCTGCGGGACTGGCTCAACCGCCGGAAGCACAACAAGACCGGCCTGATCCCCCGGCTGGAGGAGGAGCTGGCCGACGTGGAGGAGACCCTGGCCCGCCAGTCCAAGGCCTTCCGTCTGGCCCAGGAGGCCAGGCGGGAGCTGGAGCGGCTCCAGGCCGAGCACAGGCTTCTGGAGTCCGAGCGGGACGCCCACCTCAGCCGGGCCATGGCCCAGCGAAGGGCCCGGTGGGAGGCGGCCCAGGCCGCTCTGGCCGAGGCCCAGGCCCAGGTGGACGGCCTGGAGGCCGAGCGCACCCGCCACGGCGCGCCTCCCGACCGGGATACCCTGAAAAGGGCCCAGGAGGAGCTCAACGCCCTCAATACCCTCCACGCCAACCGCAAGCTGGCGGAGAGCCAGCTGGAGGAGGCCCGGGCGGCGGAGGCGGAGGCCCGGGCCTCCGCAGAGGACCCCCTGTTCCCCGGCCTGACCCCCGACGAGGCCTGGGAGCGGGCCGGCGCCGACGCGGAGGCGGCGGGCGGCCGGCCCAAAACAGCGGGGCTGTACGCGGGCGGAATCCTGCTGCTGGCAGTTGGCGCGGTGGGGCTCATAGCCACCCTCTGCGGGACGCTGCCCCTGCCCCTGGGGGGGAGCCTTCCGGCCGTTTTGACGACGGCCGGGGTGTCCGCTGCTCTGGCTATCGGGGGGGCAGCCCTGCTGATCGCCGCCGGGCTGTGGAAAAGACGATTTGCCGCCGGAGCGGCAGAGCTGCTGGCACGCTACGGGGCGGAGCGGCCTGAGGATATTCTGGGCCGGGCCAGCGCCTACCGGGAGGCGTGTGTGGTGGCGGCGGAGGCGGCCAAAAAGCGGGAGGCGGTGGAGCAGGCCCTGGCCGGGCACATCGCCCGGGACGAGGAGACCCGCCGGAGGCTGCTGGAGCTGGTGCACCCCTTCGCCCCCACGGTGACGGACACCTTCGGCGTATCCGCCGCCCTCTCCCGGGCGCTGAACCTGGACGAGCGCCTGTCCACCGCCCGGGTAAAGCTGGAGGGGGCCAGAACCCTGGCCGACAGCCTGCCCCGGCCCGAGGAGGTCTCCGGCGGGACGGACGTGGAGCCCCGCTTTGACCCTGCCGAGACCGCGGCCCGCCTGAGCGCGGCGGAGGGAGAGCTCTCCCGGCTGCGCAGCGGCCTGGCCATGGCCCAGGGGGAGCTGAATACCCTGGGCGACCGGGAGGCCCTTCAGACCCGGCGGGAGGCCATCCAGGAGGAGCTGGACCGCCGCCGGGCGGAGTACGACGCCCTGGGCGCGGCCCTGGCCGCCCTGGAGCAGGCCCACAGCGGGCTCCAGGCCCGGTTCTCCCCGGCCCTCAACCGCCGGGCGGGGGGGCTGCTGGCGGAGCTCACCGGCGGGAAATACGACAAGGTGGCCCTTACCCAGCAGTTTGAGGCCCTGGCGGAGGAGCACGACGGCCTCCAGCCCCGGCGGGCGCTGACCCTCTCCCAAGGCACCGCCGACCAGCTCTACCTGGCGGTGCGTCTGGCGGTGTGTGAGCTGGTGCTCCCTGCGGAGGAGCCCTGTCCCCTGGTGCTGGACGACGCCCTGGCCAACTTCGATGACGGCCGCTGCGCCCTGGCCCTGGAGGCCCTGGCCCGGCTGGGAGAGGAGCGGCAGATCCTCCTGTTCACCTGCCACAGCCGGGAGGCGCGGCTGGCGGAGGGCCGGGAGGGGGCCGCCGTTCTGCGCTTGCAATCGTGAGCAGGGCGGGGTATAATAGAACGATCTTTTTTCCATTCGGATGGAGCTGATACCTTTGGCAAAGAAGCAAACACAAGACGGGGAGGAGCAGGAGGAGCTCTCCAGCGGCGACTCCCTCAAGCTGGATCTCTACTTCTGGCTCCAGGCCCTGGTGCTGGCTCTGGTGGCGCTGATCCTTCTCTTCACCTTCGTGGGGCGCATCATCGGCGTGGACGGCAGCTCCATGTATCCCACGCTGCACCACGGGGACATGCTGCTGCTCCAGAGCGTCGGCTATGAGCCCAAGCAGGGGGATGTGGTGGTGCTCACCAAGGCCTTCCGCGATGTGGACGGGCCCATCGTCAAGCGGGTCATCGCCGTGGGCGGACAGACGGTGGACATCGACTACGACGCGGGCACCGTCGCAGTGGACGGACAGGTGCTGGACGAGCCCTACATCCATGAGGCCATGCTGTGTCCCACCTATGAGAACCAGACCCATATTGAGGTGCCGGAGGGCTCCATCTTCGTCATGGGCGACAACCGCAACCACTCCAGTGACAGCCGGGACGTGACCCTGGGCACCGTGGACGAGCGGTATGTGCTGGGGCGGGCGGTGTGCGTCCTGCTGCCCTTCCAAAACTTCGGCATGATCCCCGAAGGGGAGCAGACCAGATAGCATGCAAAACGCGGGCCGCGTATCCAAGGGATACGCGGCCCGCGTTTTAATTCAGGACAGGTGGAAACGCTCCAGCTTCTGATAGAGGGCGGTGCGGGAGATGCCCAGCACCCGGGCGGCCAGCGCCCGGTTGCCCCCGGCATAGGCCAGGGCCTGCTCCAGGGCGGCGCGCTCCTGGTCGGCCAGGGTGGGGGGCGGCGCGGAGGCGGGGCCGGACGGCGACGCCGTCCCCGCCAGGGGGTCGGTGACGCCGAAGGCCTCGTTGTAGCTGCGCTGGCCGATGGTCAGCTCGTCCACCACGTGCCGTCCGGTGATCTGCACCCCGTCGTAGAACACCAGCCAGCGGCCCACCAGATTCTTGAGCTGGCGGACGTTACCCGGCCAGGTGTACCGCTGAAGGTACTCCATGGCCTGGGAGGTGAGGCGGAGCCGCCCGCCCTTTTGGGCGCAGAGGCGGTCGATGAGCAGGGGAATGTCCTCCGGCCGGGCCCGCAGGGGCGGCAGGTAGAGTTCGATGGTGGACAGGCGGTAGTAGAGATCCGCCCGGAAAGCCCGCCGCTCGCTCATGGCCAGCAGGTTTTGGTTGGTCGAGGCGATGATCCCCGCACGCAGGGGGATGATCTCACGACCACCCACCCGCTCAAACTCCCGGGACTCCAGCACCCGCAGCAGCTTGGACTGCATCTGCAGATCCATGTCCCCGATCTCGTCCAGCAGGATATCCCCGTCCCCCGCCAGTTGAAACTTGCCCATCCGGGCCTCGGTGGCGCCGGTGAAAGCCCCCTTCTCGTGGCCGAAGAGTTCGGATTCCAGGAGCTGCTCTGGGATGGCGGTACAGTTGATGGTCACATAGGGGAGGGGGCGGCCCCCGTGGCGCTCGGCATGGATGCCGCTGGCGATGATCTCCTTGCCGGTGCCGGTCTCCCCCAGAATGAGTACGCTCTCACCGCTGTGAGCGGCCTTCCGGGCCTTGTCCAGCAGGTCGGCCACCCGGGGGCTCTCCCCTACAAAATCCTCCAGGCGGTAGCCGCTGTCCACCCGGGCCAGATCCTGGTAGAGGCCCCGGAAGCCGGCGGCCTGGTCGCTGAGCTGGGAGAGCACCTTTTTCAACCGGCCCAGGTTGCGCACCGTGATGGTGCCCACCACGCCGATGACCCGCTCCCCGTCCAGGACGGGAAACAGGCTGGAGATACAGGGCCGGCCATGGAGCTCCAGAAAGAGATCGGGCCGGGGTTGGCCGGTGCGCAGCACCTCCTCGAAGGGGGAGAGCTGGTCCAGCACTGAGATATGCTGCCCCACCACCGCTGCCCGCTGAGACGGGTCGGGGAAGGAGCTGGCGCTGATGTAGAGGATGCGGCAGTCGGTGTCCACCAGAATGGCGGTGTCGAACAGGCTGTCCAGCATCCGGTCCAGGACGCCGCCCCGGGTGTGCAGCTCCTGGCGGCTGATGTGCAGAGTCTGCATGTCCTCACCACCTGTTCATAATCTGAACACTATTATACAATATGTGCGGGAAAAAGACAAGACAGCCGGGCGGAATGGGGGGAGAAGGAGGGCAGAAGTCCCCTGTGGGGCGGGGGTTCCGGGCCGTGCGGCGCATTTGGCACGGGGATTGCTTATGAAAATAGACGTGAATACAAAACACAGAAGGAGTGTTTATCATGAGCAAGAGACCCGAACTGACCGCTGCTGAGCGCGCCCTGCCCTACGCTAAGTTTTACGACCTGCCTATCACCCCCATTCCGGAGGAGAAGCTGGCCGTGCTGGCGGCTGGCCCCATCGATCCCAGCCTGGCGCTGAAGATCGAGGACCGCAACGACCTGTTCAAGCCCGGCTATCTGCCCTGCGAGATCGGCTACTGCGTCATGCCCAACGGCACCGGCTTCCTGGCCAACCGCACCGAGATGCCCGGCGTGACTCCTGAGATGTTCGAGTGGTGGTTCGCCTGGCACAGCCTGGAGGATCTCCGCTACCGCATCTGGGACCCGGAGGATCACTACTATGCCCGCCAGCAGATGCGGGAGAAGACCCTGGACCAGAGCCTGCCCATGCGGGAGCGCACCTGGGGCACCGTCCACCATGTGCTGGAGGATATCGGCCCCGGCCCCGACGAGCTGGTTTTGGAGTTCCGCTATCCCCACGAGCTGGGCTATGAGGAGGAGAAGGTGGGCACCGACGCCTGCGCCGCCCTCATCTGCGCCAACGGCCACGGCCCCGTCCCCGGCCAGGGCGTGGCGGCCATCATGACCCACTTCGTCCGCGAGATCCCCGGCGGCATCGAGCTGCGCTCCCGCTTCTGGATCGGCTACGGCCTGGTGGACGGCAGGCTGGTCAAGCTGGTGCCCGACGGCGTGTCCGTCCCGGAGGAGGTACCCATGGGCCTGTTCGCCCACAACCTGAAGGAGTTCGGCCACCTGGCCGCCATCCTGCCTCAGGTCTACGCCGAGAACAAGGACAACTGGTAAGGAGGAGCCGTCATGTGCAAGAAGAGCAAATTCCCTCTGGTATTTAACATTTTCCTGGCCTTCTTCATCACTTTGGTGGTGACCATCTTCGTCAAGGCCGGCGAGGGCGCGCTCACCCCGGAGAGCTTTATCATCGGTATGATTCAGGGCTTCTGCCTCAACATGACCCTGGAGACCATCATCGATCTGCCCGCCATGGGCAACAAGTTCGTCCGCGCCCTGGGCGTCAAGAAGATGGAAGGCCCCGCCGCCTACTTCCTGCGCCTGCTGGCCATCGTGTTCGTGATTGTGCTGCTCATGAGCTTCCTGCTGATGTTCTGCGAGATCGGCTTCGCCATGGGCGCGGGCTTCTTCGGCTTCTGGATCACCAAGGTGCCCGCCATCTTTGTGGTGGCCTACATCACCGCCGCCATCGTCTTCATCCCCTCCATGAAGGCGGCTGCCGTCATCTGTTCCAGGGAGGACTGAATCGGATGACACAGGAGGATGTCTATAAACCCTCCTGCCGTCGAAAGGACCTTTTCGATAGGCGGTAAAACATACCCCCGCGTGCTATGGCACGCGGGGGTATGTTTTACCCGGTGACGGCATCCCGGCGGGAGAGCCGCCGGACGGCCAGCAGAGAGAAGAGCAGAAGGTAGAACCCGCAGCCCGCCAGAAAGGAGGGGAGGGGCAGGGCCATCTGGGGGTTGTTGGCCCGCATACCCAGGCAGAGCAGGGAGTAGGGAAAGGCGGCGCCGAAGCCCTGGCTGGTAAGGAGCAGGCCGAAGATTCCACCCACCAGGGCGATGGCTACCGGCGGGGCGAAAGCGCGGATGGCCAGACTGAGGTAGAGCTGTACGGCGCACACCGCCGTACAGCCCAGGGCGCCGAAGGCCAGCCAGCCGGGCAGCTCCGGGGGCAGAGGGGCGGAGATACCTGCCAGCCTGCCGCTGAGGAGAAAGAGCAGGCCGATGAGGGCCATGGCCAGGGCGGACACCCCCACGTCCAGCAGCAGCTTGCCCAGGTAGAGCGCACGCACTGGCACCGGGGCGGTGAGGGCGGCGTTCCAGTTGTGGTCGGCGTGCTCCAGCCGCCACTGCCAGGCGCAGAACACGCCGAACTGGGCGGGGAGGAAGAACATGGAGGCAAACAGGGTGTGCTGGGTCCACAGGCTGTACCAGCCGGCGTCCAGCACCTCCAGGTTGCCCAGGTAGTTGAAGGTGCCCAGCACCGCGGGAAAGAGGGGGAGCACCAGGAAGGCCAGCCACACCGGGGCGCGGCGGCACTTCATCAGCTCCGCCCGGAGACAGCGCAGTACCATGCCTCACACCTCCTTTCGGACGAACAGAGTCCGTCCCACAGTGAGAAAGAGGGCCGCCCACAGGCACAGGAGGGCCAGATCCAGGGGCTCCGGCCGCCGCCAAAAGAAAGCGGTCCAGCGGGTGGCCTCATCCCATTCCATCCGCACCAGAGAGAGCAGGCCGTAATACCCCCAGGGGACGCACCGCTGTACCCACACGGGGAAGAGCAGGGCCATGAGTCCCACGAAGCTGCCGAAGATGCCGCATACCAGAGCCACGGCCTGGTTGGCGAAGCGGAGGGACAGCCCCTGCTGGAGGGCGTAGAGGGTCATGGACACCGCCCAGGACAGGGCGGTAAAAACCGCGAACCGCCCCCAGGGCGTCCCGCCGGGGAAGCCCATGGCAAGGCCCAGGGCCAGAAAGAGGGCGCCGCGCGCCAGGAGCAGGCCGGCCAGCACCAGGGCGCCCCAGGCCAGCTTGGCGGCGTAGAGACGACCGGGGGTGACGGCAGTCTCCAGCAGCTTGAGGGTATGCCCCCTGTGCTCCAGCTCACAGCTCCGGCTGGCAATCACCGCCACGCCGATAGGGAGCATAATGGCGTCCACCATTGCCAGGTTGTAGAGCAGAAGCATCCACCCCTGAGCCAGCGCCTCCGCATCCTGCCGGGTCAGGTAGGCCCCAAACCACAGGAGCTGGGCGGCCAGCAGGCCGGCGCAGACCAGGGTGAGCTTGCGCCGGCGGCACTTGCAGAACTCCAGGGCCAGCAGCTTCACAGGCTCTCCTCCCTTCCGGTGAGCTCCAGAAAGAGGTCTTCCAGGCTCTTCTGCCGCTCCTCCATGCGCAGAAGATCCACCCGGTGGGAGGCCAGAAAGCGGGAGAGACTGGCTGCATCGGCATCGGAGAGCAGGGGAAGGGTGAGCCAGCCGTCCTCCAGGGTGCAGGGGACACGGTTCTCTCCCAGCAGGCGGGCCGCCCCGGCGTTGTCGGTGGTGCGCAGGGCCAGGCGGGGGCAACTGCGGGCGTGGAGCGCGGACAGGGTGTCCTGAAACACCAGCCTCCCCTCCCGGATGATGCCTACGTGGTCGGCCATCTGGTCGATCTCGCTGAGCAGGTGGCTGGACACCACCACCGTCATGCCGAACCGGCCGGGCAGGGAGCGGATGAGCTCCCGCATCTCCTGGATGCCCGCCGGATCCAGGCCGTTGGTGGGCTCGTCCAGGATCAGCAGCCTGGGGAAGCCCAGCAGGGCGGCGGCCAGGCCCAGCCGCTGCTTCATGCCCAGGGAGTAGTGGGCCGTCCGCTTGCCCTTCTGGCCGTCCAGCCGGACGATGCGCAGCACCTCCCCGATGTCCCGCTCCGGCGCCCCGCGCAGGGTTTGGACGATGTGCAGGTTCTCCGCGCCGGTCAGGTGGCCGTAGTAGCTGGGGCTCTCGATCAGGCTGCCCACCTGACTGAGAGTCTCCATGCGGGTGCGGGGACCCATGGGCCGCCCAAAGACGGCGATTTCCCCTGCCGTGGGCTTGGCCAGCCCCAGAAGCAGCTTGAGGGTGGTGGATTTGCCCGCCCCGTTGGGGCCCAGAAATCCATAGACCGCCCCCTCCGGCACGGTGAGATCCAGATGGTTGACCCGCAGAGCCGGGCCGTACTGCTTGCACAGCCCGCGGGTTTCCACAACAGCGTTCATGTGAGGACACCTCCTTGTTACACCGCAAGGATAGCGCCCCTCCCTTACATCCCGATGAAGCCATCCTTACGCTTACCTTACGTTTTCCGGCCGGGGCGTGCAAAGGGGAAGCCAGTTGTTGTATAATAGAAAAACAGCGGGAACAGGGCGCGGGGCCATGTGCTTTCTGCCCTGCGCAAGTCGGCAGGGGCGGCCCTTCTGGCCGCCCGCGGGCGACCACGACGTCCCTACGGGGCATTTGCTCCGATCAGAAAGGACTGGGAAGCAAGGATGGCCTATCACATTTTACTGGTGGACGACGCGCCGGAGCTGCGGCGCATGGTGGGAGAGCTGCTGGAGGGGGCGGGCTATGCCGTCACCCTGGCAGCCGACTGCGCCCAGGCCCGCCGGGCGTGGACAGAGTCGCAGCCCGACGCGGCGCTGCTGGACGTGATGCTCCCCGATGGGGACGGGTTCTCCCTGCTGGAGGAGCTGCGGCGGGTGGGGAACGGCGTGCCGGTGCTGTTCCTCTCCGCACGGGACGAGGATGAGGCTCGCCTGCGGGGGCTGGGCCTGGGGGCGGACGACTACATCACCAAGCCCTTCCTGCCTCAGGAGCTGCTGCTGCGCCTGGCGGCGGTGCTCCGCCGGGTGTACGGCGCTGGGGCGGGGGAGGTGCTGCGCCTCGGGGCAGCGGAGGTGCACTGGGGCACCGGCACGGTGCGCCGCCCCGGCGGCGGTGAGGCTGCCCTCACCGCCAAGGAGTACGCCCTGCTCAAAAAGCTGGCGGCCAACCGGGGAAACATCGTCACCGTCGACGCCCTGTGCCAGGCCCTGTGGGAGGGGCCCATGGTGGGCTATGAGAACACCCTCATGGTTCATATACGCCGCCTGCGGGAGAAGCTGGAGACCGACCCCTCCCACCCGCAGTACCTGCTCACCGTCCGGGGGCTGGGCTACCGCCTGGCCCGGGAGGAGCGGCTGTGAGGGGGCGCAATCTCCGCCGTACCCTGGTGGCGGCCGGCCTGGTGGCGGCATCGGCGGTGCTGGTGCTGGTTCTGGCGGTGGCGGGGCTGCTGGCCTTTATTGTCACCTCTGCCGGGGCGGGCAGCTCGTGGAACGCCTCCATGGACGAGCTCTCCGCCGCCCTGGTGCGGACGGAGGGGGGCTATGCCTTTACCGGCGGGGAGTACCTGGCGGAGAAGGAGCTGTGGGCCATGCTGGTGAACGAGGGCGGCGCCGTGGTGTGGCAGCAGGGCAAACCCGCCGATGTGCCCGACCGCTACTCCCTTACCGATGTGGCCGCCTTTACCCGCTGGTATCTGAGCGACTACCCGGTACAGGTACGGGTACGGGAGGACGGTCTGCTGGTGGCGGGCGGCCCGAAGGGGAGCACCTGGAAGCACCCCTTCGTCTTGGATATGGATGTGCTGAAGACCATCCCTTTCTGGTTCGCGGGGCTGTTTCTGCTGGCCCTGCTGGGGGTGCTGGGCCTCACCGCCCTGGTGCTGGGCCGCCAGTTCCGGCGGGAACAGCAGGAGCGGGACTTTGCCCGCTCCGACTGGATCAACGGCATCTCCCATGACATCCGCACCCCTCTGTCCATGGTCATGGGCTACGCCGGGCAGTTGGAGGCGGACCCGGTCCTCCCGCCCCGGCGGAGGGCCCAGGCCGCCATCATCCGCCGCCAGAGCCAGACCATCCGGGATCTGATCAATGACCTCAACCTGACCATGCGCCTGGACTACGCCATGCAGCCCCTGCGGCGGGGGAGCCTCCACCCCGCCGCCCTGGTGCGGCAGGTGGCGGCCGACGTGCTCAACGGCGGGCTGGAGGAGCGGTACGCCCTGGCGGTGGAGGTGCCGCCGGAGGCCGAAGCCCTTACGTTGGAGGGGGACGCGTCCCTGCTGCGGCGGGCCCTGCTTAACCTGGTGAACAACTGCGTGCGCCACAACCCGGAGGGCTGCTCCATCACCCTGACTGCGGCAGCCGAGGGGGAAGTATGCACCCTGAGGGTGGAGGACGACGGGGGTGGTGGTCTGCCGGTCGGACTGGCGGAGGTCGGACTGGCCCCGGACGGCGGGGCCGCCCACGGCACCGGCCTCAGGCTGGTGGAGCAAATCGCCAGGGCCCATGGCGGCGCACTGGAGCTGCACCGGGCGGCGCGGGGCGTCCTGGCCGTCCTCCGCCTGCCCCTGTGAGCGCGCAGAGCCCCCGGACGCCAATGGCATCCGGGGGCTCTGCATGAGAAAGGGGAGGTATGGGAAGAAAACGCTACTGTTGGGGCGGCATGACCGTGGCCATGCCCTGTAGAACCACCTCGCCATGCTGGTTGGTACAGGTCGTATCCAGCTTGACGATGTTCTTCTCCGCGCGGATTTCGCTCACTGTGCAGGTGGCGGTGACGGTGTCCCCGAAGCGGACGGGCCTGGTGAACTTCAGCTCCTGGCCCAGGTAGATGGTGCCGGGGCCGGGCAGCTGCATGGCCAGGACGGCGGAAATGAGGCCAGCGCTGAGGATGCCGTGGGCAATCCGTCCGCCGAACCGGGAGGCACTGGCCACGGACTCGTTGACATGGGCGGGGTTCAGATCGCCGGTGATACCGGCGAAGAGGTACACGTCGGTCTCGCTGATGGTCTTGGAGTGGCTGGCGCTGTCGCCCAGCTTCAATTGCTGAATGGTCATGATGCGGCCTCCTTCTTGTATGCGCTGACGGGGATCAGAGGAACAGGCCCCAGATCAGGGCCAGCCCCAGAGAGGATACCAGCGGAATGATACAGGTCGTGATACAGATGTCGATGTAGGACTCCTTGTGGGTACAGTTGGACACGGCCAGCAGGGTGAGCACCGCGCCGTTGTGGGGCAGGGTGTCCAGCCCGCCGGAGGAGATGGAGGCGATGCGGTGCAGGGCCTCCAGAACGCCGGTGTTGCCCGCAGCCATTTCGGCGTACTTGGGCCCCAGGGCGGACAGGGCGATGGACATGCCGCCGGAGGCCGAGCCGGTGGCGCCGGCCAGCAGATTGACGGCCACCGCCTCGGAGAAGAGGATGGAGCCGGGCATGTTCAGGGCGATGCTGGTGAGGGAGGCAAAGCCGGGGACCACCTTGACCACGGAGCCGAAGCCCACGGCGCAGGCGGTGTTCATGATGGCGCCCATGGAGCCGTTGGCGCCCTCGTTGATGGCGGGCAGCAGGGTCTTGGCCTGGTTCAGGTTCAGCAGGCAGGCCACCAGAATGCCGCACACCAGGGCGATGACGATGGCGTAGTTGGAGGCCAGCTCAATGCCGGCAAAGCGATTGAGCAGCCAGGGGAACAGGTTGAGCATGAGCACAACCACCACCAGGGGGACGATGCCGGTGACCCAGTGCCAGGAGGGCAGAGCCTTGGAGTCGTGATCCACTTCCTTGTGCTTGGGGTCGGGGACAAAGTGCAGGCCCTTGCGGCGGGACTGGCGCACCCGCCACTCCAGGTAGATATAGGCGGGCAGCAGCATAACGGCGCAGGCCACAAGGGACAGGAGCGGAGCCGCCATGGTGGTGGTGCCGTAGTAGTCGGTGGGGATCAGGTTCTGAATCTGGGGGGTGCCGGGCACGGCGGTCATGGTGATGCCGAAGGCGCCGGTGGCAATGGCGCCGGGCAGCAGGGTGCGGGGCAGGTCGGCGGCCCGGTAGATGGAATAGCCCATGGGATAGATGACGAACACCACGACGAACAGGGAGATGCCGCCATAGGTCATCAGCAGGCAGGGGATAACCACTGCTGCCACCGCGAAGCGGGGGCCGATCAGCTTGACCAGGGCGTTGCCCAGGCTGCGGGCGGAGCCGGTCAGATCCATGACCTTGCCGTACACCGCCCCCAGGAAGAAGGCGGGGAACCATTGGAGCACGTAGTCGGCCATGCCCTTCATATAGTCGCCAATGTAGGCGTCCAGGATGGCGTAGCCGCTGAGCACGGCTACCACCACGGCGCAGACAGGGGCGACCCAGATGATGGAATAGCCCTTGTAGGCCAGGAACATCAGCAGGACCAGGCCCAAAATGATGCCGAACAGGGATAGTGACATTTGGATTCCTCCTCTACAGATACAGAATAAACGTCCCCTCTCAGATCAGGGCAGGGTGAGCCCCATAGGTTCCGGGCGGAAGATGCGGGGATCCATCGCCCGGACCTTGCGGATGATGGGCTGGAAGTCCATCTGGTCCAGAATATCCCGCTGTAGGTCCACGCCGGGGGCGATCTCTTTCAGCTCCACCCCCTCCGGAGTGAGGGCGAAGACGGCCCGCTCCGTGACGTAGAGCACGTGCTGGCCGCGTCTGGCCGCATAGGCGCCGGAGAAGGTGATCTGCTCCACCTGGCGCAGCAGCTTGCGCACGGACCCCTCCCGGCGGATGGCCAGCCTGCCGTCCTCCACCGCCACGTCCAGCCCGCCGGCGGTGAAGGTGCCGCAGTACACCACTCGTTTGGCGTTCTGGGTGATGTTGATGAAGCCGCCGCAGCCGGCGATCTTGGGGCCGAATTTGGAGACATTGATGTTTCCTGCGGCGTCCATCTGGGCCAGGCCCAGGAAGGCCACGTCCAGCCCGCCGCCGTCATAGAAATCGAACTGGGCGGGCTGGTCCAGAATGCAGTCGGCGTTGATGGCTGCGCCGAAGTCCTTGCCGCCGGCGGGGATGCCGCCGATGGCCCCTACCTCGGTGGTCAGCACAAGCCCCTCCAGGCCCTCCTCCGCCGCCACGGCGGCCACCCCCTCCGGCATGCCGATGCCCAGGTTGGTGACTGCGTGGGGGAGCAGCTCCATAGCGGCCCGGCGGGCGATGATCTTCCGCTCTCCCATGGGCAGCGGGGGCAGGGAGTGCAGAGGCACGCGCACCTCGCCGGAGAAGGCCGGGTTATAACGGGTGCCGAAGGTCTGCATATGTTCCTCCGGCGGGGCCTCCACCAGCACGTCCACGTAGATGCCGGGCAGGCGCACCAGGCGGGTGTCCAGGGAGCCGTATTCCACAATGCGCTCCACCTGGACGATGACCGTTCCGCCGGAATTCCGGGCGGCCTGTGCCTGGGCCAGGGCCTCGGCGTATACGCCCTCCCGCTGGAAGGTGCAGTTGCCCCTGGTATCGGCATAGCTGGCCCGGAGAATAGCCACCTGAATGGGGATGGCAGGGTAGAACAGCTTTTCCTCCCCCTCCAGCTCAATGAGCTTTACCACGTCCCCGGCCGCCCGGGCGGCGTCGTTGAGCTTGCCCCCCTCCAGGCGGGGGTCTACAAAGGTGCCCAGGCCCACATGGGTAATTACGCCGGGCTTTCCCGCGGCAATGTCCCGGAAAAGCTGGGCGATCACCCCCTGGGGCAGGTTGTAGCCGGCCAGCTTGTTTTCCGCGCACAGCCGGCCCAGCTTGGGGGAGAGCCCCCAGTGGCCGCCGATCACCCTGCGGCAAAGGCCCTCCACCCCCAGGTGGTTCAGGCCGCGGCTGTCGCTGTCGCCCTGACCGGCGGCGTACAAGGCGGTCAGGCCGTGGGGCCCCTCGCCGTTTCGCGCCCGCTCCTCCAGCGCTCTGAGAATGGACTCCGGATGCATCAGGCCGCTGGCGAAGCCGCCGAAGGTGACGGTGTCTCCATCGTGGATGTACTGGCGCACGGCATCGTGCGCCGACAGGATTTTGGGCATATCTGCACTCCCTTTCCGCTCACCATTCCTCCCCGGAAGGAGGCGGCACGGGTTCAGCTGGTCTGCGGCCCGCGCCGTTGCAGAAAGTATACGGCATAGGAAGTACATCTGTAAAATGAACAATTTGATAGGCTGCATTCCAAAATCAGAATAGATTGCACATTATTGTAGAACTTTTATTGCTATATTTGTGGCATATCCACAGTATCATGCCTTTTGCGTATGGACGAATGCGCGGGGGGAATGCTGTGTTTCATTTTTAACAATTTCACAGTAGAAACTTTGTGCGGCTTTTTCTGGAAATTTTTTTATTCTTCGATTATGATAGGGACAGCATCACCGAGGACGTGGAGGTAGCTATGGATATTCAGCACTTGAAATATTTTGTTGAAGTGGTCCGGCAGGAGAGCTTTACCCGCGCAGCCGCCCAGCTTTTTGTGACACAGCCCATGCTGACCCGTTCCATCAAACAACTGGAGGAATCGCTGAATGTTCTGCTCATTGAACGCACCAGCAAGAGCTTTCACCTGACCGATGCGGGACGGATCCTGTACGAGCGGGCCCAGGAGTTTCTCATGCAGTATGAGGCGATCTTCCAGACCATGGCGGACGTGCGCTCGGTCAAGACCGGAGAGGTACGGCTGAGTATTCCCGGGGTGCTGCTGGACATGTATTTTCCCGAGCTGTTTGCCAGCTTTCACCGGCAATACCCCGGCATCGACATCAGCCTGGTGGAGGAGGGCTCCAAGCTCACCGCCGCCTCGGTGGGATTGGGAAAGGCGGATCTGGGACTGGTCATGCTCCCGGTGGAGGAGCCGTCCCGCTTTGAAAGCCACCTTCTGGTCAGCGATGTGTGTCAGCTTGTGGTGAGCCGGGAGCATCCCTTTGCCCAGATGCCCGGCGTACATATCCGTGAGCTGAGAGGGGAGACCATTCTGACCTTCAGTGAAACGGCCACCCTGCACGACACCTTTATTCAGATGTGCGGCGAGCAGGGCTTTGCCCCCCGCATTGCCTATAAAAGCCTGATGCCTGGCTTCAGTTTCAAGATGGTGGCCATGCAGCAGTGCATCGCCTTGCTGCCCCTGCCGCTGATCCTCCACGGGATGTGCGACAAGCTTGTCACCGTGCCCCTGGAGCCGCGCATCGTGTGGGATATTGCCATCATCCGCAGGAGACAGGGCTATCACTCCTTTGCCGCCGCACAGTTGTTCGACCATATTCGCGCCCACTTTGCAGAGCGGAAGCCCTTAATGGAAAAGGCCGGCCCGTCATAAGACGGGCCGGCCTTTAGGCGGTTAATAAGCCTTCCCTCTAAGGTTTTCGAAGGGAAGGATAGTGTGAAAGGGAACCGTCAGGGTTCCCTTTCGCGTGGGATCAAACAACTTTTTGAAACTCGTTTAGAGTTTCAAAAAGTTCAGCAGCCTGTCGAAAAAAGGTTTCGACAGGCTGAGGCCGGCCCGTCATAAGACGGGCCGGCCTTTAGGCGGTTAATAAGCCTTCCTGCTAAGGTTTTCGAAGGGAAGGATAGTGTGAAAGGGAACCGTCAGGGTTCCCTTTCGCGTGGGATCAAACAACTTTTTGGAACTCGTTTAGAGTTTCAAAAAGTTCAGCAGCCTGTCGAAAAGAGGTTTCGACAGGCTGAGGCCGGCCCGTCGTGAGACGGGCCGGCCTTTTCCGGTGAGGACAGTTGAAATCAGAATTGATACACGCCGTCGGCGGTCTGGGTAAACTCCGCCTGGAAGAAGGCGGCGCAGGCCCGGGCCATGTACTCCGGATCCCGGCTGCCCGCCGTCTCCACGGCGGAGTGCATGGCAAGCTGGGCCATGCCGATGTCCACCATGGGGATGCTGACCTGGTGGCCCAGCAGGTTGCCCAGGGTGGAGCCGCCCGGCTCGTCGGCCCGGTTGGCAAACACCTGCACCGGCACCCCGGCCTTTTGGCAGAGGGCCTGGAACAGGCCGGCGGTGAGGCCGGTGGTGGTGTACTTCTGGTTGGCCGAGTACTTGATCACCACGCCGCCGTTGGGGTAGACCTTGTTGGCCGGATCGGCCTTCTCGGGGAAGTTGGGGTGGACGGCGTGGCCGTTGTCGGCGGAGAGGAGCAGGCTGCCCGCCAGGGCCTGGCGGCGGGCCTGGGCGGAGAGGCCCAGCGCCTCCCCGATGCGGGTGAGCACGTCGGGGAGGAAGGAGCTCATGGCCCCCTGGCGGGTGCCGCTGCCCACCTCCTCGTTGTCGAAGAGGCAGTAGAGCTGCCCGAAGCGCTCCGTGCCCTTCGCGCTGAGGAACCCCTCCAGGGTGGCGTAGGCGCAGCCCAGATCGTCAATGCGGGGGGCCTGGAAGAATTCACCCTCCGGCCCGATGCGCACCGGCGCCTGCCGGGGGCAGAGCACCAGGTCGGTGGCCAGGATGTCCCCCACGTCCACCCCCAGCTCCTCCGCCAGCAGGGCGGTGAGGGAGGGGCCGCCGCCCAGGGCGTAGAGGGGCTGCATGTCCTTCTGGGCGTTGTAGTCGTGGCCCCGGTTCACGTCCCGCTGCTGGTGGATGGCCAGGCTGGGGATGGTGAGCAGATCCCGGTCCAGATAGACCAGACGCCCCTCCACCCCTGCCGGGGTGCGCACCACCGCCCGGCCCGCCACGGTGAGGGGCCGGTCCAGCCAGCTGGCGCAGTTCATGCCGCCGTATCCCTCCACCGCCAGGCGGACGTAGCGCTTGTCCCCCTCCAGCGCGTCGTTTTTCACATAGAAGGTGGGCGAGTCGCTGTGGGCGGCGGTCATGCGCCAGCCCTCCGGGATGCCGCCGGGCAGGCGGAAGGCGATCAGGCTGCTCTGGTTGCGGGTGGTGTAGCAGCACTGGCCGGGGGAGAGCGCCCAGGGGGCGCTCTCCTCCAGGCGGGTAAAGCCCGCCGCCTCCAACCGGGCGGCCGCAGCGGCGGCCGCGTGATAGGGGCTGGGGCTGTCCTGAATATATTCCATCAGCTTGTCGGTTGTCTGCATGGCAAAGCCTCCTTTTTCCACTATTATAGAGCAGGAGGTGGAAAAATAAAAGGTTGACATTGTCTACCTACTATGCTATGTTACAGGTAGACGATGTCTACCAGATGGAGGTGATGAAATGGACGGAGAACTGGTGCGCCTGACGGGAACCGAGTGGGCGGTGCTGGACTGCCTCTGGGAGGCGTCCCCCCAGACCATGATCCAGCTGGCCCACACCCTGGCCGGGCGTGAGGGGTGGGCCAAGGGCACCACCACCACCGTGCTCAAGCGGATGACCGAAAAGGGGTTGCTCACCTGCCAGCAGGGGGAGCGGGCCAAGTGGTACGCCCCGGCGGTGGAGCGCCGGGCCGCGGTGGTGAGCGAGACCCGCAGCTTCCTCCGGCGTATCTGCCGGGAGAGCGTGAGCATGCTCACAAACGCCGCGGCGGAGCCGGAGCGCCTGAGCCGGGAGGAGATCGACGCCCTCTACGACGTTTTGAAGGGACTGGAGGAGAAGGAGCATGGCTGAGTGGATTCTGATGTCGTCCCTGCTGATCGTGATTGTGCTGGCCGTGCGGGCCCTGTTCCGGGGGCGGATGGGCCTGCGGCTGCGGTACGCCCTGTGGCTGCTGGTGCTCCTGCGCCTTCTGGTGCCGGGCACGGTGTTCCAGACCGGATTGAGCGTGCTGAACTATGTGCCCCTGCCCCAGACGGCCGCGGTGCAGGCCCAGCCGTCCCAGTCCGGCGGGAGTCCCTCCGCCCCGGAGGCGGAGCCCATGCCCGTCCGGCCGGAGGGGGAGGCGGAACCCCGGCCCTCCGGCCCGGCGGCCGCGCCGGACTCCGCTCCCGCCGGGGCGGCGGACTGGAGGGGCGTCCTGACCGCGGTGTGGCTGGGCGGCGCGGGGGTGCTGGCCGCCGCCCTGCTGGCGTGCAACCTGCGCTTTTATCTGCGCCTGCGGCGGATGCGGCGGGCCCACCCCATCCCGGGGATAGCCGTGCCGGTCTATGTGGCCCGCGGGCTGCCCTCCCCCTGCCTGTATGGCTTTCCCCGGCCCGCGGTCTATCTGACCCCGGCGGCGGCCGGCGAACCGGAGCTGCTGGGCCACGTCCTGCGCCATGAGCTGACCCACCGCCGCCACGGCGACCACATCTGGGCGGTGCTGCGGGCGGCGGCCCTGGCCCTCCACTGGTACAACCCCCTGGTCTGGCTGGCCGCCGTTCTGTCCAGGCGGGACGGGGAGCTGGCCTGCGACGAGGGGGCCCTCCAGGGGGCGGACGACCGGGAGCGGGCGGCCTACGGCCGTACTCTGATCCGGCTGGTGACGGCCCGGCCGTCGGCGGGCGAGCTGCTGTGCTGCGCCACCACTATGACCGCCGGAACATCGAGCTTAAAGGAGCGGATTGCCATGATTGCAAGGAAGCCCAGAACCCTGGCCGCCGTCCTGGCGGCGGTGGCCCTCCTGGCGGGGCTGGCGGTGGGGTGCACCTTCACCGGCGGGCGGAGCGACGCCTGGGAGCCGCTCTCAGAGGAGGAGCTGGCCTACTTCAACGGAGACGGCTTTTTCAACGGGGGCTACCTGAACATCCGCAACCAGTTCCTCAGCTCCACCTATGCCGCGCCGGAGGAGATCGACCTGTTCCAGCTCTTCTACTGCGGCGACGGGGACGCCGACGACGCCGCCCCGCCGGACGGCGTCGACCCGGTGGCCCTGGAGGCGGCCATGCTGGCCGCCGAGGGCGGCGATGACCCCGACTGCCCGGCCACGATCCTGACCACCGCCCAGATGGACAAGGTGCTGGAGGAGTATCTGGGCCTCACCCTGGCGGAGACCGGCCAGGTGGGGCTGGAGCACTTCACCTATCTGCCCGACTTCGATGTGTATTTCTGCTACCACGGCGACACCAATTACCGCGGCTCCGTCACCTTCACCGGCGGGGAGCGGCGCGGCGAGCTGGTGCGCCTCACCTACCACGACACCTTTCTGGGCGACGGATATAAGCAGGTCACCCTGCGGGAGCGCGGGGAGGGCTGGCAGTTCGTGTCCAACCTGGCTGTTCAGGCCGAGGAGCGGCTTCCCCTGGAGAGCGGGCTGGCCGCCCTGCCGGCGGAGCTGGTGGACAAGGTTGTGGTGGTGGAGAAAAACGATCTCAAGTCCTATAACTCCGGCGTACTGGCTACCTATTATTACGCGCCGGACTACAACACCGAATGGGGCGGACAGCTCCTCCAGGTGGGGCGTTACAGCCAGGTGGGCTTTGAGCAGTCCTATTACAGCTGGGAGCTGACCGGCGGCTGGTCCTACCTGGGCCGGAGCGGGGACTGGTACTACGCCTGCCACAGCCCCACCGATGTGAACTTCAATCTCGACCACTACGACGACTACCATGCTACAGGGACAGCCCTGAGGGCGTGGCTGGAGGAGCTGGCCGGCGCCGCCGAGCTCACCCCTATGGAGGAGGACACCTTCTATCAGCGGGTCACCGGCTCCCTCTCCTATCCCGGCGGGGAGCATCTGCGGGTGAGCTACCGGCCCTATTACGGACTGTCCGGCTATGGGGAGAAGGCGGAGAACACGGTCTACACCCTGGTGCTCTCCCAGCCCGCAGCCCAGGGGGAGGGGGGCATCTGGTGCGTGGACCGCTGGGTGGATCAGAACGGCACGCGCTATCTGGTGGTGCCGGAGGCCGATCAGCCCATGGACGACTATTACGCCGCTCTCCAGATCGCCTGCGATGCCGGAGACCGGCCCGATCTGCGGGAGCCGGCGGCGGTGGCTCTGGCCTTCGAGGAAGCCTGGAGCGGGCGGGATTTGTCCCTAGAGGCGTTTCAAGTGGAGGGCCCCTGCGGGCTCGATGAGCTGTGGAACCTCCCGCTGGCCGTGGCGGAAGTAGGGCCATAGAGAGGCGGAGGACGAACCGCCGTCCGCGCAGAAGAGAGGGGCGCGCCCGCAACCGCGGGCGCGCCCCTCTGCGTTCAGGCCGTGGGAACGGTAAAGGTGGCGCCGGTGTAGTACCAGTCCACGATGATGGAGACGCGGGCCCCCGCCGCAGAGGCAAAGGTGGTGATCTGGCACATCGACCAGAGGCTGGTGGCCGGGTCCTGCTGGCGCAGCCGCATCCAGTGGGTCTCCTGAGAGTTGTCGTAGAGAACGTCGTCAATGATCTGGCTGGTAGAGAAGGGGACGCTGTTCCAGGTTTGGGATTCGATCGTGCTCCCGTCGTAGATGGTCGTCCGCCTCAGATCCACCAGCACGGGGGCGGCGGTGTTGGCGGCCCGGAGGCTCAGGCGAATAGAGCTGGAGCTGCCGTTCTGTACGTTGAGAATCAGCTTGCCCAGGGGGATGTCCCTGGTGCTCCCCGTAGCCGAGAGATCCATGTTGTAGACCTCGGGCGCGGCCCGGAGGTGGGGGGAGATCACGTCGGCGCCGCTGCCGTGGAAGCGGACGCGGTAGGTGGTGGGAGTGCTCTCCTCCACCGTGATGGTGGGCGCTGGGCCGGTGGCGCCGATGTCGCCCTTGACGCCGGCACTTCCCGTCGGTCCGGTTGGCCCCTGGGGCAGCACAAAGTCCAGCGCCACGCCGGTGTCGGAGGGGGTGGCGGTGACAGCGGCGGTAGAGCCCGAGGTTACATTCCGCACCGTGACGGATGGGGTGGTTCCGGTCGGCCCGGTGACACCCTGGCTGCCCTGAGGTCCAGTTGGCCCAGCCGGCCCAGTGACACCCTGGATGCCTTGAGGTCCAGTCGGTCCAGTCGGCCCGGTGACACCTTGGATGCCCTGAGGTCCGGTCGGCCCGGTGACGCCCTGGATACCCTGAGGTCCGGTCGGCCCAGTGACACCCTGGATGCCTTGAGGTCCAGTCGGTCCAGTCGGTCCAGTCGGCCCGGTCGGCCCGGTAAGACCGGTCAACCCTTGGGGGCCGGTGGGGCCGACTTCTCCGGCAGGGCCGGTTGGTCCCATTGGTCCCTGCTCCCCCATAGGACCGGGGCAGCCGCGCTCTCCCTGAGGACCCTGTGGGCCGGTTTCACCCTGTAGACCCTGTTCTCCCATAGGACCTTGTTCACCAACCGGACCGCGGGCTCCGGGATCACCCTGTTCCCCTTTCGGACCCATGGGGCCGGCCGGACCGGGATCACCCTTCGGACCAACCGGACCGCGGTCGCCTTGCGGGCCCATAGGACCTGGAACTCCACGGATTCCCTGGGGACCCATGGGCCCCGGATCTCCTTTCGGCCCGGCGTCGCCCCGCACGCCCTGCGGTCCGCGGGTGCCGGGCAGCCCGGCCATACCGCGGGGCCCGACAGGCCCAGGACAGCCTGGATCGCCCTTTGGACCACGTGGGCCCTGCGGACCCCGCTCACCGGGGATCCCTTGGGGGCCCTGCGGCCCGCGCTGAAACAGTTCGTCATCTGAGGTATCACAGGAGCAGGGGCAGCCCCTTCCTGTGTAATAACATCCATAATAGTTCATAAGGGTACACTCCATACTGGATTGGGCGCAATGGCCCTGCCTTAGACTATGACGCAGAGGCGCGGAGAGCAACACAGGGGGGAAACGCCAACCGGCGTTTCCCCCCTGATCGTCTGTTTGAATGATCCGGGAAGCAGCGCTGTGTCCAGCCCTGGTCTGCAAAAATACATCGTACTGCGCTCCTTTCAGGGCGAAAGACCCCGCTTTTCCGACTGCTGGTACTGCCTCGGTGTCATACCGGTATATCTGCGAAATACCTTAACAAAATAACTCTGCTCACAAAATCCCACCAGGTAGCCCACATCCCCTACCGTGAGGGCAGGGTTGAGGAGAAGCGGCTTGCTCTGTTCTACCCGGATCTGGTTCAGACAGTAAGTAAACGTGCAGGAGCGTTCGGCCTGAAATTTCCTGCTCAGGTAGGCGGGAGAGCAGCCCACGTGCCTTGCAACCTTTGTCAGTTTGAGTGGTCTGGCGAAATGGAGCCTCATGTAGGCGACCGCCTCTGCCACCAGGTCACTTTCCGTCTGCTTTTTCATTCGGATTCCCCCAGTTCACCCTGCAAAAATGGACAGCCATACCTGTTAGGAAAACCGCACTGACTGCGCCGAACACCGGGTAGATCAGACTGATGAGTTCACCGAAGCCCAGCAGAGACGCGCCCCAGGCCACCAGGGAGACAGCGAAAAACCGGAGGACCCTCTCCCGGCCGTGCAGCTCTGTTCCGGCGGAGAGCCGCTCCATACCAGCCAGAAAGCAGGAAAAGGCGGTGACCACCATGGCGATCAGCAGGAGCAAAAGATAGGGAATGCCGAGTCCTGGGGAGATGGCTGTGACCACCGTCAGCATGGGAAATTCCGTCTCGGCCGCCCCGGGATAGTGGTTCAGGACAAGCAGAATCGGCGCGGCCACCATGAAAAGCATGGTACAGCCCAGGCCAATTCCCCTTGGAGTGCACCTTGGCGGGACCTGCCGCCCCAGGGGGGCCAGGATTGCCACAGCGCTGAACATGTTATAGGCCGAAAATGCCATAGCGGAGGGAAGCCACCCAACACCGCCCTGGAACGCAGGCGGCGGACAGGCAGGCAGCAGGAGCAGGGCCCCCGCCCCTAACCCCACCGTACAGAGAACCAGCGCGGGGACCGCAAAGGAAAAGATAGAGATCATCCCCCGCAGCCCCGACAGAGAGAGGGCTGCGATCAACAGAGCAAAGAGCAATCCGCATAGCCAGGGGGGCAGTCCAAAGGCCTGATGAAGCGCCGCCCCCGTCCCCGCTGTCATGATGGTTACCACCCCGAACAGGAGCAGGACAGAGAAAAGAGCCAGGAGATGTCTGAGCGCCGGGCATTGCCAGGGGACCATCAGGAAGGACAACTCATGCCGGCCGGTCCGCCGGACCATGGTAAGCAGAAGCAGCCCCGCCCCACCCAGCAGCGCGATGCTCAGGCACAGCCCCAGCCAGCCCACCGGGCCAAACCGGCCGAAAAACTGCCACATCTCCCTGCCGGAGACATAGCCGGCCCCCAGAAAACACCCCGAAAAGGCAGCCCCAAGCTGGCGTGCGGAAATGGTCTGTTCCAAAGGTTCCTCCACAGGTCTCCCTCCGTGCTCAATATACGCTTTTTCCCAGAGCCGACTGGATCAGCTCAGAGGCAAGAATGCCGCTCTTATTGGCGGTATCCAGGAAGGGATTGACCTCCACCATGTCCATGGAGATCAGCTTCCTGCTCTCCGCAATGGCCTCTGCCGCCAGAAAGGCTTCACGGGGGGTCAGGCCGTTGTAAACAATCACTCCCGTGCCCGGCACAGCCTCCGGAGTGATGGCATCCACATCAAAGCTGAGGTGGATGCCATCGGTGCCCTCTCCGGCGATCTGGATGGCCCGCTCAATTACCGCGCCCATCCCGAGCTTGTCGATCATATTGATCGGAAACACAGTGACCCCCGCTTGCGCCATACGCTGCCGCTCCAAATCGTCAATGTCCCGTCCGCCGACCTGCACGCAGTGAGCCACGTTAACCGGCGCCGCTCCCTGGCCGAACTCCACCATACAGTCAGGTCCGTAACCACAGACAGCGGAAAAGGGCATCCCGTGCATATTGCCGGTGCATGTGCTCTCCTCGCTGTTCCAGTCGCCGTGGGCATCGATCCAGATGACGCCGATGTTGCCGCTGTGCCTCTTCGAGACCGCCGCGATGCTGCCGGCGGCGATACTGTGGTCGCCGCCCAGGATAACGGGGAAACGCCCCTCCTCCAGGGTTTCCGTAACGGAGAGGTACACCCGCCGGTTCACCTCTGACACCTGTTCATAGTGCAGCAGCTTTTCCCGGCTGGCCCCTGTCCGGGGAGCGAGGATATCTCCCCTGTCCCGTACGTGGTGGCCCTGCCGCTCCAGACCCTCCACAAGCCCTCCAAACCGGATGGCGGCTGGCCCCATGCTGGCCCCCCGCTGCGAGGCGCCCCAATCCGACTGAACGCCGATCAGGTCGAGTTTCCGTAACATATCTGCCACTCCCTCTCCGCAGAGATCTGCGGCTCAGATGACTTTTTCCACATAGGGGCTGGTAAATGCCTTGAGCATGCTGCCGTAACCAAGGGTAAACTGTATCCGGTCCCCCACTTGGTATACAGTGGTGCAGTGGGTCAGATCCAGCAGCAGGTGATCCGAGCTTCCGCCCAGGATTTCTATCTGCGGATCCCTGGGCTGCAGGCTGTCTGTGTCCACATCCTGCCGGCCCACCGCCACGATGGCCCGGCGCATGATCCCCTTATCCTCATAGGTGGGCCGGTGTCCGAAAGCATCCACGCCGATCTCGCCTACCGGGAGGGAGGGCTTTTCCTTGATTTCAATGACTTCCGCCTCCAGCTCCAGTGCGTCCCCCACGGTTCCCGGGATTCTTGTGCCATAAGCAGTGTCATTGCCCAGCAGGAAGGACTCGCCCAGGCGCAGATTATTGATGCCCTCCGGCAGATTCCCCTGTTCAATCAGATAAATGGAGCTGGAATTCCCGCCGGAGACCATGGGGAGCCGGATGTGAAAGCGCTGCTCCAGCTTTCGCGCAAGCCCCACCAGCAGGGAGAGATTCTCATACTTCGGAATGATGGCCCCGTAGCAGGTGAGGTTGGTGCCAAGCCCATACAGGCGTATGTGCTTGAGCAAAAGGAGCTCTGCCACCGTGGAAAAGATCTCCTCTTCCTTTTGGTAAAAGATTCCCTCCCGGAGATCGCCCAGGTCGATCATCAGCACCACATTATGGCGCTTGCCCGCCCGCCCGGCGGCTTCGTCCAGCAGCCGGATGGTGGACAGCTCCGACTGGAAGCTGACATCCGCATACTCCACCACTTCGGATACCTCGCTGGGCATGGACAGGCGGAGCAGAACCGTCTGCTTACCGACCTGACGCGCCTGTACGGCATAGGATTTCAGGTTCTGGATGCGGGAGTCGGCCAGAAAATCAACCCCCGGATGCCCCGTGAGCATGCGGACGATGGGGGGATAGGCGCACACGCCCTTGGTCACGATCATAAGGGTGCAGCCGGGAACCTTTTGGATTATGCCGGCGCAGGCGTCCAGGTTCCGGCGCAGTTTGTCCATGTGAATACGCACTCTGGGGTACATGGCTTACGAACTCGCTCCTTCCTGTGTAATGCGGTTGGGGCAGTGGAGGCGGGTACAGCGGCTGCACTCATGGCTGCAATCCCCTGCTTTCGGCTTGTTCTCCCGGTAGGCGCTCATATCATAGCCCATGGCCTCGCACTCCTCAATGTGCCGCCGCAGCTCCTCTTCCCGCTGCTGCCGCTGGGTCTCAAGCCGGGAGAGCTCCTTGTTGCAGACGGGTACCGGCTCCTCCGCTTTCCGCTCCGGAAAGGTGATGCCCAGGCTCTGCTCCAGCAGCCGGGCGGCCGCCTGTGGGTACCGCTTGGACAGCACGCCCAGCGAGGCCATAATGTAGTCGTGATCCACCAGGATCTGGGCGTGCTCCCCGGGAAGCAGCAGCATGCCCGACTCATTACAGCGGGTGATCTCCCGCATGATCTCCTCACGGTGGGGCAGCCGGGTGAGGGCGCCTCCGGTGCCCACGATGTATTTGACCTGCGTCAAATCCTTGCCCTCGGCCACCGTGCTGCGTCCGGAGGGGCCGTAGATATACCGCAGCCTGCCAGCGTGCCGCTCCGCCGCCTTTACCACGGCCTCTCGGGTAAGCAGCTCCACCAGCTTCACTTCTTCCTCCGTTTTGGGGATGGCCCGATAGGTCTCCAGGGCATGCTCCATGGAAAAGCCCTGCTCCCGGCACTGCTCCCGGAGCTTCTCCTCGCCGATGGACTCCACCACCTTCCAGCGGTTGACATACACGCCCAGATCCCCTTCAACCGTGCGCTTGGCCTTTGGCTCGGGTGAAATCATGAGGCGGGCCACCTGGTCGGACTCCACCGTGACGGAATGCAGATCTGTTGTCGCTCCGCCCACGTCCAAAACAATGAGGTCGCCCAGGTATTCATACAACAGCTTGGTACATTCCATCACCGCGCCCGGCGTGGGGATGATGGGGCCTGTCACCATCTCCCGGACGTGCTCCATGCCTGGAGCATGGGTGATGTTTTGTTCAAACGCATCCTGAATGACCTTCCGGCAGGGCTCTACGTTCAGCGCGTCGATCTTGGGGTAGACATTCTCCACAATGTAGAGCTGCTCCCCCTCCTCCTCCGGAAAAATCAGGCGCATCTCCTCCTGATTCTCCACATTTCCGGCGTAGACGACGGGGATTTTAAGGTTCATGGAGCGGATCATCTCCGCATTGGCGATCGCCGTGTCCCGTTCGCCGTAGTCCACGCCGCCTGCGATCAGAATGAGGTTGGGGCGTATTTCCTTGATCTTGGCCAAATCAGTCCGGCGCAGCCGTCCCGCCGTAACGTAGTGGAGAATCCCTCCCGCGCCCAGGGCCGCCTCCCTGGCGGCCTTGGCCGTCATGTCGTATACCAGGCCGTGTACCGTCATCTTGAGGCCGCCGGCGGCAGAGGATGTGGCCAGCATCTCGCGGTACTCCAGGGACTCCGTTCCCAGCTTGCCGCACAGGTCGGAGACTGCGCTCTGCAGGCCGATACGTACATCTCCGTCCAGTACAGAAGTGGGGGCCTGGCCTTGGCCGAGATAGACCGGACGGCCGCCGTCCAGGCCGTGGAAAGCGTTTACCACTGTTGTGGTGGAGCCGATCTCCGCTACAAGGACATCTACTTTCATTACTGTCACCGCCTTTCTGCTGCATTAGAAGGCAGCAAACATACTACAGATTTGCTTTGCAAACAGGCAAACCAGGGCAGAAGGCCGCAGCGCCTCTGCCCCTCGGTTTGCCTGTTTGCCCGACTTGTTTCGTTCGGCGCGCTGTTGCGCGGGACAGGACGACATTCAGCCGAATCAGCCGAGCGGATTGATCCTGCCGGTGGCCACAAAGTAGATACAAATAACCAGAAGTGCCAGAAGGGCGACAAAAACGGCCTTATCAACCTTTGTCTCGAATACTTTTAGTCCCTTTTCCTTTTGTCCCTTGGCATAGACAAGGATACCGGGCACATAAAGCAGGACGGTTGCCAGCATGACGCTGATGCCGGCGGCAAAGACCATCCAGACCGCGTAAACAGCGTTGAAAATACCAATTCCTTTGATCAGCCCGTTCTCCTGCTTCAGCGCCACCTTGCAGAAATACATTGCGCTGAGGAAGTACGGCACCATGATCATGCCGGTGGCAAAGAAGTAAAATACCTGATAGGTCGATTCATTGAAATAGAGCAGAACCAGGAATACCTGCGCAATGATGCTGGTGAGGATAATGGCGAAGACAGGCGCGCCATTTTTATTGGTTCGGGTAAACGCCTTGCAGAACGCACCGCTCTTGGCCGCCTCATATGGGCACTCTGTGCACATGATGGTGTGGCCCAGCGTGGCCCCCAGCAGGGAGATAATAACGGCGATATTCACCAGGGCAGCGCCCCAGGGGCCCACCACGTGCTCCAGGATACCGGCCATGGGGGGATTGCCCAGAGCGGCCAGCTCCTCATTGGTCATCACGCCGGCGCTCAGGAAGGAAATGATAATGTAGAGAATCAGCACGGAAAGGAAACCGATCACCGTGGCGCGGCCCACGTCGCTGGAACGCTTGGCGCGGCCGGAGATTACCACGGCTCCTTCAATGCCGGTAAACGCCCACACTGTGGTGGTGGTGGTCGCCATGACCTGCTTGCCAAAGCTCATTCCGCCCTCGCTGCCCGAGAAGTTCTGCATAAAGGTCTCGAAGGAGAAGGCGCGGGCAAAAATAATGACGACGATCAGCACCAGAATGGGGATAATTTTTGCGATGGTGGAAACCAGGTTGACCGCAGTGGACTCCTTTGTGCCGCGGAGCACCAGGATAATGGCAATCCACCATACCACGGACATGCCAATGACCGACGGGATGTTGTTTCCTACACCGAACAGGGGCAGAAATTGTCCTACCGAGGCGAACAGAAGTGTCAAAAACGAGATGTTTGAGAGCAGCTCACTTAACCAATAACCCCATGCGGAGTTAAATCCCACATAAGAACCAAAGCCGGCGCGGGCATAGCTGTAAACGCCGCCCTTCAGCTCGGGCTTCAGTTTGTTTAAGTAATAAAAGGCCAGGCAGAGCCCCAGCATACCGATGCCGGTTATCAGCCAGCCCACCAGAACAGCGCCGGAACCGGCCCCGGCCGCAGCAAAGTCGCCCGGGAATGCAAATACCGCACTTGCGATTGTTGCGCCGATGACCAGGCCAAGCAATCCGATAAAGGAAACGCCGCCTGCTTTGTTCGTCGTTTCTTGACTCATGAAGGCTCCTCCTAAATCCAAAATCAGGTTGGGGAATGGGGTTGGGGTCCGTTCATTTCATTTGACTGCATTTTAGACGAACCTGAAACCTATCCTGCCCCGGCTCCCCTTCAGGCCTTCGCCGGGGCATGGATAGATATGGAGCAATCCAGCCGTTCGGGGATTGCTTTGAGCTTACAGCTCACCTCTCCGGCGCATGGCCTCCTCTGCCAGGAAGGTGGCCACGTCGATCCCGTGGGAATCCCGGCCGAAGCCCTGGTCAATGCCGGTCTTGACGGCCTCATCCGGGATGACCTGGGTGCCGCCGGCGGCGATGATTACCCGGTCACGAATGCCCTTTTCCACCGCCAGCTCGTTGATGCGCTTCATATTCTTGTAGTGGACGTTATCGTGGGAGATGATGGTGGAGGCCAGAATGGCGTTGGCGTTCAGCTCCACCGCCGCGTCCACCAGCTTTTCCACCGGGACGGAGGTGCCCAGGTAGTGAACCTTGACCCCCCACTTTTCAATGCCGCCGTGCTTGATATTGATAATCTCCCGCAGGCCCACGGAGTGCTCATCCTCGCCTACCGTGCCGCAGACCACCACCATGGGGTGCTCCTCGAACTCTTTGTAAAGCACGGCGTCACTCAGATGGTGGGGCTCGGGGGGGACCTCCAGCTTGGTGGGATCCACGTCGAAGGTCAGCTTGCCTTTCATCTCGATGCGGGTACCCTCCGCCTCCTGAAGAACCTCCTTGCTGATCACCTCAGGGTGATCCAGACCCAGCCGCTTGCCGATCTCCAGGGCCGCCGCCTCGGCCACACGCTTCTCAGCGGGGATACACATGGTCAGCAGGATGGTGCCGTCGGCGCACCACTCCACCTCGGGCTTGATGGCCTCTCCGTCCAGATACTTCTTTACCTTGTCCAGACGGACGTTTACGTTGTCCTCCTCATCCAGCTCGTCGATGTAGACGATCTTGCTGCGGTCCTCAAACGTGCAGCCGCCAATCAGGGCGGAGGGGTTGGCCGGATCGCCGCCGTACTGCTCCACGTTGTTGTAGCCGTAGTGGGCGGTGACGGGGGCCATGTAGTCCTCAGCGCGCTCGAAGATGTAGCCGTAGCCCACGCCGCCCTCAATCTTGCGGGCGATGCCGTCGCCGTTGCGCTCGGGGTACTTGGCGGAGTCCACGAAGAAGCCCTCCTGAACGGCGTTGAAGTAGCCGCCGACCTCCACGATCTCCTCCATGAACAGACAGGCGCGCTCCTTGAGCTCACGGGCCATCTCGCGCAGGGGGCCATCCTTTTTGAGCTCCACCATCTCCATCAGGCCGTCCAGACCGATGAGGGTCTGCTTGGCGTTGTCGATGGCCTCGATATTGTAGATGTGCCAGGGGACGTTGCGGCCCTCGTCAGGGGTGATGGTGGACTGGATGTCCGCGCTGGTCAGCTTTGAAATGAGCATGTTCAGCACGTGGGTCACCGTCGCCTCGCGGGTGGAGGAGCAGATGTACTTCGTGTTCTGCTGGGCCCGCATCTTGTAGCGCCCGCAGATGTCCCGCAGCGCCACGGCGTAGGGCAGGTCGGTATAGACGCAGGGGGCCGGAGTGGCCGTGGGGGGCACGGTGGACAGGCTGATGTTCTCCGGCTTCATGCCCACCCGCTCGGAGAACAGGGAATTGATGGCATGCTGCACGATCAGCTCAGGCATGACCTTCCACGCCTCACGGGCGGTGGCGTTTGCGTTGTGGGCGCCATCAATCTGCAGCATCCCGGCCCAGGCCATAATGGACTTGGACTCGCAGGCGTCCACGAAGGAGCGCACGCAGTTGATGTCGCGGTAGAGGACGTTGTACTGGGGATCCTGGTGGGCGCCGTTGATGCCTTCCTCGGCAAACATGACAGCCACATCGGGGCCAGCCACGCCGGAGACGTAGGAGTGGTAGTTGATGGGGCGGCCCACCTCTTCCTCGATGAGATCCAGCGCCTTCCGCTGTGCGCGAACCTGCTTGCGGGTGATGGGGACGCCGCCGATTCCCTGGGGGGTGCCCTCCATCAGGCCGTCGATGTGGGACTGGCCCATGTGCCGGATGACCATGATGTGGTCGGCGCCGTGCCAAGCGGCCATGCGCATGCGGCGGATATCGTCCTCAAAGCGGCCGGAGGCAATCTCGGTCGTGATGACCGGAAGCGGCTGGGGGTCGATATCGCCGAAGTACTTGGCCGGGGGAAGGCCGACGCTCTGCTTCAGCGGCTCGGACACATCGTGGTAGGTAAAGGGGCCCATCTCCAGGTTGGGGGCGGGCTTGCGCCAAGTCCATCCCCGGCGCTTGGGCTCGTACTTGTCCAGATCCTTAAGGATGTTGCGCACATCCAGCTTCTCGTTGGGCTTCAGGGTCATCTCAGACATACTTACTTCCCCTCCTTGAACAGCGCGACAGCTTCATCCCAGCACTTCCCCTGGGCCAGCAGGTGGCCGGCCTCCGGGATGGAGAGATTCTTCTCCTTGGACAGCTTGTAGACGACATGGCCGGCGCCGTGGCTCATCAGGCTGTGATCCATACAGCCCTCCACAATCTTCTGGGTCTCCAGCGAGGAGATGCCCATCCGCAGCAGCACGGCACGCTCTACCGAAGGGGTGGTATTCCTGCGGCCCAGCTCCAGCAGCGGGGCAACCACCTGCTCGGTCAGCGCCCAGAAGCGGTCATACAGCTCCTGGTCGGTCAGATTGGCGATATGCTTTCTTCTCTCAGCAAAATCATCGGCACGCTTCATGGATGTCACGCTCCTCTCTCAAAGTGTGGGCACGATGGCGGCCACCTGCTCCCTGACCCAATCCACGCTCTTGTTGGTCTCCTGGGCCAGGAACTCATAGTCCGCCTCGGTGGGGGTGGCCGTATAGGTCTTTAGCGCCGTCTTGATGAGGGAATGGCGCATCTTGTCCAGATCCAGATCCCTGACCTGGAACTGATAGGGATCGGCGGGCAGGATCACGCTGACGCCGGGCACCTCCTCGCCGGGCTTGCCAAAGCGCACCTCGATGCCGTTCTCCCGGGCAAAGTCCAGCTGGGGCTGCACGTGCTTGCCCGCGCCGGTGTACTCGGTCTCGCTGACTACCAGGATCTGATCCTCCGGCAGCTCCTGGGCCAGGCAGAAGGCGGCGGCCAGAGAGGTATTTCCGGCGGGGCCGCGCTCCAGGCCCTCCAGGTTTGCCAGCAGCTCGGTGATGCACATAACTTCGCCCTGCGTCACGGTGACATAGCGATCCATATAGCGCAGGGGACGGGCGGCAGAACGGGGCACGTCGGAGCGGTCCGGCCAGTTGGCAAACGGGACGCCGAAGCCGGTGTGGCCGGTGGTACAGGACTTCCGGTTGAACTGGGTGTCAGAGGCCATGTGCAGGCCGGTCAGATCAATTGAGGCGGCTACGATCTGCGTATGGCCGGCCCCCGCCTTCCGCAGGCCCCGGGCGGTGCCGGTAACCATGCCGCCGCCGGCATTGGTGCACACAACCATGTCGGGATCCCTGCCAAACTGGGCGCGGCACTGAAGGGCAATCTCATGGCCCAGTGTTTCGATGCCGGCGATGCCGAAGGGGGAATAGAGGGAAGCATTGAAGAAGTCGGTGTCCTCCAGCAGGGAGAGGGACTCATAGAAGAGCTCGGGGCCCACGGTGATCTGCACCACCTCGGCTCCCATGGCCTCGCAGGCCCGGGCCTTCTCAATGATCTCGGGCTGGCCCACCTCCCGGGAGTCGTAGGCTTCCTGGACGATGATGCACTTGAGGCCCTGCATCGCGGCCTGGGAGGCCACGGCGGCGCCGTAGTTGCCGGAGGTCGCGGCGATGACGCCCTTATAGCCGTGAGCCTTGGCAAAGGCCACCGCACAGGCGGCCCGGCGGGCCTTAAAGGAGCCGGAGGGGTTGGTCATCTCATCCTTCACACAGATGGTGGCGCCATAGCCGGGCTTGGCGCACTTGCGGGCCAGGGCGGTCAGGTTCCGCAGCGTGAAGAGCGGGGTATTGCCCACTCCGGTCAGCCCCTGCACCCGTTCTACCTCCTCCATGGAGAACCCCGTAGAGGACATCATCTTCTCGTAGTCAAAGGCGATAGAGCCGCTCTCAAAGGCGGAGAAATCCATGCCCAGGGCCTTCTTCATAATTTCGCCCTTGCGGCTCATCACGGAGGCGTAATCCTTTGCCAGTGCCATCACTTATCACCTCCATACAGGAATGCTCTGTAATTGCGGTCGATCTGCACCAGCTCGGGCACGCACTTGCCATAGCTGTGGGTGTAATAGGGGTCGACCTCCACCAGCGTGCCGGTCTCCACCCGGTCTGCGGCCGTGGTGACCTGCACCTCGTCTCCCAGATTGGCGTCGGCCGCCAGGAATCCCTTTGTCCACATCACCAGCGGGGTATTTCTGGTGTCCTCAGGATCCTGAGGGGCACGCTGGCCCACTGGAAGCAGGATCTTCTTAATCCGTACCCATGTTCCTTTTTGAACCATTTCACAGCTTCCTTTCTCCGCGGGTCCGGAGGAGAAAGCTCCTCCGGGCCCGTAACCGTTTCAAGTCGATTGGACGGTTCCTTACTTCACCAGCTTGCAGTCCTCGTCGATCATGTCCCGCATGTCGCCCATGATGGCGTGGGGCACGGGGATGTCGACCATGGTTTTCAGGCCGGGACGGGCGTTGATCACGTGGGGGATGCAGTTCATGATCATGGCCATGGTGCCGATTCCGCCCTCGATCTCGGGAGTATTGACCATGTTGACCGGGGGAATGCCCTGAATTTCCACATAGTCGCCGGTATGGATGCCCACCTGCTCGGGTTCGATCTGCTGAGGGTGGTCCATTTCGATCTTCACCTGGCCGTCCACGGTGCCCCAGCCCTTCATGGCAACGCCCGCCACATGGCCGGCGGCGGCAAAGCCATAGGGGGACTTGCGGTCCACGTCGGTGACGATGGGCTCCATGTCCTGCTCGAATTTATCCAGCTTCCAGCCCAGAGCGTCGGTGATCATGCGGATGGACTCGGCAAAGCCCACGTGGCCGGTCATGGTGCCCGCAGCCTTCCGCTTCTCAAATTCGGCCACCTCCAGGCCGATACCCTGCTCCTCCATGACGGCGGGGCCGAAGGGAGACAGGCTGTTCACCCGGCGGGAGACGATGTGATCCACGCTCTCGCAGGCGCCGGTCCACAGGATGACCAGCAGATCCATGATAAGGCCGGGGTTGATGCCGGTGCCCAGCACGGTGACGCCGTTCCTCCTGGCGATCTCGTCCAGCTTGGCCGCCAGCTCAGGCTCCTGGGCCTGGGGATAAGCCATCTCCTCGGCGGAGGTGATGACGTTCATGCCCCGCTCCATAACAAACACCAGTTTGTCATAGACATCACGGGTAAAGGAGTTGGTGCACACCACCACGATATCGGCGGCGCCGGGCCGGATGACCTCCTCGGCGGTGCCCACGATCACGTCCTCGCGGTCGCCGCGCTCAATGCCGGGCACCACGTCATACAGGCTCTTGCCCAGCTTGGCGCCGATGTCGATGGCGCCCACAATATCCACGCCCTGCTTTTTGCAGAGCATCTTGCCGATGCCGCCGCCCATGGCGCCCAGTCCCCAGAGAATTACCTTCACATTTTTCATGCTGCATTCATCCTTTCCGTTACAGGTCGTGTGGTTCAGGTTCTGTGTCCTGTCTGCGGATAGAAAAAGCAAAGGGTGTGCCAGTTTTTCCGGCGCACCCTTTGATTTGTATAATATTTCAATTAAATTCTTATATTTTCCATTTATATGGACAATTAGCCGGGGTTTAGAGGACATCCACAAAATTTTATTCTGAAACGGCCTGTGAGCTGCTCTGGCAAACATGCACCAAAACAGGTTGACAAGGCGCAAAAAAATGGGCATTATGCCCACTTTTTTGCGCCCCCCAAGAAGCCGTTAATAAAGAATTCCATATTTTTTCAGCTTGTGCTGAAGGGTCTGCCGCTTCATATGCAGACAGGTTGCGCACTGGGATACGTTCCCCCGGCAGCGGTCGAACATGGTGCGTATCGTTTCCTCCTCAATGCGCTCGATATAATCCTGCAGGGACTCGCCCGCCTGAAAGTCTGTGCCACGCCGGTCCACGGCCTTGCCGGGCGCGGGCAGGTCCAGGAGCTCTGTTGTAAAGCCGCTGTCCCCATCCATCATGAACATGGCCTGGATCAGGATGTTCTCCAATTCCCGGACGTTTCCCGGGTAGTCGTATTCCATGAGCTGGCGCAGCACATCCCGCGGCAGCTCCGACAGGCGCTTTCCCATCTTCGCATGGTGCTTTTCAATCAGCGCCTGGGCCAGATAGGGGATATCGCCCCTGCGTTCCCGCAGGGGCGGAATATTCAGGGTGACCACGCTGAGGCGGTAGTACAGGTCCTGACGGAGTTTTCCCTGGCGGATCAGGTCGACAGGGTCTTCATTTACAGTAGTGATTACCCGGACATCCACCGGAATATCCTCTGAGCCCCCAACCCGCCGGATGTAGGACTCCTGCAAGACCCGGAGCAGCTTGCTCTGGAGCTCATAGGGCATGGAGTTCAGCTCATCCAGCAGGAGCGTACCGTGGTTGGCCAGCTCAAACAGGCCCGCCCGGTCCACCGCTCCGGTGAACCCGCCCTTGGCGGTGCCGAACAGAAGCCCCTCCAGCAGGTTGCTGGGCAGGGCCGCGCAGTTCTGCGCAATAAAGGGCTTCCCGCTCCGCGTTCCACCGTAGTGGATGCTCTGGGCGAACAGCTCCTTTCCGGTGCCCGTCTCCCCGTAGATCAGCACCGGCATGTCGTTTTGCGCCGCCCGCTTGGCCCGCTCCATGCTCTTCTGGAACTTGGGATCACGCCCGATCAGATCGGAAAAGTGATAGCGTTTGAGCTTCTGTTTTTTGGATGTCTCCTGCGTCCCCACCTGACTTTGCAGATGGGCCAGCCGGTCGCACAGCTCCGACAGCTGAGTTACGTCATTGGCTACCTCGATCACGGCGAGTAGCTTCCCGTCGGCATCTTTGACCGGAATGGTAGTATTAATGGTGTGAATATATTTGCCGCTGGCGTTGATGTACCGCTGCGGCTGATTGACGGTGGATGCCCCGGCCTGGAGCGCACGGTAAATCGTACTGGACTCCAGATCCATGTGAGAAAACGCATCCTCAAAACGCCGGCCGACCACATCTGCCGGCTCCATCTGTTCCATCCTGGCCATAACGGAATTGTAAAAAATGGAGGTCCCCTGCCCGGCCACAATATGAACCCCTTCATTCAAAAGGCCTAAGAGCGCCGACAGGATCTCCTTATATTCATTTTCACGCACTATGATATCTCCCAGTACACGCTGTGCCTCTCTTTTGCGAGAGCCCGTAAAAGTAATCAAAGCTAATATAACATATAAAGTCACAGAATTTCAACGTAAGATTTTGACCACTTGAAAAACCCGGCTGGAGGCAGATGACGCTTAAGACCACACCGTGCGGGCAGCCATAACTCGGAGGCAAAAGAGGATAGTATGCGCAGCAGCCGGAAAATCCGCTCCGGATTTGATGCCGGCGGGCAATTTTATTTGGTCTAATCAAATAACTTTTTTAGCTGTTACAAATTCTTTTCAATCTGGATCGGGCAGGGAAAACACCGTATCCTCTATGGACAATGATGACAGTCAAAATAGAAAGAAACCTGTCTTTGACCGAAGTCAAAAACAGGTTTCTTCGCCGGGTGATGGCTACAAAAAGGATGCAGTGGTTGCAGGTCTGCACCAAAAACCAAATCGCAACCCAGCAAAGCGGTTGCGGTTTGGAAAGGAGCCGCGGACGATATGACATCCGCGGCGACATGTCCTGTGTTGATAAAAAATGCACTTTGATAAGGGCTTGGGATTAAGGTTGATTCTATAAAGAAAACCGTTTGAATTCCTCAAGTGTCGCTTCAAGTATCTGTCTGTTTTCGTGCTCAGGCTTTAAATACTGTTGCATTTCTTCAAATATCTGATCGAGATTTTGCAGGTCTGAGTCTGTATATATTAAAGTAAAAATATTAAACTTTCGGTAATATTCTTTGTGCTTCTGCATCTCTTTTTCAAGATTGGCTCTGGCCTCTAAATTGATTTCTTTTTGATTTTTTTCCTTTGTCCTGGATAAGTACCCATGTGTTGACCAGGGAGAAAATTCAAATCCCTGTTTCTGCAATGTATAGGGATTAATAATCGTGAAATCCAACCGATACCTGTGCTGTGTCTGAAGACCGCCATATCGCAATTCTGGGATCAAGAGCGGAATTTCGTATGGCTGCTTGCTGCTTAACACCAACTCGCAATACTTTTTGGCAATCTCCATTTCATAGGGTGATCTCGTTTGTCGAACCATAGTATTTTGAAAAAATACCAGGTATTGTTCTATCGTAAAAAACTCTATTCTTTGCGGTGAATGGGGAACGACAAGTCCTGTCTCCAGGACATGTCCGATGGTCCAGTAGTTTGGTTTAAAATGTCGAATTTCACTGACATCGTTTTCCCATTCTCCATTTTTAAAACGAGGGGTGATGAGAAGTCCGTAGCTTGCATTTGTTTGCCCAATCCAAAGTGCTGCTTCTTCCTTTTTAGGGCGTTTTTTTGCCAAGGCATCGCAGTTGCGCCAATATGTGCGCTTTAAAAAAAGAGTCACATATTCTAAGAGTTCCGGATCACTTGTCAGTTGCTGCTGAAACTTATACGCCGCCCTGGATGCCTCTTTTCCCGCATCGACGGTCTTTATGTGGTTTATAAGCCCCTGGAACCAACGGGCGGCAAATTCCTCAGGTGAGCTTATCACGTCATCTGTAACATTAAGATACGTCGTGTGCTTCCCTCCGATTTTTGCGTGGAGGGATAATTGCTGAGATTTGAAGTCATCTGGATTGTCTTTGCTGAAGGCATGGCGCCGCAAGATACCAGGAAGCAATGCGTCCAGTTGACATGTTAGCTGCGCAATCTGTTCTTTTTTCTGTCGCGCAAACCACTGCTTTCCTGTCATAACAGCCACCCTTTACACATTTTTCTCCCAGAGTATTGCTGTAATTATATCAAGTATTCCTATTTTATGCAACTCAATATTAATCTCATGTGGTTATGACACAGGGGGGGCAAATCCCAAAAATCTTCCATTTTGTATCTCGATTTCAGCTCGTTTGCACTTTCATGCCTCATCTCCGAAGTGAATACAGAAATAGCTGAAAGTCCTGTCATGATAAGGCTTTCAGCTATACCCCCCTATCCGCCAGTCTCATGTAAACTGTTCGAATTGGGTGGGGGCATTCAAAAATCTTGGCGCAGGCGGAATTCACTTCCGCCGGGTATGTGAAGTCCTCGCGGTATTCATAAAAATAACCACACCGAAAGGTCTGGTTATTTTTATGCAAATAACGGTTAAAACCGATATTTCTGCAAAATCGAAAAACGCCGCAGAGCGGCGATCCCAAATCACAACCCAGCGCAGCGGTTGTGATTTGGGAAGGAGGAGCAGCAAAATAAATGCGCTCTGACTTTTTAAAAAAGTCGGAGCAAACGATTTGACGTTTGCTCCGACGTGGTCTGAGTGTCATGAAAGGATCTGTGGAAAATACAGTAATATCAATGGTTTGTAAGCGGGAAGCAAGGAGTTTTATCCAATCAAATCATATAATCGGAAATATCCTCCGCCTTTTTCCCTTTTTCTAATGCATCAAACTGCGCCTTGATTTGCTCATTCCGTTTAACATTCATGCCATTAGGAAGATATTTAAGGTCCTCTTCCTTGATGTCGATCTCTGCAATATCGTTTTTCTCACCGTATTGCGGGAAATTGACCAGCCAATAACCGTCTACTTCTTGTTCATAACAGATCCAACCCTGCATTCCTTTGTGTACGCCTTCCCGGGCATAGCTTTCTTTTTCCACAATCACTTCAACACAATCCATCATCTGCATTTTATTCACCTCCGTACGGTGTTGTCAGTCGTATCTCGCCGGTAGGCTCAACCATCCAACCTGATATAAACGATACTGTTCCATCGCCATTTCTTCTTGGGATTTCAATTCTGATACTTATTCTTTGACCTGCGAAATTTAACCTTCCCAATTCATAATTTCCAGATACATACTTTTCCCTTGCCTGTCGTTCTATTTCTTTTTGCAGCCAAAATGCATCCACAACTGTATAGCCCCATTCATGAAACAGTTTATCTTTCCCGTGTGAATGTTCACCTCTGGTATTAAACAAATATGGGTCAAATTTGCTGTATGCGCTATGTGCTGCAGCGTTGCTGACAACAATGGTATAAGGAATCGGGTCTAATGTGCAGTGACAGTATGGATGGTGCGGACAAAGCGGAGCTTTTTCCTTCTGAAACCAACAGTCATCCAGCCTCAAGCATTCCTCACAGTGAGTTTTGCCCTCTGAATGGTGCGTTCATTTGACCCAGCTTGGTAGTCCTGCACTCTTTTGTATTGTGCCGAAATATCGCTTATAGTACAACAGTTATTCCCCCTTAAAAGTACAAGAAAATTATTTTTCATAATATAGGGGGAAACAGGCAAAAAGCTGCATGTTTCTGTACAACTTTTTTTAGAATAATTTTAGAAATAAAAAAATCGGAGTATCCCGGAGGATACTCCGATGGTGCGGGCGGCGGGAGTCGAACCCGCACACCATGAAGGTAACGGAACCTAAATCCGTCGAGTCTGCCAGTTCCACCACGCCCGCATGATAACTCAGTATACTATTCCCGTGCAAAATTGTCAATTGCACTCTGCGGAGCGGGCAGTTATAATAGAGAAGAACGTAAACCGCAAGGGGGAAACCGACCATGAAACGTGCTCCGCGGATTGCCGCGATTCAGGATATCTCCGGCTTCGGCCGCTGCTCCACCACGGTGGTGCTGCCGGTATTGGCCGCCATGGGCGGGGAATGCTGCCCGCTGCTTACCGCCTGCCTCTCCGCCCACACCGCGTTTCCGGCCAGCGAGAAGGCCACCTTTCTGGATCTGACCGGCCAGATGGCGGGGACGGCGGCCCACTGGGCGGAACTGGGGGTGACCTTTGACGCCATCTACAGCGGCTTTCTGGGCTCTGCCGGGCAGATCGGGCTGATAGAGGACTTCTACCGCCAGTTCCGCCGGGAGGGGACGCTGGTGTTGGTGGACCCGGTGATGGGGGACCACGGGAAGCCCTACCGCACCTACACGCCGGAGCTGTGCGGGCGTATGCGGGATCTGGCGGCCCAGGCGGACGTGATCACCCCCAACCTGACCGAGGCGGCGCTGCTGCTGGAGGAGGACTACGCCGATCTGCCCCGGGACGAAGAGGGGCTGCGGGCGTGGCTGGAGCGGCTGAGCCTGGATGGGCGGCGCTCGGTGGTGCTCACCGGGGTGAGCCTCCGGCCGGGCGCCATCGGCGCGGGCTGCTTCGACCGGGCCACAGGGCGCATCCGCTTTGCTATGGCCAGGCAGGAGCCCGCCCAGTTCCCCGGAACCGGCGATCTTTTCGCCAGCGTGGTGCTGGGGGCGATGCTCCGGGGGGAGCCGCTGGAGACAGCGGCCCAGCGGGCGGCGGAGTTTGTCCAGCGGTGCGCAGCCCACACCCTGGCGCTGGGCACCCCGGTTCTGGAGGGGGTCCAGTTCGAGCCGCTGCTGGGAGAGCTGATGCAGAGATAAGGGAATCCCCCTGCCGCCGTACTTCGGCGGCAGGGGGATTTGTCTATTGGGCGGACTGGTCCAGGCGGGTGAGCAGGCGCTCCAGGTGGACGGCCTGCTCCAGGGTACAGTACTCCACCGGGCGGCCCTCCACCAGATCCAAAAACGCCGCGGCCTGCCGCGCAAAGCGGAGCCCGGGCGGCTCGGCGAGGTGCTCCGAACGCGCCTCCCCCTCCGGGGCGTAGGGACCGTCCGGGGCTTTGGGCCAGTAAGTGAGGACGCCTTCCTCCACACTGGCGCGGAGAAGCCCGCCCTCGCCGGAGATGCACAGGTGGATGCCGTCCAGCCCCACCCGGCTGACGGAGACGCTGCACAGCGCCCCGCCGGTTCCCCGGCCGCAGAACACGAAGGCGTCGTCGTTCTCCACACAGGTGTTTCCCTGGCCGTCCGGCCGGCGGTTGGGGAGGAAGGTGCCGCCGTAGCCGGCGGCCTCGGCCAGCTCCACGCCCACTGCATATTGGAGCAGGTCCAGCAGGTGGCTGCCGAAGTCGCCCAGAGCGCCGCTGCCGGAGGCGGAGCGGCGCATCCGCCACTCCAGAGGGACCGCGGGGTCGGCCAGGCGGGTGCCGCCCTGGCTGGCCTGGGCCAGATAGACCCGCCCCATCCGCTGGCGGAGGAGCGCGCGCAGCCGCTCCACCACGGCGGTATAGCGGTAGACATAGGCCACCATCACCCTGGCGTCCCGCCGGGCCAGCAGCCGCTCCGCCTGCCCCGGCGGGGCGGTCTGGAGCCCCAGGGGTTTTTCCAGAAGCACGGCCTTGCCCCGCTCCACCGCGCGCTCGGTATAGGGCAGGTGGAACTGGTTGGGAGTGCAGAGCACCACCGCGTCCACCACGTCCAGCAGCTCCTCCAGGCGGGTGGTCATCCGTACCCCGTCAAGCCCGTGCCGGATGCACAGCCGCCGGCAGCCCTCCAGGGTGCGGCTGCACACAGCGGTGACGGTACAGCGCCCCGCCTGGGCCAGAAAGCCCTCCACGTGCCGGTCGGCGATGGCCACCGTGGTGCCCGCGCCGACGATTCCAATCCGAATTCCCATACGTCCGCTCCTTTTTTCAGCTTCACTCCATCATAGCACGGAGCGGGATGTTTGCAAAGCGGTTTCAGCGCAGGCGGAACAGGCGGCGCAGGTGGATGCCCTGGGCCTGGAGGGCGGCCAGGTAGAGCACGCCGCCGAACAGCAGGCAGGCCAGGGCGGCGGGGAGAGCTTCCAGGCCGGCGCGGCGAAGCACCTGGAACAGAAGGTTGATCACCAGCCCCATGAGCAGGGCGGAGAGGGCGGGGGCGGTGCACCACTGAAAAATCTGGGCCCGCAGGCCGGTCGCCCGGCGGACGGCCCACCAGTTGAGGAGTACCCCCAGGGCGGCGGAGGCGAGAAAGCCCGCCACATAGCCCTTGAGCCCCACGCCGGGCAGGCCCATGAGGAAGAAGGTACAGCCGAGCTGCACCACGCCGCAGAGGATGGAGTTGCGGGCGGCGGCCCCCGGACGGCCCACGCCGTTGAGGGCGCTGGCGAGGACGGACTGGTAGCAGGACAGGAGCACCCCGACGGACAGGGGGAGAATAGAGCGGCCCACGGTGGGTTCCCGGAACAGGGCGGCGCCCAGGGTGGGGCCCAGCACCACCAGAAAGGCCATGGCGGGGAGGATCAGCACCGAGGTGGCCAGCATGGAGCGGTCCACCCGGTGCTGCACCAGACCCCGCTGCCCCAGGGCGGCGCCTTCAGCCAGCTTGGGCACCAGCACCAGGCCCAGCGCCCCGATGAAGGCGGTGGGCAGGCAGAGCATGGGCAGGGTCATGCCGCACAGCACGCCGAAGGCGCTCATGGCCTCCGAGACCTCCGCCCCCGCGTGGACCAGCCGCTGGGGGATGAGCACAGAGGTGGCCGAGCCCATCAGGTTGCCCAGCAGGCTGGTCAGCCCGATGGGGACAGCGATGGAGGCGATGCGGCGGTTGAGCTGCCGGTGCTCCAGCGGCGCGCCGGTCAGGCCGCCCGCCCGGTTCAGATGCCGCCGGGCCAGCAGGAGCAGGGTAACGGCGGAGAACAGCTCGCACAGGATCATGCCGGTGACAATCAGCCCCACCGTCCGCTCCGGGTTCTGGGGGAGAAAGACCACCAGCAGCCCCAGCACCGCTCCGGTGCGGATGAACTGTTCACACAGCTCCACCGCCGCCGGCGGACGGATGTTGCCCGTGCCATAGAAGAAGTGCTTGTGCAGGTTTTCCACCCCGGTGAGCAGGATGCAGGGCAGCAGGAGCAGCAGGCCCAACTGGGTGCGGGCGTCCCCCAGCAGATAGACCGAGATGGGGTCGTAGAGCAGGACCACCACCGCAGCCACCGCCGCAAAGAGGAGGAGAAACACCGCCAGGCAGCGGCGGAGCACCTGGGCGATGGCGGCCCGGTTGCCCCTGGCGTGATACTGGGAGGAGAGGTTGGACACTGCCACCGTCAGACCCACGGCGGTGAGGGCCATGATGACGGAGAACACCGGCATGATGAGCTGGTACAGCCCCATGACCTCCGCGCCGATCAGCCGGGAGAGCAGGATGCGGTACACGAACCCGAGAAATTGGGAGACGATACTGGTGCCCGTGAGGATCAGGGTACCGTAGAGCATAGAGGTACGGTCGAGTTTCAAGGCGCACCCTCCTTTCCCTAAACCCTATTCACCACGGGTTGTCCCCCATACGCGGGAAAATCTTTGACAAAACGGCCGCAAGCGCGTATGATAAATCCATTCATACTTTGTAGTATGGAAGAAAGGGCCAACCGTGGCGGCCAAAGTGATCCATGTGCCCTGATGTTCCCCAGCAGCGCGCCGGCTCTCCTGTTCAAACACTGCGGGAGGGCACCGGGCCCAGCATACCGGGCCTTCCACATGGGCAATGGATACCGCCCCATGTTCCTGTCCCTGGCCGATCTGCCTGTGCGGGATGCGCTGCCGGGCTGCGGGTATGAGTGGAGACCGCCCGGCTGGTCTGCCATGAAAAACCGGCCGGTTTGCTGATTATCCTGAGAGATCTGGAGTGGCCTTTTCCTGATTTATGCATCCTGACCACAAATTTTGATAAAAAAATAACGCTTTTTTCTTGCATTTCACTTGCCTGTTGGCGTGGAAAGCAGTATACTTATTAGGAAGGTTTGTGTTAAAAAAATAACGATTATAATCGCAGGCTTTGATATTGGATTAAGGAGGCAGAACAAATGGGATTTGTGAAGCTGGAAAAGCAGGGCCATGTGGGCATCGTGACGATCGACCGTCAGGAGGCCCTGAACGCCCTGAACAGCCAGGTTCTGAGCGATCTGGACGCGGTTATCGACCAGGTGGCGGCGGACGATGAGATCTATGTGATGATTCTGACCGGCGCGGGCCGCTCCTTTGTGGCGGGAGCCGACATCGGTGAGATGAAGGGCTTCTCCTCGATCGACGGCAAGAAGTTCGGCGTGCACGGCGGCGGCGTGTTCCTCAAGCTGGAGAACCTGTCCAAGCCCGTGATTGCGGCGGTAAACGGCTTCGCCCTGGGCGGCGGCTGTGAGCTGAGCATGGCCTGCGACATCCGACTGGCCAGCGAGAAGGCCCGGTTCGGCCAGCCCGAGGTGGGCCTGGGCATTACTCCCGGCTTCGGCGGCACCCAGCGGCTGCCCCGCATCGTGGGCGTCAGCAAGGCTATGGAGCTGATTCTGACGGCCAAGACCATCAAGGCCGACGAGGCCAAGGCCATCGGCCTGGTCAGCGAGGTCTACCCCGCCGAGGAGCTGATGGATAAGGCCATGGAGCTGGCCAACGCGATCTGCGCCAACGCCCAGATCGCCGTGTGCGAATCCAAGCGCTGCATCCGCATGGGCATGCAGACCGACATCCACACCGGCTCCGCTTTCGAGGCCGAGGCCTTCGGCGTTACCTGCGGCACCGAGGACAAGAACGAGGGCATGGGCGCGTTCCTGGAGAAGCGGGCTGAGAAGCACTTCCAGAACCGGTAAACGGTACATATGACGCCTGTCATCGCAAACCTGTCCGACCAGGTATGGAATGTTCTGATCAAACCAATAGAAAAGAGGTTTTTTACTATGAAGAAGATTGTGGTCATCGGCGGCGGTACCATGGGGCTGGACATCGCCCAGGTATTTGCCCGCAACGGCTATGACGTTGTGGTGCGCGACATCAAGGACGAGATCATCCAGGCCAGCGAGGCCCGGCTGAACAAGGGCCTGGATAAGCTGGTGAGCAAGGGCAAGCTGGACGAGGCCAAGAAGGCTGAGATCCTGTCCCACATGAGCTTCACCACCGAGCTGGCCGCCGCTGCCGATGCCGATCTGGTGGTGGAGGCCGCCATCGAGAACCTGGACATCAAGAAGAGCATCTTCGCGGAGCTGGACAGCCTCTGCAAGCCGGAGACCATCCTGGCCTCCAACACGTCCTCCATCTCCATCACCGCCATCGCGGCGGCCACCAAGCGCCCCGACAAGTTCATCGGCATGCACTTCTTTAACCCCGCCACCGTCATGAAGCTGGTGGAGGTCATCCGGGGCGCCCACACCTCCGATGAGACCTACAAGACCATTGCCGAGCTGGCCGCCGCCATCGGCAAGGAGCCCGTTGAAGTCAATGAGGCCCCCGGCTTTGTGGTGAACAAGATTCTGGTTCCCATGATCAACGAGGGCATCGACCTGGTCTACACCGGCGTGGCCAGTGTGGAGGGCGTGGACACCGCTATGAAGCTGGGCGCCAACCACCCCATGGGCCCCCTGGCCCTGGGCGATCTGATCGGCCTGGACGTATGCCTGGCCATCATGGACACCCTGTACGACGAGACCCACGATCCCAAGTACCGCGCCTCCCTGCTGCTGCGCAAGATGGTCCGCGCCGGCAAGCTGGGCCGTAAGACCGGCATCGGCTTCTACGACTACTCCAAAAAGTAAACAGGGCAGACGCAGTTCCCTATGCGAGCAACGACGGGCGGGAGCCCCTGACTCCCGCCCGCCCGTTCTGAAATATAAATCTTAGGAGGAAGGCAACAAATGGATCTGCACCTTTCCAGAGAGCAGGAAATGCTCCGCAAGATGTACCGTGACTTCGCCGAAAATGAAGTCAAGCCCCTGGCCGAGTGGGTGGACGAGAACGAGGCGTTCCCCGAGGAGACCGTCAAGAAGATGGCCAAGCTGGGGATGATGGGCATCTATTTCCCCAAGGAGTACGGCGGCGCCGGCGCGGACGTTCTGTCCTATGTCATGGCCGTCGAGGAGATGAGCAAGGTCTGCGGCACCACCGGCGTTATCATCTCCGCCCACACCTCCCTGTGCTGCGCTCCCATCTATGAGAACGGCACCGAGGAGCAGAAGAAGTATTACCTGCCCAAGCTGTGCTCCGGCGAGTGGATCGGCGCGTTCGGCCTGACCGAGCCCGGCGCCGGCACCGATGCCCAGGGCCAGCAGACCACCGCCGTGCTGGACGAGAAGGGGGAGAACTGGATCCTCAACGGCTCCAAGATCTTCATCACCAACGCCGGCTACGCCAACGTGTTCGTGATCTTTGCCATCACCGGCGTTACCACCGACAAGCGCGGCCGCAAGAAGAAGGAGATCTCCGCCTTCATCGTGGAGCGCACCGACCCCGGCTTCTCCGTGGGCAAGCACGAGAAGAAGATGGGCATCAAGGGCTCCTCCACCTGTGAGCTGATTATGGAGGACTGCATTATCCCCAAGGACCGCCTGCTGGGCAAGCAGGGCAAGGGCTTCGGTATCGCCATGAAGACCCTGGACGGCGGCCGTATCGGTATTGCCTCCCAGGCCCTGGGTCTGGCCGAGGGAGCCATCGAGGAGACCATCAAGTACACCAAGGAGCGCGTCCAGTTCGGCCGGCGCATCTCCCAGTTCCAGAACACCCAGTTCCAGCTGGCTGACATGCACGCCAAGACCGAGGCGGCCAAGTGGCTGGTGTACTCCGCGGCCATGAAGAAGGAGAACCATGAGCCCTACACTGTGGACGCCGCTATGGCCAAGCTGGTGGCGGCTGAGACGGCCAGCGACGTGACCCGCCGCTGCGTGCAGCTGTTCGGCGGCTATGGCTACACCCGTGAGTACCCCATGGAGCGCATGATGCGCGACGCGAAGATCACCGAGATCTACGAGGGTACCAGCGAGGTGCAGCGCATGGTCATCTCCGCCAACCTGGGCGTGAACTAAAGGAACTGGAGGGAAAATTACGATATGAAATGCATCGTTTGTGTCAAGCAGGTACCTGATACCTCCGGCGTGGTGGCGGTGAAGGAAGACGGCACCATGGACCGCGCGGCCATGGCCACCATCACCAACC